>Ga0315909_10005904_pt1 | contig 13932 bp, 7 predicted proteins | sample LakEriMetagenome_11_FD_203527 | JGI IMG/M metagenome (GOLD analysis project Ga0315909, IMG submission 203527) | Freshwater fungal communities from buoy surface, Lake Erie, Ohio, United States - Buoy 2 MA125 | ecosystem: Environmental > Aquatic > Freshwater > Lake | place: USA: Lake Erie, Ohio...
TTGCCTTAGCTGCTGCCTTGGCCGGGGCACTGACCTCAGGGGCTGCAACTGCTGCTGCCTTAACCTCTTGGGGAGCAGGCGCTGCTTTGGGCGCTGCCGCCTTGGCGGGGGCAGGCACTTGATCGCCACGCTTGTTGGTCGCCAGGTCAATCTTGCCGGCAAATTTGAGTCCGCTAATGGTGGCCGTTGCCCGAATAACCTCGGGCTTGGCCAGCTCGCGCTCTGCCTGAATAGCCTCTTTCTCTTCGCGCTTTTGCTGAATCAGCGTCTCTGCCTTGTCTTTTGACGACTTGTCGGTGGCAAATTGCTGCGTCAGCATTTCGTACTGAGCCTGATCGATCTTGGCGTTGCGGTTGTGCTCAACCTCTTGCTTTTGGCTCGCCAAAAAATCAATGGCGGTGTCCAAGCCAATATTTAGCTCACTAAGTACTTTACTGATGCGGATGGTGCTCATAGGCTATGAAAAGGTCGAGGCTAATTTAGAAATCTTGGTTTGGGCTGCAATACCGGCCTTATTCGGTTTCGAATTCTTTTTTGAGAATATCGCGAACTTCTTGAACCGTCTCCAATTCAAGGTCTGCACGGCGGGCAATGTCTTCAACATCCGCACGCAGCACCGACTTGGCCGTGTCGTAGCCTCCGTTGCGAAGCTGGTCGATGACCCATGGCTCGATTTCGTCGCGGAATTCCAAAAGTTCCACGTCTTCTTCTTGAGCCACGTCTTCGCGGAAGACATCAATCTCGTAGTCGTTGAGCTTGCTGGCCAATCGAATGTTGGTTCCGCCCCGACCAATGGCCAAAGAAACCTGGTCTGCAGGCAGGTAAACGTTTGCGTGGCGACGCTCCTCGTCAAGTACCATGTTGGTAATTTTTGCCGGAGAAAGCGCACGCTGAATCATGAGCTGCAAATTGCTGGTGTAGTTGATCACGTCGATGTTCTCGCCGCGCAGTTCCCGCACAATGCTGTGAATGCGCGATCCCTTCATGCCCACGCAGGCACCCACGGGGTCGATGCGGTCATCGTAGGATTCCACGGCCACCTTGGCCTTCTCTCCCGGAATACGAACGACATTTTTCACGGTGATGATTCCGTCAAAAACCTCCGGAATTTCTGCCTCAAAAAGCTTGGCCAAAAAGGCCTCCGAGGTGCGGCTGAGCAAAATAAAAGGCTTGACTCCGCGCACTTCCACCAGCTTGACTACGGCGCGAACGGTGTCGCCCTTGCGGTAAAAATCCTTCTCGGGAATCATGTCTTCGCGGCGAAGAATGAGTTCGTTTTGCTGGTCGTCATAAATAATCATCTCGCGGTGGCGCACGTGGTGCACTTCGCCGCTGATGATCTCGCCCTCCATGGTCTTGTAGCGCTTGAAGAGCTCGCCGGAATCATGCTCCTGAACCTTCTGCACCAGGGTTTGGCGGAAGGCCAAAATGAAGCGACGGCCCAGGTCAATAATTTTGATTTCTTCAGAAACCTCTTCGCCGACTTCAAAGTCGGGCTCGATTTTAATGGCGTCTGAAAGCGCAATCTCGAGGTTCTCGTCTTCTACGGCTCCGTCGGCCACGATGGTGCGGTTGCGCCAAATCTCAAGGTCGCCCTTGTCGGGGTTAACGATGACGTCAAAATTGTCGTCCGTTAGGTATTTTTTGCGAATTTGAACGCGAAAGGCCTCCTCGATGAAGGTCATGAGGGTTACGCGGTCAATGCTCTTTTCGTCTTTGAACTCGCCGAATGATTCGATGATGGCTAAATTTTCCATGGTCGTTTTAAGATGAGAAACCTAAAATTTAAAGTCAAGGGTAATGCTGGATAAGTCCTCCAGCGGGATTTGGGTTTGAACGGTTTGGTCCACTTTGCCTTTGCCCACGAGTTTGGCAACTCGCTCGGTCCGTTCCAGGGTAAGTACTTGGCTGTCGAAGGCCATCAAGGTGCCATTGGCTTTGAGGCCGTCCTTTAGCTTTATAACTACTTCGCGGCCAATGTTTTTGCGAAACTGTGCCTCCACTTTAAAGGGGCTAAACATTCCGGGAGACGAAACCTCAATGGCGTAGTCTTCGCTCTGTTCGCCCAAGGCCGAGGCGATGGCACGGCTAATGGTTTTTATCTGAGCGATGGATATGTGGCCTTCGAAGAGGTCGGCAAGCACCTTAATGTCGTTGGACGCGCTTAAACTGACTTCAACGGCAAAGCCCTCCATGCCCTCAAGGGTGGAGTCTACAAGCTTTTGAAGTTCACTTTGATTCATCAGTACGGACCTTATTAAAAACAAGCGAGGGGACTTTTAGGTCCCCTCGGTAGTTTGGATTTATAAAGCTGTGCAAAGATACACCATGTTTTTTTACCACGCAAACCTCAAGCTTGCCCTGATCTGGCGGCCTGCTTCGAACACTCCGACGGCACGAGCCAGCGAAAGGTGGTGGGCAAAGGCGGTGTTGGTGGCGTTCAAAACTTCGACATTCCATGATGCCCCTTCGCGGATGCGACCCGTTAGGCTTGCCGACCACAGGCCGTAGGCCGTGGTGGCTCCGTCCAAAAAGAGCAGTTCGGTGGGCGACAGCCTGTTCTGAGCAAGGTAGCGGTCGTAGTGGATCTCGGCATGCAAGCGCTGCTTGGGCAGCAAATCGTAGGCGAGGTGGGCTCCCCATCGACCCGGAGCCATGAAGGGCAGCGCATTGCCCATGGCGTCTTCACCAATGCTTAGGGCCGCCTGAACGTGCACGTGGAAGCGCTCGACCGGGTGCCAATGGGCTCGGCCCTCGGCTCCGTACACACGGGCATCGCCCTGCACGTGGTAGAATCGCCAGGATCCGCTGCTGTCGTTGGGGGTAAGGTAGATGAAGTCTTGATAGGCCTGATAGAACGCGGTCAGCTGGGCGTCAAAACGCTCGGCCTCAAAATTGATCCCGAGGTCTGCGTTCCAAAGCTGTTCGGTGCGCAAATTGGGGTCACCGACTTCAAAACGGCCCGCGCCGATGTGGGATCCAAAGGCAAAGCGCTCCTCAAGCTGGGGGCCGCGGGTACCTCGAGAAATCCGCGCCTGAAGGCTTAACGGGCGGCTTATCGCATAGGCATAGCGCAGTATGGCGGCGTAGCCCGCAAAGGCTCCAACTTCCGCTCGAAGCCCGGCAGACCGAGTATGGCGGCCTTTTTCGTAGGCATAATGCGCAAAAAGAGCCGACTGAAATTGCTCAGCATTGGGGTAGATCTCCTCTTCAGCGTGCACATCGTTCCGCAGCACGCGCAGTTGCTGGTGCGCGCCAAGGGTCAGATGCCCGTCGCCAAAGCGGCGGTCCAAGGTTGTGGTCTGAGAGGCCGTGTGCAGGTTGAATGCAATGTGCGGTTCGTCTTCATGACCGGGTTCTGGTACTTCGCCCTCATGGGCCTCTTCGAACTCTGCCCGCAGCGAGGACTGAAGGCCCGTTACGGCGCGGACCTTCCACGGTCCAAGATTGCGCTCCGCCTCCCAGGCGAGGTGGCCTGCCTGAACGAACTGATCGCCGTGCTCCTCGGGCTCCTCCCCGGGCAAGGGCTCCCGCTCCGGGAGTCCGAACCGACGCTGCACCCCAGTCAGTTTGATGCGGTGCTGGGTTTGGCCTTTTTGCCAGGAGCCAAGGGCGCGAACTGCAAGGGTCTGAGAATGGGTTCCGTGCACCGTATCGCCGTTGCCGTCGAGGTACTCGGGGTTGAATCCGCCGTAGGCTCCGACATAGTATAGGCCAGTGCCGCTGCGGTGCAGGCTGTACTGCCCGCTTAGGGGCATGCCGTTGGTTCCTCCGTTGAGCACCAAGGCCTGTTCACGGCCTGAGGCGCGGGGGCGAACATCAGAAAAGTAGAGCACGCCGGCCATTGCGTCGGTTCCGAGCGCTAGGGAGTTGGGGCCAAGCATGACCTCGACATGGTCCACCCCGAGCAGAGGGAAGTCGAGGCCGTGGTCGGCTCCGCCCTGCATGTTGTCATAGCGCCAGCCTTGGTAGGCGGTCACCACGCGGTAGCCTCCGAGGCCGCGCAAGATGGGTTTGACGGTGTGCCCGCCGACGCTCGCAAGCTGTAGGGCCGGCGCCTGTCGGCTCAGTTGAAGCATGGCTGAGGGGCCCTGGTCGGCAAGAGTCCGCACGGGAATGGCCCATACTTGAGTGGATAGTGCGGCAGGATTGTCGCGTTGAACTTCGACCGAAGCCTCGCCCAATTCAATGACCATAGAAGTGTCGCGCTGGCCCCAAAGCATGAGGGGCAGGGCTGCGCAAAGCCCAAAAATAAATCGATACATAGTAAATGCAGTTAGCGTTAAAAACCAAAAGAACTGCGCCCAAGGCGCTGGTAATTAGGCTACTGGGGGTCCCCGAACCGGGGTTTGTACCCATTCAAAGCCATAGCCACCGCTTGTGAAGTGGCTTATGAACCGCGTACTTGATTGAAATGCTTGATCTAATTCGCTCCCGAACGCTGGGAGGTCTGACTGAAGGGTCGCAGGATCAGACCATTGGCATGGGTCCTCAGCCTCGTGGAGGTGAACTCCCTGCTCCTGGCAGTGCTCGTGGTGGTCGTGGGCCAGGCTGTGCACCAAAGGGTCAGCCAATCGGCCGAGCCACATCAGAGCAAAAGTGTATAGAAAAAGCTTACGCACGCAGCATAAAGATACCGCCTTGCGGTTGAGAAGCATTCGCTGTCGTTGGTTCAATCGCGACGGACTTTGCGCGTTGCTCTTGGACTTAAGAGCTATTTAAACGGAACTTTGCCCCATTCTATGATTAAAAAAATCCTAATTCTGCTTGCGGTGCTTCAGGGCTTCGGGGCCGCTGCGCAGTGTGCCAATGCTCCTGGGCTTAGTTCGGTGTCGCGCACTGCGAGCAGTATTGGCGTTGTAACTCCTTCTAATTCACCGTTTCATCAGTTAGAGTACGGCCCATTAGGATTTGTTCCGGGGAGCGGTACCCTAAGCCCATGGTTTGCCGGAAGTGCCTTTACGGTGAGTGGCCTATCGGGTTCTACGGGCTACGATTTTTATGTGCGCGACAGCTGCAGCAACGGCAGCAAAAGCCCTTGGAGCTCTTATTTTGGCTATGCCACCACCTGCACCCTACCTAGCGGGGCGGCTGCGCCCGCCTCGATTCCATGGGTGGAGAATTTTGATCAAATTCATTTCACGCCGAGGTCTTCGGCAACTGGCCCAGGCGGCTACCTATGCGGCTGGATCGCAAGCCCAACTGTGGGCTATGCATGGGTATCAGCGCCGCCCTTTCAGGGAAATAACATCACAGGGCCGTCGTCGGACCACTCGGGGCGCAGTAAGTACCTGTTTGCCGATCGGTTCGGTTCTACTGCGAGTCCCAATTCCAGCGCAGTCATTCGCAGCCCGCAAATCAACCTGTCGGGTGCCACGGTGCCCGTCGTGGAGTTTTGGTACCACATGTTTGGCTCCCAGATTGATTCGCTCGTGGTTGAGGCCAGCGCCGTGGGGAGTAATGTCTGGGTACGCCTTGGTTCGATTCCCCGGAATGCTGCCCTCTTCGCGCAGCAGACGAGCCCCTGGCAGCAGCAGGTTTACCCCCTGACGATGTTTGTCAACCAGACCGTGACCATTCGGTTTACCGCGAAATCTTCCGCCACCTTTCCCGTTCTGGCCCGCGTAGCCATTGACGACATCAGAGTTGGTCAGGCGAACGGATGCATTTCGCCTTCTACCCTAAGTTTTAGTGGCGTGCAGGCAAGCACCGCGAACGCCAATTTGGTTCTTGGATCGTCGCAGTACCACCAGCTTTCTTATGGCGCCCCGGGCGGCGGCGCCGGAGGCGGTACCATCAAACGGTTTAGCGGAACCAGTACTGGGATTTCAGGTTTGACCGCCAATACCACGTATGAGGCATGGGTACGGGATTCCTGCAGCCCAACCTCCTTTAGCTCCTGGATTGGGCCGGTATCGTTCACGACCTCTTGCTTTTCTACTTCTGCTCCCTGGTCTGAGGGTTTCGACGGGGCGACCTGGGCTATCCCAACCTTCAATCAGGCCGGAACTTGGTCCAACTGCTGGGACCGCCCTGCGCTCGGTGGCCTGACCTATGTAGTGGGTCCGCCTCAATTCCCTTGGCCTACCACGGGGCCAAGCGAAGATCATGGCCCCGGAGCCAACGGCAAGTACGTGTTCCTTGAGTCTATTGGATTTAGCGTTAGTGGTGGCCCTGGTTCATTTCGAACTCCATGGATTGATCTGACCCCGGTCGGTATTCCCGAGCTCACCTTTTGGTACCACGCCTACGGAAACGGGATAGGGTCCACCCTCTTGCAGGTCGAAGACACTGCGGGTGTTGTGACCCAGGTTTGGTCCGCCACAGGGCAAATTCAGACTGCCAAAACCGACCCCTGGAACGAAGTAACGGTGAGCCTTGCTGCCTTTGCCAACAAAAAAGTGCGGCTGCGGTGGCTGGGCTCGGCTATTGCAAACAATGCCACAAACGCGCAGTCCGCCATTGATGATATTGACATACACCCGACCCCAAGCTGCCCCAAACCCCTAAACGTTGTGGCTTCAGCGGTCAGCAGCAACAGCGTAACCTTGAGTTGGACCTTGGGCAGCAGCCCCTGGGTTGTTAAGTACGGCCCGGCCGGTTTTAACCCTGCCACGAGCGGTACCCGAGTTACCGCGACGTCCAATCCCTTTTTAGTGGGTGGGTTGACTCCAGGTACTGCCTATGATTTTTATGTCAAAGACAGCTGCAGTGCCTCCCAAGTTAGCCCATGGAGCAGCGTAGTTGTGGCTTCAACGACCTGTCTTACGATCATGGCTCCGACGACCGAGAGCTTTCAATCCCCGGTATGGACGGTGGGTATCTGGCCCAACCTTCAGGGCAGCATTTCGCCCTGCTGGAGCCGGTCGGCCGGTTCTACCACCTCCGAGTTCTTTTGGGCCGTGGGGCAGGGGCCCATGCAGTTTACCAATACGGGGCCAAGCCAAGGGGTGAACGGAGGCAAGTACCTCTACACCGCGGGATCTGGCAGTAACGGAACTACCCAAGCCACTGTGGCATCCCCCTTGATTAACACCACTCCGCTTAACCTCCCCATGCTGCGGTTTAGAAGCCATCTTTTTGGTACGGCCATCAATAGTTTGGAAGTTTTTGCAGACAGCGGCTCGGGCTGGAACAGCATTTTTACGGTGGTTCCGGGCAATCAAACATCGGCTGGCTCTGCCTGGTCCCTGCATGAGGTTCAGTTACCTGCCTACGCCGGAACGACGGTGCGCTTCTTGTTCAGGGGACAAAAACTAACCCCTGGCTTTGCCGAAATTGGTTTAGACGAGTTTGCTTTGGTAGAAGCCCCCGTTCCAACCTGTTCTGCGCCCACTGCCTTGTCGGCCTCGGCCATAACGGTAACGAGCGCTCAAATCGGATTTACCGCCGGCGGCGGAAGCACCCGAATCGCCCTTGGGCCAGTGGGCTTTACCCCCACTAATGCCCAGGTCGTGGCTTCAGGCATCGCCAACCCCTACCCACTCACGGGCTTGACTGCGGGCACCGCCTACCATGTTTACCTCAAAGACACCTGCGCAATCGCTGGCTTGGCGAGTGCATGGGTCGGACCTCTTGCTGTTACTACCCAGCCCTGCCCGTCGGTTTCTGCCGCATTTACCTATGCGCTGGTCGGGGGTAACTTGATTATGAACGCGCAGAACAGTTCGCCTACCACCAATTACTGGTGGACTCTTGTGAACTCTAGCGGGGCCACCGTCGCCACGCGTACGGGAGCATCGTCAACCATTCCGGTTTCGGGCAGCGGCACCTTCACCCTTAGCTTGGCCGTGGCAAACTTCTGCGGAAGCACCGATACGACGCAAGTAACCATAGTAGTCTGTGCGCCACTAGGCAGCGGCTTTAGCCACACAGTGAACGGCAACACGGTTTCTTTTGTGAGCTTGGCCGTGAACTCTGCGGGGCAACTTTGGGACTTTGGCGACGGCAATACCGGGTCAGGGGCAAGCCCGACGCACAGCTATGCGGTCTCAGGACCCTACACGGTGGTTATGCGGTCGTACAACCTTTGCGGAGACACCATTTCATCCAGCCAAACTGTGGTAACCTGCAGCAAGCCCATTGCGGAATGGACCGCGCAAGTCCTTTCGTCGGGTGGTGCCGGCATGAGGATTGAGTTTCAAGCCACTCCATGGTCCAGCGTTGACGCCATAAACTTTCAATGGTTCTTTGGAGACGGTACGACGGGCAACGGAGCAAATCCGACCAAAGTGTACGCGGTACCCGGGCTGTTTTATCAGGTAACGCTTGTGGCATCAAACGACTGCGGAGGCAAAGACAGTCTTACCAAGTCCCTTACCACCGTTGGGCTCGATGAGCCGAACCTCCGCGGCGCATGGTTCCCAAACCCCGCCAGCGCAGGGCAGTGGATTACCAGTCCGAGCGAAAGTCCGATTCAGGTGGCCACTCTGTCGGGCCAAATGCTATCGTGGACTCAGCGCAACGCGGCAGGGGTAATGCAGGTTTTTGTGCCTGAAGACTGCCCAAGCGGGGTTTACCTTCTGTGGCAGGATGGCCAGGCAGAAAGGATTACCGTTCCTTAACTCAAGCTTTACCCATTGATTATGGCTTGGGCGTTCACCGAGATGCTGCCGTGGCTATCTTGTGGTCCGGTGGACAGCCTGTTCATCAATTTACTATAAACCCCGACAAGCCATGAGCCAACCCACTGCCCAGCAGATTATAGACACCCTTTGCGATGCCTACGGCACCACCTTGGACCAAGTTTTGTCGTCCCTCGATGCGGAATCTGATATTCCATCGGAAGTTCAAGCGGCCGAAGAGGTTATGAAAATGGTTTTCAGCGGAATCATCAACGAGGCCTTTGACGAGGGCCGCGCGCGCACCGTCGAAATGGAAGAGGACAACAAATTTGGCGTACTCATCGACGAAGACTTCCTCGAAGAAATCGGCTTTGAGCTCGACTTCGACGAGACCAGCGAAGACGAAGAAGAGTAGTAATTCTAGCCTTTCTGGCAGGAAGGTTAACCTGCTCTTTACCTCCACCCAAGATTGCAGCGCGTGCTTTGGCCCCAGAAGTTTGGAGCCGCTTCTCGCTTTGCTTTCTGCACGGTGTTAATGTTAGGTGTTACGGTTCCCCTATAAGCCCGCATTGCTGCGGGCTTTTTTGGTACTTTTAGCCATGATCCGTTCCAAACTTCTCCTTGGGCTCCTTTGCGGGATTGCACTGGGTTACTTTGCTTGGCAGCAGCCCTTTGTGGCCCGCGGACACCTAAGAAACCAGGTTATTTCTTATGACGTTGCAGGCTACTATGCCTACCTCCCAATGGTATTTATCGAGCAAGACCTGCACCTTGCCAAGCCCTGGAAGTACCCCATGATCGAGCTGGTCGGGGTGCACGAGCACCCTGAAACCGGCGGAAGGCACCTGAAATTCACCATGGGCATGGCCTACCTCTACGCGCCCTTCTTTGCGGGGGCGCATGCCTATGCCCTTCTTGCCAACCCCGCCGAAGCACACGGTTTTTCAATGCCCTACCGAATTGGCATTGGCCTCTCTGGCGTGGTCTATGCCCTGCTCGGCTTGGTATTTTTGAGGCGGACGCTGCGCCATTACGTGCCCGATGCCGCAATTTCGTGGACCCTTATTGCCCTTTTTTTAGGCAGTAACCTCTTTTACTACAGCACCTACCGCGGAGCCATGAGCCACGGAGCCACCTTCATGCTCTCGGCCATGATGCTCTACCACGGCGATTTGTGGCGCCGGCGCGAACAACCTTGGCGGCTGCTCCTTTTGGGGCTTTTGGCAGGACTCCTTGTGCTCATACGCCCAGCCAACCTCCTCATTCCCCTGGCCGTTGCGGGACTCTTCACCCTTGACGGCCGCCTCCCGAAGGGACTATTGAGCGCAAAACGCCTTCTCTGGGCCGTCGCGCTGGCCCTGTCGGTCAGCATACCCCAGCTGCTGTACTGGAAGCTCAGCACCGGCCACTTCTTGGTATGGACCTACGGCGCGGAGGGTTTCTTTTGGACGCAGCCCGCCTGGGTACAGGGTCTGTTTAGCTGGCGCAAAGGATGGCTCGTCTACAGCCCTATTGCGGCATTCATGATTCTCGGTTTCTGGGGACTTGCTCGCAAAAAGCCGTCGTGGGCACTAATAATCGGACTTTATCTCATCGCACATGCCTACGTGGCATTTTGCTGGTGGGCCTGGTGGTACGGCGGGAGCTTGGGTTCTCGGCCGATGATTGACGCTTATGCCCTTCTGGCTCTACCCCTTGCCGTATTTTTTCAGCGGATTCTGGAGCATTCAAAGCCCTGGTTGCGCAGGCTGAGTTTGGCCGCAGTAGTGATTCTCGTGCTGCTCAACCTCGCCCAAACCCAGCTGTACTGTGCCGGATACCTTCACCACGACAGCATGACGCGTGAGGCATACCTGCACGTTTGGCGCACCTGGGACTTCCCCCCTGCCGCCCTCTTGGAGGCACCCGACTACCAAGCTGCGCTTGAAGGACGGTCCGCCCGCTACTAAATAAAAAAGCCCGCCGTTGCCGGCGGGCTTGTGCTTTGCACCAGCGTACTTTTTAGTTGCGAATCAACTTCGCAGTGCGCATTCCTCGGTCGGTTTGAATCCGCACGAAGTAGGCTCCTGGAGCCCATGCTGCGCTTGGAAGCTCAAGCTCGCTCGCGTTGAGGCCCTCGCTGGCAAAAACGGCACGGCCTAGAACGTCGTGCACCTCTACCGCTTGGATTTGGGCGCCGTAGACCAAGAGCTGGGCGTTGGCTGTAGTTGGGTTGGGAAGAACCTGGAACTTAAGGCCCTCGGCTTCGGGAACCGAAATCGTGTAGCCTACTGCATTCAAAACCTTGGCCATCCTAGGCAGCGTGAACGCCATAACGGTGTCGATGTAAAGCAAGGACTGCGCCTTCACGTTAGGGTTGGTCTCGTTGGCCGACAAGGGGTCGGTTGGATCCCACCAATCCCAAGGATTGGAGTTGACGCGGAAGGGCAGAGTCGCCACGGGGGGGACCATGTTAAACGTGAACAAGTTCTCTTGGTTGCCAATGTTGTAGGCATTCGTGCGCGCAAGTACCGAGTAGGCATCGTTCATCGTGGAACCAGCAAGCACCGTGTTGTTGCCAAACGTATTGGCCATCTTCACGGCGGTGTGGCTGCCTGCAACCTCCACTACCGGGAAGAATGCGCCGGCAACTGGAACGTTCACCATCCCACGATAGTAGGGGGCAAAAAAGTCGTAGCGGCTGTGGAAGCTTACAATCGGGGCGTCGCCCTGCGCCATCCAAGCGGAATCCCCAAGGGCTCCACCGAGGTTGACTACCATGTTGACGTTGTGGGGAACCCCTTTGTAGAGCTCAATGTTGCGTCCAGGCTGGGTTTGGTCCACCAAAGGAAGACCCGTTACCGGATGCGCTCCAGTAATAACGGCCTTGCCGCCGTAGCCGTTCCAGTCACCAACGCGGGCAGTGTCAATGTAGGGGGTTCCTGCAGTAACCGCGGTACCAAAAATTCCGGTACCGGGATCCTGGTACTTAAACTTATTAGGGCCAGCCACCTCTGCGTAGCTGCTTATGGTTGCGTAGGCAAGGGTGATGTAGCCGCCTGAGCCGGCTCCAACGAGTGAAATCGCGCTGGGGTCAATTCGGTAGGGATCGCCTTGAGCCAGCTTTGAAGCACGCACAGCGCGAACGCAGACTTTGGCATCCTGCACTGCACTGTACACCGCCAAAAGATTGGTTCCGCGGCGAAGGTCAAGGTTGGTCGAGTTGGCCAACCAGCCCAAACGGTAGCTTGCCGATACTGCGACGTACCCGCGACGGGCAAAACGCTTGGCAAGGTCTACCACGGCAGAGTCCTTGCGGTCTCCTAGGGGTGAGGCTAAGCCCTTGGGCAAGAAGGAACCGGTATGGAAAATAATGACAACCGGGCGAGACGCCGTTTGATCGATTGCCGTGTCGGGCATGTACACGTCAGCATACATGGGAATCACCATAGGGCCGCCCATTGTTGCCGGCACATACTGGCTAAAATTGTAACCGTAGGCCACATTAGGCACCACGGTAATTTGAGAATTGGTAAAGACTTCGTCGAGGTAACGCTGCTGCGCTGACGCCGTGAAAGCCATAAAAGCCAGTGCCATCGTGGCAAACAGACCTTTTGAGTAGGTTTTAATCATAAATTTTTTATTTATTAGACTTGGAAATTACAACAATTTTTTAGGTATTGGGCATATCCCAGACCAGCGAGAGGTAGGACAGCCTGCCCACGGCAGGTCCGCCATAAACCTGAACCACCGGCCTGTTGAGCAGGTTGCTGGAGCCCAGCTTCAGCAGCCAGTGCTGGTCGGGGGAGGCCCAAGAGACCTGGGCATCAACCAAACTGTAGCTCGGAATGCGCCCGGTAAACTGCGGCGAACCTTCAAACAAAAAGCCCTCCACCCACTTGTACGAAGCCATGAATCCGCTTCTGCCCTTGCCCAACCTCCAGTTGAGGTCTCGGCCCGCAAACGAAACGTTGTACTTGTGCTCTGGGGTATTATAGGCCGGAATAATCGGGTCGTCTTCGCCCGAATTCAAAACGTTCCAAGTGTAGTTGGCCGCGAGGGTGTAGCGCGAGAAATAATAGTTTGAGCCAATACTGAATCCTTGCGTGGTGACCTGCTGCGTGGCATTGGATGCTATGCGGTAGGGCTGCACCCCGCGGAGCCGATCGGCTGCGCTGCCTCCTGGATCGTCCTCGATGCGGAGTCCGAGATGGTAGCCAATAAAGTCTGAATACCAGCTGTAGTAGTAGGTGGCGTCGAGGTAGAGGCGCTCCCACCAGGTGCTCCGGTAGCCGAGCTCAATATTGCGCACCTGCTCGGGGCGGACAGCGTCGCGCGAGTAGTACTGCCAAACCCAGTTTGCCCGGTCCTGGGGCCCTGCCTTGAGGAAGTTGCTCACGTCGTCTATCGTTACCAAAGAATCATAACCGTTGAGGTTGCCCAGCAGCAGTGCGCGGCCAACGTTGTAGTAGAGGTACTGGTCTTGCAGGGTGGGGTTGCGCACCGCCGAAGAGAAGCCCAGACGCCAGACCGTGCGCTCGTTGGGTCGGTAGACGAGCGAAGCCGCGGGCGAAAAAAGCCAATTGAAATTTTGGTTCTTGTCTGCGCGGGCCGTGGCATTGACCGTCAGCTTGTCGCCAAACTCCCGACTGAAGCCTCCGTACAAACCCACCTCGGCCACCCGAAGCACGCGGCCGTTGGTGTCGCTAAAAAGCGTTCCACGCGAATTGGGCCGGTACTGCCTGAGGCTGGCTCCCCCGGTAAGGCGTCCGCCCGCAAAATCAAAGGAACGCTGGCCGTGCAGGTGCGCCAGGGAGGAACGGTCCCAAAACTGCGAGCCCCCCTCGGTAAAAGGCCTAGTGATAATCGACTGTTTGAGGGCCTCAAAAGCTGCAGAACCCGGAATGAGCATGCTGTCGGCATCGTAGGCCATGTCCATAATGTTGCGGTTGCTGCGGTGCAGGGAGTCAAAAATTCCAGGATTTGCGGCCCACAACGCCGCTATGGCGGAGTTAAAATCGCCACTTGGCAAGGCCTCGCTTGGGTACCCCGGCAGGCCCCGAACCACCGGCTTTTGCAAAAAAGACCAAAAAGAACGGTACTGGTTGGCCCAAAATCCGTCGTTGAGCACGGAATCCTGCATGCGAAGCGCAGTGAAGTATGCATCGTAGGTTTTGCCCGCGTCTTCGTGGGTGGTGTAGGCCCGCACAAACCAGTCTTCGTCTTTGCGCAGCTCCAGGCGGTTTTGAAGAAACTGTATGCCCCTAAGGCTAAACCGGTTATCTCCCTGATACACCGTAGTACCTGTTCCGTAGTTCAGGGCATAAATCCCCTCGACTCCGCCCTTGCTGCGGTAGTGCACCGAGGTGCTCATTTTTAGGTTTTCGGT
>Ga0315909_10005905_pt1 | contig 13932 bp, 14 predicted proteins | sample LakEriMetagenome_11_FD_203527 | JGI IMG/M metagenome (GOLD analysis project Ga0315909, IMG submission 203527) | Freshwater fungal communities from buoy surface, Lake Erie, Ohio, United States - Buoy 2 MA125 | ecosystem: Environmental > Aquatic > Freshwater > Lake | place: USA: Lake Erie, Ohio...
GCCTAGTAATCAAGAGTTAGCGGCCGATGCTTTAGAGTTTGCAATGTTTGATTTTGTAGAACCAAGCAGTGAAGGGGCAGAGGGAACCAACCAAACGAATATATTAAAAGCATTTCAAAAAGAGAACGAAAACATAAGATATAGAGGAGCAGGAGTTGTTGTTAATTCTTTATTCGGCAATGACGCAAATGATTTAACAACACAACAAATAAATAAAATGTTTTTAGGTCCTCCTATTCCTCCAATGGTATTTACTGAGATACAACAAAACTTAAGCGAATATGAAGTTTCGAGCTTTGATGTAAATAATGAACTTACAGGCATTGAATTTTTCAGTCCTTATAATAACTTTACAAATGTCAATCCAGGACTTAATGAAAATATGAGTATGTTATTCGATGTTGTCCCATAAATAAAATTATTTATTTTATTGTATAATATTATATAATGGATTTCGATATGCCGGATGATGATATTATGTTAGATAAAGATGATAAAAATAAATTAACTTTTGATTTAGAACCTTATGATTCATACCTCGAGAAGAAAGCGAACCAAGGCAAGTCAAAAAGAAAAGATGCACCAGAAAGCATTGATCCTAATATATTAAAAATTGTTGATTTTCCAACAAATAAAAGCAAGATACCACAAAGACCTCTAATGGAAGCAAACATAATCCCCAGACATCCTTTTAGTGTAATAATGAATGGAAAGAGCGGATCAGGTAAAAGCACATTATTATTAAACTTATGTTGTATGCCCCAGTTTTATGGGCCAACAGATAAAAAGAATGACAAAAGCAAATATTTTGATTTAATATTTATGTTCTCACCCACAGCAGGACAAGACGATTTGCCTGAATATTTAAACTTGCCAGCAAATAGGATTATACAAGATAATTTTATATCGAAACTTGAACATATTATAACAACACAAAAAGGCATAATAGAACGTAAGAAGATAGAGAATGCACCTAAAATTTTAATTATATTTGATGATATACAAAGTCAAGATGCATTTATGAGAAGTGGTAATTTTTTAAAATGTTTTATCCAAAATCGCCATTATAGTATATCAACAATATTATGTTCTCAATCATTCACAAGAACCCCACGCGCATGTCGATTACAATGTTCAAGTGTTTTTTACTTCCCAGGCTCTATGTCTGAAATGGAATTGTTAGTCGAAGAATTCTGCCCACCTGGAATGACTAAGAAAAATTTTATGGCTATGGTTCAACATGCAACAAAAGAGAAACATCATTTTTTACATATAAACATGAAAGTACCATTTGAAGAACGTTATCGTAAAAATTTAGATACGATATTAGAATATTAAAATTTTATTATATAATGTTATAATATAAATATGTCATTAGAAAAACTTATTACAATCTCAAGTGATGATAAAGACGCCGATAGTAATTCTAACAGTGATTTTTTTGTATCACTAAAAGAAAGGTTTTATACACAACAAATACAACGTATAATGATTAAAGAAATAACAGTTCCGAATTGTTTTTATAATTTGTCTGATGGTGTTAATAATGGCAAACAAAATAATGTATTAGATTTTTTCATTATCGCCCCTCTTTCATTTATTATAACCCCAGCACAATATAATATTGACCAGTTTATTACAGCATTAATTGCAGGATTCTTATCTGTTGGAATTGTTGTTTTAATTACACAAGATGATTTAACACAGAAGTTGATATTTACTTTTACAAATGATACGACATTATTTGTAAGTTCATTAATGGCCCCAGTATTAGGTCTTACAGCAAATTTAGTATGTCCCGCAGGTGTTCCAACGTCCCCACAGTTTCCGCCCGATTTGTCAGGCATAAACGCAGTTAATATACATTCATCAGCTCTTGCAGAGGGTCATGGTATTGATAGTAATACAGGTTTAATATCATTAGTTGAACGTGTAAGCTTACACGATATTCCATTTGGCAGTTTTGGTTATAAAATGAATAATGACTCAGACCTTGCGACAATATTTTATGAACAGCCTCGAAACCTAAACAGAATTGATATAAGATTACGAGATACACAAGGTTCCATACTTAATATTGGGACTAAAAAATTTACAATGGTTATAAAATGTTATTTTGCTTGATTATCAGAGGTCGTATAACATAATTGAATATAAACAATTTCAGAGTGTATTTCGCACAAGGCCATATAACATAATTAATTAAAAGTTTCATTAACATAATTTATATTATATAATCTTATAATATAAATGAATAGTAATGGTCGTAATAGAAATAACACATTCGAAGGTGATGTATTTGTAGATGGTGATTTAACAGTAACAGGTACTATAAATGGTGGCGGAGGTGGAGGAGGAGGAGTCAATAACCCTATGACAGAAGACCTACAGGCGGGTGGTTATGCTATATACAATGCATCAGAAATAACAGGTCAGGATGGTGTTTTAGCATTAGGTAGTACAGTAAATTTACAAGACAATAATATTGAGGGTGTTAATACTATTAAAGTAGATAAAATAACAACACAAAATCCAGAAAACTATTTTATTGATTGTGATAGTAAAATCTTCAATAATGCTAATGCGTTTACTCTCAACAACGGATTGTCATTTTCGTCTATTCTTGTTCCTGAAGTAAATCATGTTCTAACAGTAGAACCAGGTGCAACAAACATCGGATATAAAAAAGCGGTTTTTAATCCAGTGGAAGAGACTGTAAATATGAATTCTAAAAATATTGATAATTGTGATACATTAGATGTACATTTTATAAGAGACACGACAGAAAACAAAGTAAAATTTTTAAGTGTCGTACATACTTTACAACCATTGTATTGTTTTCAGGATATTGTTATGAATTTTAAAAGAATTTATTATTGTAACTCATTAATAGCTGCACATAATGAATCTGGGTTAGGTCTGGACATGATACCTGCAACAGTAGGATTACCCGGGCAAGTTTTGGCTAGAGATCCTGCATATAATCCTAACGATCCTAACACATATAAACTAGTTTGGGTTAATCAATCGAGCGGTGGAGGTGTAACCAATCCTATGACTGCTAATTTATTAGCAAATGATTTTAATATTTATCAAGCTAACATATTAGAAGGTAAAAATATACTTGTAATGGCTGGCGGTGGTGGTATCGCTTGCAATGCTGGTGGGTCGTCTGTTCCTGTAACTTGGTTATTAGCAATTAAAAAATCTACATCACCTTTTTATCAAACTTTTAACACTGACTATATAACACCTCAAACCATAGCAGGTGTGACTATAGATAGTAAATGGGAAGATGGAACAACAGATACAAAAATATCATTACAAACACCAACACTTAATATAAATAATAGTACAAATCTATCGCCGACTAATATAACGATAACTGGTAATATACAAATAACTCAAGGGAGTGGATACATACATGGGAATAATTTGATTGTAAGAGGTAGAACTTCTGCAAATGTTCCTACGAATTTAACTTTAGAAGGAGTAACAACAGCAATAAATAGTACTACATTAAATATAACTAGTACATCAAATGTAATCGCAGGTAATACTAATTTTACAGGAACACTTAGAACCAATTTTATTGATACACACACAGGAGGTAATATTGCTATTCTACAAAATTTAACAATGGCCGACGGGAAACGACTCAACGCAAATTCTATTTATACAAATAGTATTAGACCATATATAAATAGTGAGTTGGCAATTACAGGACTTCAATCAGATAATAAAACATTATCAAATATTACATTGTCAGCGCCAGTTATAACAATAAATAATATATTTGGTTCTTTAACGCCAGAAAACTGTGTAGTTGATTTTACAGGGACTTTAAGATTTAGTAACTCAGCAACATTATCTCTTATTAGAGGTGGATACATATCTGTTGATAGTAAATATGCAGACGGACAACAGACACCTCTTTATTTAAAAGGTTCAACCGTCGAAATGACAAGCACAGATACGGATATAAAAATAACTGTGCCAGCAAATAATTATATAGATTTACAAGGCACTGTTCTTGTTGGCGATGGTATAACATCACAACTTCAAGTAGATACACTTTATCAAAGAACTGGATTATTTATTAAATCGTCTAATTTTAGCACAAGATATAGACTATATAGTCATATGCATGCTTTAGACAATAACACAAACTCAAGAAATGTAAGAACATCATTATTCAAGTATTACGGACCACAGAGCCTTATTACAGCTTTAAACACAATCAATCCAACATTAATATCCATATCAAATGGGGCATCGGTTGGTTCTAAAATTCAAGATACAGCTCATTTGAATTCGGGAGACAAATTATGTTTTACACTCACAGGACTATTAACAACAGCAGGCGGTGGAAGTATGAATATATATGTTTATGCAGGTGCGGCTGGTTCTCTTGTTCAAGTAACATCTTTTACAAAACCAAATATAGTATTAAATAATGAAATAGTAAAAATTACAATAGATTGTGATATCATTAAATCGCCGGGTGCCAATTCATTAAGCAATGTTGCATTCTGTACCTTACATCGAAACGATAATTCAGTTTGTAATTTAGTTGGAACTATAGGTTCAACAATACCAGACGACTCACAAACACAATATGAAATTTATGCAACACATACAGTTGTACAGGCAGGTTCTACATTTAAATTATTAACTTATTCAATGGAATTATATTAATTTATTATCAAATATCTGTAAAAATATTTAAGAATTATGAATATTAGGAGGATTTATAAAAAGTGTCATTATAGCACTAATCAAACTAAAATATATTGTATTGTCTGATCCTGGATGCATACCAATCATAATAAATGAAAATGTTAATATACCTATTGAAATAATAAATGCACTACTATATTTAATAAATCCTACACTTGAATGTGAGCAACAAATAGTATATTGTTTATCATCATTAACATTTATTTTTACTTCTTTCGTTTCTTCTTCAGTCATATAATATTAATTTATAAAATATATAAAAAATAATTTATAAACTTCTAATATAATGATGTCTGACACTAAATCTCGCGAACTTACTCTTCATCGTGATGATGGATACAAATTCCGCATTGAAAAAGTTGTTGGCAATGACGATTTAGGCCCTTGCTTCTCTCTTAAAACTACTAACAGCTCAGGCATTGGTGATTGGGGTATTTATGTGCCAGGTCTTAAAGTTGATACTATGCAGGGCGTACGTATGGTTGGATCCTCACTTGGTATGCATGAATACTATATTAACAGTCTCAATGTCAGTGTTCCTGCCGAAGTTGTAAGAGCTACGAACGCCGAAGCAAGTCTACAGGCAAATATTAACGCTGAAGCCTCTGCCAGACTTTCACAAGACAACGCACACTCTGCAAGTATTGCACAGGAAATATCCGATAGACAAACAGGCGATTATCAATTAGACGTTAAAGTATCTTCTGAAACCGCAAGAGCTCAAGCATCCGAATTAGTACTAACAAACAGTATCGCACAGACTGATTTAGATGTAGCCGCCGAAGAAAAAGCACGCGCCGATGCTGATACTAAACTTAATGATGCTGTAAGCGCTGAGGTGAAAGCTCGCGGTGATGCCGATTATAAGCTAACAACTGACTTATCGTCTGAAACTAAAGCCAGAACGGATGCCGACAGTAAATTAACTGTTGATTTGGCCTCTGAAGTTGCTGATCGTAAAAGCGAAGTAACTCGTTTAGATGGTCGTCTTGACTTTATCACGCATAACACTGATGGTGCTGCTCTTGATTCACTATCAGAAATCGTGGCTCAGTTCTCGCAGAATGGTGTTGGATATGCCGCGCGTCTTAGTTGGCTTGAAGCTGTTGTGGCTGACCTTGTAAATAAGACACAGTAAGCTATGCTATATTCACTAAATCATAAATAATTTGTTTGAGTCTTAAATTTTGTTGTTCTAAATATGATATACGCCCTGACATTGTATTTGTTTGCAATTCACTTAACGTTTTAAAATTTTCGAGTATTTGTAATCTTAACAATATAGACTCGTCCTGATTCTTGAATTCTTCAAAAGTCGTTGTAATAGGTATATCTTGAATAATAATTTCTTTCACTTTATCTAATGTATTATTATTAACATTCACTTTGGAACTAAAACTATTTTTTAGGGGTAATCCATTTGCATTCATTTATTTATATATTATATTCATAAAATATTATACATAAAATATTAAACAACATTTTATATATTACTTAAAATTATATGATTATATAATATTAATGAGTTTTCAATGTGATAAATGCCAATATGTAAGTTCAGCAAAAGGTGATTTAAAAAAACATATTAAATATGTTCATGATAAAGTCAAAGACTTCAAATGTTCTAAATGTCAATATGTATGTTCAACAAATGGTGTTTTAAAAAAACATATTAAATATGTTCATGATAAAGTCAAAGATATTAAATGTTCTAAATGTGAATGTGTGTTTTTTACAAATACTAATTTAAAAGTACATATAAAAATGGTTCATAATAAAACCAAAGATAATAAATGTAATATATGTGATTATACATGTTCTATGAATAGTAGTTTGAAATTACATATAAAACGTATGCACGAACGACCTAAAATGAATAAACGTATGAGTTTAAATGAAGCTGTTATTTTTAACTATCTAACCAAAAATAACATTGTATTTGAACAAGAAAAGAAATATAATTTACGTTCTCCAAAAGGTAGTTTATTAAGATATGATTTTTATATACCATCATTAAATACACTTTTAGAATTTGACGGCAAACAACACTTCAAGCCAGTAAGATGGACTATATTAGAAACTGATGAACAAGTAAAAGAACATTTTGAATATATACAACTTTGTGATAAATTGAAAAATGAGTATGCAACAAATAATAATATAAAATTAGTTAGAATAAAATATAATGAAGATGTTGAACAAAGATTATCTGAATTATTAAATATTGCATGCCCATAAATATTTCGCTGAGAAGTATAGAGGAGAAAACTTTTTAATTTGTGTATTCTTTTCTGCGAATTGTTTTTGTAATTGTTGGCCCATATTAGTATAACACATATCCATATACGAAAAATGTTTTAGGGCTGTTCTATCTTGATAATGGCCCTTTGAACTATCACCAAAATCAACATAATATTTTTTGCCCTTTGTATCTTGTATGATTGCTGTATATTTCTTTTTTGTATCTCTTGCTTTAATTATAGAAATTTCTTTGTATTCCGTTGTCATTATATAGTATTATCGGATATTATATTTTTCGTAGAACTTTTGATCAGCTGTTTTTGATTTCGGGGCCGGAAAAAAACGTTCTCGTCTTATTTGTGCTTCATTTAATCGTAATTCTTTTTCTTTTTGTTCTGCTTCTGCTCTCTTTAGTACTTCATCAATTAAAACACTTTTAATACTCTGTTCGCTTATACCATCATTCATATTCATGGCCCTGCCTGCTTGTTGTATATAGTTTCGCATAATTTTATCTGGTCTGTATAAATTTTCTTCATTTAAGTAATATGCATATGAATCTCGAACCTCTGTTACGAAATCTTGACTTTCAGTATTAAAAATATTTGATTTACTTTTAACAGCTTCCATAACCATTTCATTGCGTAGCCTGGGGTCTAGTCTTGTATTAGAATACATATCAATTTCTGCTTCTTGTGGGCTTATTGGTTGTTCTAATACTTTTTGATTATTAACATATTGTTTGTATTGGTCTTCAGTTGTCTTTTGGTCTTCAGTTGTATTGTAATTATTTTTAAACAATTCCATTTGCTTTTCGTGTCCATCAGTATAATAAACTGTTCTATTATCACCTGTAAAATGGTTAGGAGCTTTAAGAACAGGGTCAAACATTCCATTGTTTAATTCTAAATTATACACTTTAGAAAATTCAGAATTATTTAAAATACTTTGTGGGATAATTGGGACTGAATACATATAATATAAGAATATAGAAAAAAATATTATGTTTTTATATTATATATAATGTCGAACAACATGGAAATCAACATGCAACCAGAAAGCAGATTAACTGACTCTCTATTAGGTGTAAATGAATTATCGTATCAGATGCCGCCCTCTTTAGGTATTGCTACACAGGCTCGTCATCGTGAAGAGTTCGCACAAATCAACTCATATACTGTATCAAGTGGTGGCGGTGGTCAAACTGTTGTATTTGATAGTCAGACAGGATCGTCATTTGTTGACCCTAAGGCATCATACTACGTGTTTAACATCTCGCATAATAAGCCAGCTCTTGATATTGGTTTTGGTTCTGGTTCTATTGCTAATATTATTAACACTGTCACAGTTAGATCACGAACAGGCAAAGAAATTGGTCGTTATGAAAATTTCAATCTCCTATGCAAATATATGGATCGTGTACAGGAATCACAAGAATTTTTAAGCTCTACACTAAAGGCACAGGGATATAGTGTCAATAATGTTGGTACACGTTATGCGGATCAGGTTCCCTCAACTGGTAAAACTTATATTCTAAGAATGTGTTCTATTCCATGTTTTAGCCCTGTAAATTCTAAACTGCTCCCACCTCAGTTAATGGAAGGCTTACGTGTTGAGTTTCGTCTTGAGGCGTCTGTTGTTGCTTTTTGTCCTAATGCTTTAGCCAGTGTTATTGATAATACTTTAACATACACATTAAATCGCCCCTCTGTTCAATATAAGTGTTATGATCTCGCTGATGCCTTTGCACGTCAGATCGCTATGGTTGCTTCTAAATCTGGACTTAGACTTTTACACAAAGAAATATTTCACACGATTACAAGCACTGCATCATCGCAAATTAACTTTGATATTAAAAAGGCGGCGTCCAAAGCATTGAATTGCATGGCTGTATTACGTGATACTGCTAATACAACACTGCCGAATGTTGATTGTTTTGCTGCTAAAGTTAATGATATTTTAAGATATCAAGCCAACATTGGTTCTGTATATTGGCCAAATCAACCTCTTACAATTCCTGCTGTAACAGACTATTATCAATCATATTATTATTCAATGTATGGGGCTGGCAAAATATATGGCGGGTTTCCTTCAAGTCTAACTCCTGAACAATGGGCTGGCAGTTTTAATGCTAATATTGAAAACGTTGTATATAATAACAATTTTATTATGATTAATCTCAATAGCTCAAACGTAAGCGATCTTGTAGGTATGACTGTCAATAACAGTCGTGCCCTCTTACTCGATATTTTACGTAATACTACTGACTCGGTGCGCCTTGATTCGTTCCTTTGCCACCTCAGAGCCACCACGGTCTTCCTGTCAAATGTCACGGTTCTCGACTAATTTATTATAATAACATTATATATTTATTGTCCATAATAACCATATAGGCGTTCCCATTCTATACGTTTATTAATAGCATTTTGTTTTGCTGTTTCATATCCATAACGTCTAACAGAATATGATTTAGTCTGGGGGCCAACATTGCAAATAGTAGCAATCCAATTATTATTATAAAAGCATACACCTTGTTTTCCTGATGTGTTGTCATTTCTTATTGTTTTATTTCTCATATTTGTTGATAAATCACATTGTCTAATATTGCATTTTCTATTGTCGTGTTTCTTTCTGTTTATATGGTCTATACAATAATTTGCTTGTAAAATATGTTGTCGTCTGTAATATTTACTATGAAAATACCCAGAACAACCATTAGAATATATATATCCTGCAGCGTTTTTATGCCATACGTAATTAGATAATAAATGTAATGTGTGCTCATCTGTTGAACAAATCATATATGTGTCATCCTGTAATTTAACAATCGCGAATGTACCATTAATATAATACGTGTTCTTATGTGGCTTACGTCTGCCTGGGTGTTGTTCGGCAATATCTAAATCAATGTTAAAATCGTTTTTGATTTCTTGTCGAGTAGCCATTATATAATATTGCAAAAGAAAATATTTTTAAGTTTATTTTTTATTATATATAATTAATATTTTTTATATATAATATTTTATGTATAGTATATATTATATAATGGATGAATTAAAAGAACAGGCTATAAAATTAGGAGCAACAGAATTTGGAAAGAGTAAAAGAAAAGATAAAAAGTATTATGTAGTATATGAAGGCAAAAAGATTAATTTTGGAAGTGCAGCGGGTCAGACATTTTTAGATCATAAAGATGAAAAAAAGAAAGAAAATTGGAAAAAAAGACATTCAAAAATAGTTGATAAAGATGGCGTTCCATTCTATACAAAAAAGACGTCGGCCGAATTTTGGGCAACAAAAATTTTGTGGCCTTAAAATATAAAAAATATATAATAAAAAATTGTAATAATTTATTATATGGATATAGTTATATTAACTGTTGTAATTGGAATAATATTGTTATACGTTGTCAATGAGTGGTTTAATCGCTCTTAAATGTTTTTTACTGTTCATATGATGTGTTTTATTACAATAAGCATATTTATGCCCACAGGTTGAACATTCGTGTTTGGTTTTAAATTTTTGTTTATTGTTTATATAATACGTTTTCATATATTCGGGGTTTGTTTCTCTATATGTTTTTAAATATTGTTTCATATCAGTGATTGGCATTATATTATAATACTATATAATATAATTTTTTTTAATACATTTTTTATTATATATTTAATATTTAATATACATAATCATAAATAATATTAGCAACATCTTTATGCATATTTGTTGATGTTGTGATAGGGTCTATATATTTAATAAAAAATTATTGAAATAATGTTATTAAATTCGGATGCGTGCATCTTGATAATGCTGTATATAATACTTTAGCTGGCATATTACCAATTTCATATATGCTATAGTGTTCGTTTATTGTAAATCCTTGTATTTTGTGTGTTGTCTTAGCATTCGTGAGTAATTTACGTTGTGCATTAGTATATGTAATTTTAATATTGTTATTATCTTCATATTCATTTTTATTATATATTGTAAAGTATGAACTAATAATATCCATTCGTTTAAAATAATCTTTACATTCAAGAACATTATTTAATAACTCATCATATTCTTTTGTGTATCTTGCTTTTTTATGCCATTGAACAGTGAATATGCTATTGTCTGCAATATCAATAATATTGAAATCATCCATAATGTTAAAGTTAATTTCACATTGATTACGATCGCCCATAAAGATGAAATTAACTCCTAACGATTTGATATGTTGTAAAATTATAATTTGAAATTCTTGAATTAACGTGCATTCATCAATTATAAAATATTTAACATCTTTGAATATATCATTTATATCGTTTATGCTTTGCTTAGTGTAATAATGTAAAGTGTTTATATTTTGTTCTTCGCTTAGATTTCGTGTAGGCGTGCAATGAATATATTTCATTTTATGTTCGTCGAGATATGGTTTAATTTTCTTATTCATTAAATACGTTTTACCGTAACCAGCTTTGCCAGTTAAAAAAAATGATTTGTTTTTTTTGATAGGTGTCATAATATTGTTGTATTCTTTTTTATATGTTGCTCTCTTTGCAACTTTTGATATAATAGGTTCTGGAATAGGTTCTTTGCTTGTGTCTACCCATTTATATCCGCTTGCCTGTTCTTTGACTGAAAAATTATATTCTTTTAATAATTCATTAAGTTCATCAACACTAATATCAATTTTTTTATTTAATGTTAAACTATCTGTATAAATTTTATGAACATTAATTTCTGGGTCTTGTTGTTGTAAAGTCATAAATAATTGATATAGCATAAGTCGTGCATATTGAACAATTGCCATATATGCATACATACCCGAAGTGCGTTTATAATATGCCTTTGTAATGCTGATGCCTTTTTTTGTTTCTGTTGCTATTTTGTTGTTATATTTATTTAATAATGCGTCTTTTTCTTCTTTGTCATCAATTTCATATTTTGTTGTGTTTGTCTTTGTATGATTTGCGCAGTATCCTGTAAAATGAATAATGTCAATATATGGGATTTTTTTGAATTTTTCGATTTGTGTTGTGTCTGTGTCTGCTGTATATGTTGGCACGTGTTCATAAAGAATATTAACATCTAAATTTAATATTTTAATTACTGAACCATATACCCATCCTTTAGATCCAAATAATGCGTTTGTGATTTCTGTTGGCTGATTGAATGAACAATAATAAAATCCCTGTTTCTCAATACGTCCTGTATATTTGCGCGTATGTTCAAAACCTCCTGCTTTTGGTAAAACATATTTATTGTCCTTATCTTCTAAACAATTTTTTAATATGTTATAATAGCATTTATTAATATCGAATGTTTGTTTATTCTCAATACTATTATCAATAAATCTAATAGCCCTTATTTGTGATTGATAATAAAAGTTTATGCCATGTTGTGTATATGTTGATAATACGCCGAATATATTATCAATCTCTTTAAATAGTCTTCCTGGCTTTGTATATTTAATGCCATTATTAAACTTATACCCTTCATATTGTATCTCACTTTTAATATTTGCATATTCTGTAAGTGTTTTACATTCAATAATATTTTTAGCTTTGTTCTTGTGAATATCATTAATTAATACATTTTTAACAATATTTTTTAAAACATACATATGATTGTTATGAATTAAAATGTTTATTTTATTTTTATATTCTGTTTGTTCTTGTAGTTGTTCGCCATCAATAATATAAACATTAAGATTATAGTCTATAGAATTTAAAATAATAGTTAGTTCCACATATGTTGGCGTTGGGTTTATCTCTAATTGTTGAGAAATTTTATTATATACTTTTTTTAATTTTTTTTGTAAATATGAGGGAACACAATATGTTTTGACGTCATATTCTTCAGTTTTAAAATTTTGTAAATTAGGATATTTAACCTCGCGTAATTTAATATCACGAAAAATATTATTATAAAGTCTTGTCCCTGGTGTTAAATATATACTGTTGAATGTTCTATTTACTGCGTGTAATGGGTTGTCACGTTCTAATAAATAAGCTTTTTCTTCAACATATAATGGCGGATAATATCTGCCCTCATAATTTTTAGTCCATACTTTTTTATAAAACGATTTACCCTCTAACATATAAGGCTTGAATCTATTATAAAATATATTCATAAAATTAACATCATACATTGCTTGGGCATTAATTAATAAGTTATATATTTTTGTAAATCTATCTGGAATATCTGCAATAGATAAACTACCTGGATCAGTTAGAAGTGTTGCAAAAAATACAACATCGTCAATATTAGTGATTTCCATTGTGTATATTTGGATTTTACTATTTGCTCTTGAAACACTATATCTAAAGTCCCCATTTATGTTATTAAAGTTTATTTTATCTGATTGATCTGCTAAATATGCTAATTTGCCATAAAAGTTGTTAGGATTAGCACCAAATGAATTCACGTTTGCTCGTTGTCTTGCAACTCTTATTTCTTTTGGGGATAATTTATTTTCTATATTTCCAAATCCTCTATGTTCTCCACCTCCTCCACCTCCTCCACCTCCTCCAGCATCTGGGTCGTCGTTAATACCTCCATTCCCATTATATTCATCTGCATCTGCGGGTTCATAATCTGCACCAACATCAACATCAACTGGACTATATACATTATAACTTGTCATTTATATATTAGTAATATATAAATTTTTTTTTAAGTATAAATTAATTATTTTTTATTATATTTTTTATTATATTTTTTTATACATAATATTTTTTATATTATATAATATATATGATCGCTGTGCTTGGTAATATTGGTTCTGGAAAATCAACATTAATAAAAAGACTATCAATGATGAATGATAAATATATTGCTTATTTAGAACCAGTGCAAATTTGGCAAGAGAGCGGCTTATTAAATTTATTATATACAGACCCAGAGGGATATGCATTTTCTTTTCAGGTTATGGCATTATTAACAAGATTAAAACAATATAGCGAGTTT
>Ga0315909_10005908_pt1 | contig 13927 bp, 15 predicted proteins | sample LakEriMetagenome_11_FD_203527 | JGI IMG/M metagenome (GOLD analysis project Ga0315909, IMG submission 203527) | Freshwater fungal communities from buoy surface, Lake Erie, Ohio, United States - Buoy 2 MA125 | ecosystem: Environmental > Aquatic > Freshwater > Lake | place: USA: Lake Erie, Ohio...
CGATCGCCGCCGGCGAGCCCGATGGCTTCGCCAAGCTCCTCTACGGCAAAGAACACGGCGAGCTGTTGGGCGCGCACATCATCGGCGAAAACGCCACCGAGCTCATCGCGGAAATGGGTCTCGCCCTCGACCAGGAACTCACCGCCGAGGACATCCACGCGACCATCCACGCCCACCCGACCATGTCCGAGGTCATCCACGAAGCCACCCTCGCCGCCGAAGGCCACGCGATCCACTTCTAAAAACATCCGCTTCCCGACAAAGCACTCACCTTCGCGGGTGGGTGCTTTTTTTTATCTCTACACAAGAGAATTGCCCGCGCGCTGCTCCTCCTGTATGCGTCTCGCAGTGAAACTGCACATCCGCGTCAGCCCGAATGCCAAACAAAGTGCCGTGCTCGGCTGGGAGGCTCATCCGATCTACGGCAGGGTCCTGCGCTTGAGAATCGCGGCCCCTCCCATCGATGGAGCCGCGAACAAAGCAGTAATCGCACTCCTCGCAAAAGAACTTCGCTGCCCCCAATCGCAGCTCGCCATCGATAAAGGCAGTAGCTCGCGGGAAAAAACCGTCATCGTTCCCGATGCCCTCATTTTCCCTCCGGAATGGCTGTAGCGTCTGCCAAGGATTCCGCACTCTGTACTTGTCTTTTTCTCGCCAACCGCTATGAACCACCTCGCAATGGCCCTTTCCATGCCCATAATCCTTACTTTGTTACTCATCGTAGTAACCTTGTATGCGTTTCTCAAAGAGATCGCTCCGGCGGACCTGATCGCACTGACGATTTTGTGCATCACGGTGATCTTGGGCTTGGTCGATTCCAAAGCGGTGCTCGATGTCTTTAAAAACGAGGCCCCGCTGACCATTGGTGCGCTTTTCATCATCGGCACGGCTCTGGAAAAATCCGGTGGTGTGCGGCAGATTTCCGGGCTGATCCAGAAAATGGCAGGCGGTGGACTGCGCTCCACCTTGCTGATCTTCTGCGGTGCCACGGCCTTTTGCAGCGCCTTCATGAACAACACCGCCATCGTCGCCATCATGCTGCCGGTGGCGCTGGGCTTGGCTCGCTCCAAGGACATCCCCGCATCCAAACTGCTGATCCCCCTTTCCTACGCCTCCATCCTGGGCGGTTGCTGCACCTTGATCGGCACTTCTACCAACATCGTCGTCAGTGGTGCCTTGAAAAACTATGGGCTTCCCGCCCTGCAAATGTTTGAAATTGCCTGGATCGGTATTCCACTCAGCTTCGTCGGACTCGGCTACATGATCGCTTTCGGCCCGAGGCTGCTGCCCAATCGATCGTCCGTCATTGGCGTGCTGGATGACAAGCAACGCAGCACGCCGCTGTTTCATATCCTGGTGGAAAAACATTCGCCTCTCATTGGCCAGCGTCTTCTGGATAGTCCGATTTTCAATCCCAAATCCGGCATTCACATGATGGAAATCCGCCGCAATGGCGAGCGGGTCATGGCGCAAGTGAACCAGATTGTCATCGAGGCAAACGATCGTTTTCTCATCGGCGTGCATGGTCGGCGCAACAAAACGAACTCCGCGGAAGAACTGCTGCCGGATCTCGGCATTCAGACCTTGTCGAAAATCGAGGGCGTCGTCACCGAGTTGGTCATCACCGAGGAATCGGAACTGATCAACCAGACCCTTGCCGCGCGGGATTTCCGCCAACGCTACAACTGCGTGGTGCTGGCGGTGCATCGGAACGGCAAAAACATCACCGAGCGCCTTGCCACCACCGAACTCGATCATGGTGACACCCTGCTGGTGCTCACTCCTCGCAACAATCTGCGCAGCCTGCAGGACAGCCACAACTTCGTGCTGACGGATAGTGCCGATTCGATGCCCGCTCCCGGACTGCGCTCGTCTGCGTCTCTCACATGGGCCATCCTGTTAGCGGTCGTGCTGAGCGTGACTCTCATCCCCGGCGTGCCCATGCACATCGCCAGTCTGGTGGGAGCGGTCGCGATTTTGTGGCTGCGCATCATTTCCATGCGCGAAGCCTATGCCGGGGTCGATTGGCCCATCATCTTTATGCTTTATGGCATGCTGGCACTGGGCATGGCAATGGATCAGACAGGCACGGCGAAATGGCTGGCGGACGGATTTGTGAATGGAGCCCGCGCGGTTTCTTCTCCGGAGATTCTCCCTTACTTCGCGCTCTCCGCAGTGATTCTGCTAACGATCACGCTGACCGAAGTGCTGTCAAACAATGCCACGGCCCTGATGATGGTGCCCATCGTCATCAATCTCGCCAAATCCCTGGAGGTCAGCCCCATGCCCTTCATCATCGGCATCTGCATCGGCGCCTCCTGCGCCTTCATGCTGCCCATGGGCTACCAAACCCACATGATGGTTTACGGCCCCGGTGGCTATAAATTCAGCGACTTCATCCGCATGGGACTACCGATGAACGTCATCACCTGGGTGATGGCATCAGTGATCATTCCGATGGTCTGGAGTTTTTAACGGAGCAATTCTTACTCAGCGCTCTCGGCTTTGACCTGCGCTTCGAAAGCCTTGGCTTTGTCGCGATCGGGTGCGCCCTTGAGCTCCGCCACCACCTTGGCTGTCTCGCCATCGGTCACGACGATGCGAGGCAAGGGACCGTCCTTCGCCACACAAGCGGGCAGTTTGTCCATGTCCTTGTCGCCTTTTTCAATTTCCACCATCACCACTTCCGAGCGCGGAACGGCTTTTTTGATCGCGGCATTGTTTTCATTGACGGTAGCAATGCATCTCGGGCAATTCGGCAGGTAGTAGTCCTGGTAGAACACAAACGCGATTTTTTTGCCAGAGCGCGCGGCGGACGTTTTGGCGGATTCGAGTTTGCGCTCGGAAAACCCTGCTACGGCAGAGGAAATTCCGAGACAAGTGACGGCGGCAGTGATGAGTAGATGTTTCATAGGGATGAGATGAATCGAGTGAATTATTCTTCGGTAGGCTTTGCAGTAGCTTTTTCGCATTTGTCTTTGATTTCTTTTTCCTTATCGCGATTCGGCGCGCCTTGGAACTCGAGAATGACTTTTTCGCCTTTGGCATCGGTGATCACCGCACGCGGGGTTTTTCCTTCGCGGGCCACGCACTGCGGCAGTTTATCGGTTTCCTTATCGCCCTTGGCGATCTCCACCAGCAATACATCCGCACGCGGAATGGCTTGTTTGACCGCGGAATTGCGCACGATCGCGGCATCGACATCACGCGGCTCGCGATACTGGGTCGTGTCTTCATAAAACACAAAAGCCACCAGCTTCCCCGTCCGCTCCGCCGAGCGCATGGTCATCTCCATTCGTTTTTCCGAAAATCCCGCCCAGGCACTGCTGAGTCCGCAGGCACTGGCGATCGTGAGGGCAATCAGTTGCTTCATGGGGAAAAACCTACATGACACTGGTCGTTGCGTCAATCTGATTCCATGAGAGACCGAAAAATGATTCGCAAAGACATGATCCCGCGAGTAAGGTCTGACATGTCCGATTGCTGTGGTGGTCCTCCTGCGCCGCGTAAAACTCCGGCTCCTGCGGAGTTTGATCTTTTGCGCGCGGACTTTTCCCGTCCGGTGGCTGCCGAAACACCCTCCTGCTGCGGTGGCGGTTCGCAGAAATCGTTCGACTACGTTCTCTGGATCTCGTTGGTGCTTTTCCTCACGGGCTGTTTGTTTGCGCTGGGGAAAACGGGGCAGCCGCTGTGGCTGCAGGAGTTTTCCGGCACTTGTGTGCAACTGCTGCGTCAATCGTGGTGGGCGATCCTTTTTGGCATCGGCCTCATGGCAGTGCTCGCCCATACGCCGAAGGAACTGGTGGCCGCGTTGCTCGGAAAACCCGGCACGCTGCGCGGCATCTTTCGCGCCACGGGGGCCGGGGTGATGCTGGATCTGTGCAATCATGGCATTCTCATGGTCGGCATGGGGCTCTACAAACGCGGTGCCTCGCTCGGGCAAACGGTGGCCTTTCTCATCGCCAGCCCGTGGAACTCGTTTTCACTCACCTTGCTATTAGCCGCTTTGATCGGATGGAAATGGATGCTGTGTTTTGTGGTGCTCTCAGCCGTGGTCGGGATCGTCACGGGGTATTTCGTGGAGTTACTGACCAAAGCGAAATGGCTGCCGCAGAATCCGCACACGGTGGCGCTGCCGCAGCATTTTTCCTACCGCGCCTCCCTCCGCAGCATGGCTCCCGCGTTGCGCCCGACCCTCCCCAACCTGCGCGCCTTGTTTCTCACCGGGCTGCGTGACTCGCGCATGGTACTGCGCTGGATCCTGTTAGGTTTTGTGCTCACTGCGGCGGTGCGTGCCTTTTTTCCCCCGCACCTGCTTCATCAGCATTTCGGCCCGACGCTGTGGGGCCTGGGCCTTACCCTGATCGTCACGACCTTGATCGAGGTCTGCAGCGAGGGCTCCTCACCATTGGCGGCGGAATTGCTGCGCCAGGCAAACGCACCGGGTAATGCGTTTACTTTCCTCATGGCCGGAGCCGCCACGGACTATACGGAAATCATGTCGCTGAAGAGCACCACGGGCCGCTGGGTCTGCGCTCTGATCTTACCGCTGCTCTCGATCCCGCAAGTGCTGGTTCTTTCCTATCTGCTGAATCATTTCGCGCGCTGACGAGGCTTGCCATTTTCTCTCCCACACCGTAGCCTATAGCCACCTTCCATGAAACGCCCTGCCCTGTTTTTGTTCATTCTCATCGCCGCCGGTTTGGTCGTGGGGCTGACCTTGCATCTCTCCAATCCATCGCTCGATCTGAAGGATTTCAATCTCTCCTCGGCACAAGGCGTCAATCGCCCGCTCGCCATGCCTCAGGAGGGCGAACCGGATTTTCGCTTTCACCAGTTCAGCCCGTGGCAGCGACTCGCCCAGCCGATGGTGGATCGCATCGATGAACCGATGGGCTCGGAAAACGGTGCGCTGGTGTACAATGCGCAGCCGTTTTGGGCGATGAATGAAACGCGCGGCGGCCATCACACCGGCGATGACCTGAATGGTATCGGCGGCATGAATACCGATCTCGGAGATCCGGTGTTTGCGGCAGCGGACGGTCTGGTCGTTTATTCCGGCATCCCCTCTCCCGGATGGGGTCGTGTGCTGGTGCTCTCGCACCGTTTGCCGGATGGCAAGGCGTTTCAGACGATGTATGCGCATTTGCAGCGCATCGATGTGCCGCTGGGAAGCTTGGTCGGTCGCGGGCAAACCATCGGTGCCGTGGGCGGCGCGGAGGGCATCTACCCGGCGCATTTGCATTATGAAATCCGCACTGGCGATGGCGTGGACATCGGCGCGGGCTACGCGGCGCATCCCTTGAATCGAGTCGATCCGCAAGCCTTTCGCAAACCCCTCGCCGCCGCACCGGATGACCTGCGCCCTGCGGTGAGCACTATGTTGCAAAAAGACCTCGCCCAGCGGGATGCGGAAGCTCTATTCAACCAGCTCAACAACAGTCAAAACCGCGAGAAGCTGTTAGAAATTCTGGAAAAGAAATAGCATCACGCATTTTCACTGCCCGAGCGATCCCCGCCAATGCCGTTGCGGCGGGCTTCGATCGCGAGGTGATAGGCGATCTGATCGCCGTGTTTTTTCACCGAAAACTTCACCGACTGCCGCTGCCCGGGAGCCGGGCACCAGGTCGCCTGCCAGAAGTGATAGACGGCACCGTTGCTGGACCGCACGATCACGCGTGAAACACCCACCACGCCGGAAGCATTGCGCGGTGACGTCACACAGGTGCGCGGAGCGTCACTGCGGCGCCACAGTTCCCATTGCTCATCGCGCCAACTCCGAGCCGCCTGCAGGGAGGACTCGATACCGCCGTAGTTTCGATCCGCAAAAAAACGTGACACCTTTTGCCCCCGGCGCTGCAAGCGCACCTGCCAGCCGTAACTGCCCACACTGGCCAGCTCGATCCGGGCGATGCCATGATTTTCCCGAGGCGATGAACTCATAAAAAAACTGCAGGACACCCTGCGTCAGGTGTCCTGCATTGTCAATGAACGGAACGCGTGAAATCAACGGCCACCGCGGCCACCCCAATCGCGCATGGCGCCGCCACCCTCCATGATGCGGGTTTTCATTTCATCGCTCAATGTGGTGGATTGCTGAATCGCCGCTTTCGCCCCTTCGGGATCCGTGGTCATCCATTTCGCGGCACTCACGCCAATGGCGCGGGCACGATCGCGTTCATCCGTGATCGTCTCCGCCAGAGCGAAGTTTTCCGAGTAGTTGGTGCTATTGCTGGCAAACACATAGGTGCCGATCGCGGTATCGCGCGCTTCTCCTTGAGGGATTTTCTGAATGGCACTGAGTGCCCCGGCGCTATCCTGACGGGCATAGTTCATCATCACATTGCGCATCGCATCATCTTGTGCGGCGGCGCCGGAGGAAATCACGAGATCAAATGCCTCGGCGGGATTTTCACGAGACAAGCGCTCGGCCACAGTCGCCGTGGCGCGATTGCGTTGTTCTTCATCGCTGAAGGATGCCAATTGCTTCGCAGCCTCGGAGGGATTTGTGTTAGCCAGTCCCTCAAACGCACGGCGGCGCGCCTCATCCTGCTGATCGGTCGGTAGTCCGGCGATGAATTGTTGCGCCTCGTCCCAGCTCTTGGAACCAAGGGATTCTGCAATCTGGCGATTGGCACGGGCCTTGTCATCGCCTTCCAGAGTGCCGGCCAAGGCCATCGCTTTTTTCGGATCACTCTGCGCTACTTGCGAAATGATGGAACCGAGCGCGTTGCCTTTTTCCGAACCGTTCAGAGATTTCGCCCACGTCATGGCGTCATCGGGATTTTGTCGTGCCCATTCACCCGCGATGATCGAAGCCGCACCATTGCCCATCGGGCCACCGCCACCACCGCGACCACCAAACATGCCCATCATGGCAAACTGTCCGGGATTGTCCGAGTAGTATTTCGATGCCGCCAATGGATCCACACTGGCCCAGCTCTGCATGATGGTGGGACGCACGAACATCCCGGTGAAGCCCATTTTGTCAGAGAATGCCATGGCACTCATCGGATCCGTTTCCGCCCATTTCGCGAACAACACGTAAGAAGCCATCATGCGCTCGGGCATGGGAATGGCTTCCAGTTTTTTCGCTTCCTCTTCGAGTTGCTCGGGCGTCAGACCCGCGTAAAATTCCAACAAGGACTGCATTCGCTGGAGCTGACCGGGCATTTGATTGATGTCATCCGCGGAGCGCGCGCGACCGGAGCCAGCAGAGCGGCTCGACTTCGTGTCCGTCAGCGAGCCTGAGCGACTTGAGCGCGAAAGCATCTCAGCCGCAGCAGTGGTGGCATCGGACTCAGCGGGCTTGCCGCTTTTGCCGACGAGAAATCCGCCGGTAGCTCCGAGAAACAAGGTAAGGGCAGGATAGAGCAATTTTTGATTCATAGAAATAGGTGTTGTTCAATATCAGTAACACCGCCGGCAACAAAAGTTGCTTGTGAATTCCGCAAATCATTTCAGAATTGTGTCATGCCAACACCCGCTACCAGGATTCTTTTTGTCTGCATGGGCAATATTTGCCGATCTCCTGCGGCGGAAATGGTCTTCGACCACATGACGCGCAGCGCCGGGCGCTCGCGGGAATTTCTCATCGATTCCGCTGGCACCATCGGCATGCATCAGGGCAATCCGCCCGATCACCGCATGCGCCAGCATCTTGCCAGACGCGGCTACCCCATTTTCGGCACCGCCCGCAAGATCCAAGCGGAGGATTTGTCGCTGTTCGATTGGATCCTGGTCATGGACGAGGAAAATGAGCGCGATGTCCGCCGCATGGACCGCGAAGGACTTTACCAACATAAAATCCGCAAGCTCACGGACTTCGGCATCCGCTTTCAGGCCGATTGCGTGCCAGATCCCTACTATGGTGGCGATGAAGGCTTCGCCCACGTCATCGACTTGATCGAGGACTCCTGCACCGGATTTTTGCAAAACTTCCCCCACTCCACTCCTTCCGCATGATCCGCTGGCTCGCCTTTTTACTCCTGCTGCAAAGCTGCTCGTCCACGCACTCCGGTTCCGGCCACAGTTCCGGCCCGCCCCGTCGCGTCACGCGCAACCAGAGCATCGCCATCGCCCAAACCTACGCCAATCTGCCCTGGACTCCACAGGAAAAAAACGTCCTGCACGGCGCGGATCGCGACGGCATCGAAGTGCAAACACCCGATCGGGATCTGAAAAAATTCGGCTACGCTCGCGGGTGGTGGGTCAGTGGAAAATCGCACACAGGCATGCCCTACCAGTGGGGCGGGTTCGATACCCCAGAGACGTTTTTGCAAAAAATCGACCAGGGTGCCGCTGCGGGAGACATCGCCAGCCCCACCAAACGCGCCGGAGGCGATGCCCTCGTTAGCAAACACGCCGCTGGCATCGATTGCTCGGGGCTAGTCTCCCGCTGCTGGCGGCTATCGCGCCCCTACTCCACCGCCGAGCTCCCTGGCATCACGGATGAGATTTCCTGGGGGCAATTGCTGCCCGGCGACATCTTGCTCAACAACCGCCACGTGCTGCTTTTCGCCGGTTGGCAGAAACCCGGCTCCGTAGTCCTCGCCTACGAAGCCGGACCTTTCCCGATGTGGAAAGTATCCGCCAACGCCATCCCCACCGAGCTTTTATTCGCCCAACGCTACCAACCCAGACGCTACCGTCACATCATCACCGATCCCTCTTCATGAAACCAGTCTATCGCTTCGCCGCCGTCACCCTTCTCATTCTTGGCCTGTTTGCCTGGTGGTACTACCAGCCCAAACGCGTGCTCGAACGCAAGCTCGATGACCTTATCGCCGATCTCAGCTTTGATCCCAACACCACCCGCAGCTCACGGCTCATCAAGAGTTCCTCCATCGGTGGCTACTTCGACCAACAAGTGGAAATCACCTCGCCCATCGATGAAGCCAACGGCAACTTTTCTCCCGAGGACCTCAACAGCGGCTTCTCCTTTCTCTCCGAAAATGCCCGGGAAATTTCCATCCAACGCGCGGAAAAACTCACGACTACGATCGATGGCAAGCATGCCACCATGGAGTTCGATGCAGACGTAAAAGTCTCCATTAGCCGCTGGCTCAAGGGCCTGAACGGACGCTACGCCGTCATCGTTCACTGGCGCAAAACCGAACATGGATGGAAAATCCACAGCAGCAGTTGGCAGGAAATTCCGTAAATCTTGCTTGCCGATTGATAAAAACCTGTAACAATCTTCGTAGCAGTTTAATCACCTACTGACTCTCATGAAAGACACCCAACCATCCACGCAACGCCGTAATTTCCTCAAAACCCTTGGCGGCCTCAGTGCAGGCATGGCGGCATTGCCCGGCCTGCTGCAAGCACAAAACACCCCTTCGCGTCCCTCGGGCGCCAAGTATATGGGTGATTTCGCCGCACCGAAACTGGACAAAGTCAAAGTCGCGATCATCGGCGTCGGCGCCCGCGGGTCCGGCCACATTTCTCAACTGGCCTCCATCGAGGGCGTGGAAGTCGTGGGCATTTGCGATCTGGACGAAGGCCGCGCCAAACGTTCGGAAGGCAACGTGAAAGGCAAAGGACACAGCCCGAAGGTCTATTTCGGCGATGAGAATGCCTGGCAAAAAATGCTCGCCGAGGCCAAGCCGGATGCCGTTTTCATCGCCACGCCGTGGCAGCTTCACGGACCTCAGGCGGTGGCTTGCATGAAAGCGGGCGCCCATGCCTTTGTCGAGATCCCCATCGCCCTGACCATCAAGGAAATGTGGGACATCGTCGATACCTCGGAAGCCACCGGTCGTCACTGCATGTTGATGGAAAATGTCAACTACGGTCGCGAAGAGCTCCTCTATCTGAACATGGTGCGCCAAGGCGTCATCGGCGAACTCCTTCACGGCGAGGCCGCCTACATCCATGAATTGCGCGGGCAAATGAACGGTGGCAATAGCACCGGATCCTGGCGCACACTGCATTACGCCAATCGCAACGGCAACCTCTACCCCTGCCATGGCCTTGGCCCGGTCGCCCAGTATATGAGCCTGGCACGCGGCGAAGACAATTTCCGCCGCCTCGTTTCCTTCTCCTCCCCCGCGCGCGGTCGCAAGTTATGGGCGGAAAAGTCCACCAATCTCACCAAGCCGGAGTTCAAAACGCTCGACTACCAATGCGGCGACATGAACACCTCCATCATCAAAACGACTCTCGGTCGCACGATCATGATCCAGTGGGATGAAACATCACCGCGCCCCTACAGCCGCCACAATTTGATTCAGGGCACCAAGGGCACCCTCAAAGGCTTCCCGAACGCCATGGCCATCGAGGGCATGACCAAGAGCTACCACGAGTGGACCAGCTCGGAGGAATTCAACGCGATCGCAGAAAAATACGAGCATCCTCTCTTCAAACGCATGGGCGAACTCTCCAAAAAAATGGGCGGCCACGGCGGCATGGACTTCCTCATGCTCTTCCGCATCATCGAGTGCCTGCGCGGCGGCCTGCCGCTCGACCAAAACGTTTACGAAGGATGCTACTGGTCCTCCGTCGCACCCTTGAGTGATAAATCGATCAAAGAAGACGGCATGCCCCAGGACTTCCCCGACTTCACCCGAGGCAACTGGAAAACCACCAAACCGCTGAGCATCATTTCGTAATTCGGAAGGATTGCAATCGTGGGGTGATCTTCTAGAAATGTCCCAGCATTTCTTCGACACCCCGCATGCCATGACAGCTCCTACCATCGATCTCAGCCATCCGCACCGGGCTCTGCTCTCGCGGATCGTAGAAGCCACGCATAAGCCGCGCAAGCTTGTCTTGGATACGCTGCCGTATGCCGACGCTCTGGATGCCACGACAAAGGAGAACTGTGCCTTCTTGCTGGAGTGCATCGAAGAGAGCGCGGAATTGAACGGGGTGGGAAGCCTGATGATCGAGAACATGGTGAAAGAAATTCTGCGGAACCATCACCAGGTCGCCGCGCGCTTCAGGGAGGAAACGTTTGCGCCGATCAAAGATCCGATCTTCATCCTCGGGCTCCCCCGCACCGGATCCACGTTTCTATTCAATCTCCTCGGAGCCACCCGGCGGTTCAGAACCCTGACGCACTGGGAGACCTATGATGTCGCGACGAGAAAGCCTGTGCTTTTGAAAAAAATTCACGCGGCCATCCTGCTCAAAGTCATGCATCACCTAGCGCCCGGCTTCCGCACGGTGCACGAAATCCGGTTGGAGGGACCGGAGGAGTGCACCAAGCCGGTGCTGGACTGTTTTGTCTCCCAGTCGTTTCCCAGCATTTTTCACATTCCGCGATACAATGATTTCCTGGAGACGGCGGATTATCTGCCAACCTATGAATTTTACTACAAGCAACTCCAGATCCTGGGCTCCAGAGAAAAGCGCTGGCTGCTCAAAACGCCGATCCACATTCAATCCATCGACAGCATCCTCAAGGTTTTCCCTGACGCGAAATTCATTCATCTCCATCGCGATCTCAACGAGGTACTCGGCAGCATTTGTTCACTGGCCGCAGCTTACCGCTGCATGACCAGCCATCGGGTGAACGGTAGAGAGATCGGCAACGAAGTGCGGAAATTTCTCACCCGCGACCTCGCGAAGACAAAGGCCGTGCTCGATGGCAATCCGGACAAGGTGCTGGATCTCCACTACCGCGACATCGTGGATCAGCCGATCGGAACAGCACGGAAAATCTTCGATTTCGTCGGCAGCCCCTACGACGCGGAAGTCGAGCAGTCACTGCGGGACGAAATGAAGATTTCCGTCCCGAACAAATTCGGCAAGCATGTGTATCGCTTCGAGGATTACTTCCCGGATCGATAAGCCCATCTCACGGCACGTCCACCCAGGCGCCCTTGTGGTGGGAATCCCAGCTCAGTTCCGCCAGCTGCACACCTTTGGCGCCCTCGCGCAAAGTCCAGCGGAAAGGCTCGCCTTCCACGACGTGCTTGAGAAACATTTCCCACTGGATTTTGAAGGCGTTGTCATAGACGCCTTGATCGGGCACTTCGGTCCAGTTGTCGTAGAAATTCAAGGGGCTGTCGATGTCCGGATTCCACACCGGGCGTGGCGTGACACTCTGGTGCTGCACCCAGCACTTGCGCAAGCCGACAATCGCCGAGCCCTTGGTGCCATCGACCTGCATGGTGAGGAGGTCATCACGACGCACGCGCACGGACCAACTGCTATTGAATTGGCAGACCACACCGGTATCGGTCTCGAACAAGGCGTAGGCGGAGTCGTCGGCGGTGCAGGGGAACATTTCCCCACTCTCATTGCGACGCTGCGGGATGTGCGTGGCGGCTTTGCAAAATACGCGGGTGACATTGCCGAAGAGGTTGTCGATCACATAACGCCAGTGGCAATGCATGTCCACGATCATGCCACCGCCATCCTCATTGCGATAGTTCCAGCTCGGGCGTTGGGCGGGTTGCTCCAGGTTTTCCCCGGTGAACACCCAGTAGCCGAACTCACCGCGCACGGAGAGGATTTCACCGAAAAATCCCTGTTCCTTGAGAAGCTGGAACTTGCGGATGCCGGGAAGCCAGAGTTTGTCCTGCACGGTGCCGTTTTTCACGCCGGCCTTTTCCGCCACCTCGGCGATGCGATAGGCCTCGGATGCTTGCACGGCCGTGGGTTTTTCACAGTAAATGTGTTTCCCGGCCGCAATCGCACGCTCCAGAAAGGGAATGCGGTGCGGAGTGCCGCTGGCGTCAAAAAAGATTTCATAATACGGATCGGCCAGCACGGCATCGAGATCTGTCGTGTATTTCTCCACTCCATGTTTTGCCGCGAGTTGCTGCAGCTTATCGGCATTGCGCCCCGTGAGAATCGGATCCGGCATGATGCGTTGATCGCCGCAGACCACACCACCCTGCTGACGGATCGCGAGGATGGAGCGCACGAGGTGCTGATTGGTGCCCATGCGTCCGGTGACGCCGTTCATGATGATGCCGATATTGCGTGTTTTCATAAATGTTTCAGTCTTGATAGGGGTTCTGCAAAGGCTGCAAGCTGGCAGCGATTTTTTTGAGAAATTCATCCTGGTCTTCCGCCCAGTAGCGGTTGGAAAAAATTTCCACTTCGGTCATGCCCGCGAATCCGGCATCGCGCACCCAGGTATCGATGATGCCCACGTTCGCCACGCCTTCACCGGGCAGCCCTCGATCTAACAGAACGTGGCTCATATCCGGCTTAAAGTCGCAGACATGGAAGGCAAAAAGATGCTCCTCATCCGCGCAGCGATCAATCTGCTCCAGCAAGTCCAGCTCCCACCAGACATGGAACACATCCACCGCGATGCCGAGCAAGGGATGGGCCAGGCGCTCGACCATGTCATTCGCATCGCGCAGGCTGCACACCGCCGACCTGTCCCCCGCATACATCGGGTGCAAGGGCTCGACGGCGAGGCGGATGCCTGCGGCTTCGGCATAGGGCAGAATTTCTTCCAAGCCCTGCTCGATCTGCAAAAAATTATCCGATGGAATCTGCCCCGGCGTGGCACCACAAACGAGCACGATCATCGGCAACCCGAGCGCCTCCGCTTCGTCGATCGCCTTGCGGTTTTCCAGGATGGCGGCATCGCGCTGCTCCTTGCTGTTGCCGGTGAAAAATCCTCCGCGCACGAGGGAAACGCCCGCCAGTCCGGCATCGGACATTTTTTTCCGCACCCGGCCCAGATCCTGCCCGGCGACCGTTTCACGCCATACCGAGATGCCACCGAAACCATGGCGCGCGTATCCATCGATGCATTGATCAATGCTCCACGGTTTCGTGGTAAACGTGTGAATGGCGGCATGATGAAGGTCCATGGTATGGTTCGGTGGAGATTGACAAAACGACGATAGGAAAAACCCGCGGAAGAGCAAACGCGGTATTTTTTACTCCACAGAATAACCGAGGCGCAGTGCGCAATCTTTCATGATACCCGACTCCCAATCGGGGCGACGCGGGC
>Ga0315909_10005909_pt1 | contig 13926 bp, 20 predicted proteins | sample LakEriMetagenome_11_FD_203527 | JGI IMG/M metagenome (GOLD analysis project Ga0315909, IMG submission 203527) | Freshwater fungal communities from buoy surface, Lake Erie, Ohio, United States - Buoy 2 MA125 | ecosystem: Environmental > Aquatic > Freshwater > Lake | place: USA: Lake Erie, Ohio...
CGCTTACCGTAGCTCCAACCTTCCGAAACAAGGCCTGCGTCTGAGGCCGTTGCCCGGAACTGGTATGCCAATTCACAGATCTTCTGCCGTATCTGCTCGTTCCCGCTATGTCCAACAAGTAGCGGGGTTTGAAAGATTCCCTGTAAGAACTGACTCATGTTGCCGACGGTGGTGTAGGCCACTGAACGTCGGACTCTTGTTGGACGTTGGGATATGCAGATGGCAGATCACGCAACTCCTGGCGATATGCCGCCCATTCCGCTTTTTTCGCATCAGAAAGAGGGCTGTCAGGAGCCTGCGTCCAATCGCACTGCACCAACAAATAACTACGGCGTGTGCGGATGTGTCGGTCGATCAACTCGTCTTGAGTAAATTCACGGAAGTTGATCTTGTTGCGTACAACTCCGTCAGTGTCCACATAGTACTCAGGCAACGGTTCCGAAACACCGTTGGCAGGTCGAGGCGTGAACTCAAAACGAGCGTACCCATGTTTTTTGAGTGTGGCTTCGTCTAACGCGGCCACCTCCAGGACATCTTTCAAGTTATCCCCCCGAACGGGGTGATTTACTGGATTTCCATCAGCATCAATTTTTATGTAGAGCATTTATTTCTCCTAATCAAGCGGGTCCAGACGGGGTGACGTCCGTGGCGTTAGTGCCGGGGTAAGCGCGTCCAGCGCCCCACATGATACGTACCGCGCCTACACCACCATTGCCAGCGGCACTTGGCCAAGAGGTGCCCGGGCCACCACCGCCACCGCCATAGTCGCCGCCTTGGATGTTGCTAGAAGACTGGCCTTGGCCGCTGAACGGATTCTCCCCATACATACCAAGGCCACCACCGTGTGCTCCAGAGCCTCCATTGCCCCAACCGGCGGTATTGTTGTAGCCGGTAAAGGGGTTGTAAAACGCGTTACCTGGGGATGGCCAACCTGTGGGCCCTTGAAGACCGACACCACCGCCTGCACCAGTACCATAGGTCGAGCTGTAGTAGCTGCCGCCATACGCGCCGCCGACCGTACCAGCACCTTGCCACGTCTCGTAGCCGTTACCACCACGAGCCGTGTAGCCACCTGCGCCACCACCACCCTGGTAGTTCGGCGCATTGCCCCCCGCACCACCACCGTCGCCGACCCAGCCACCACCGTAACCGTTGGCATTAGGTCCCCCGGTTAAGACACCTGAAGCATTGCCTCCGCCATAGCCCGACACAGTAGCTAAAGAGATGAAATAGGAATTGCCGCCCAACATGGTAGGGGACGCACCAGAGGGGGTGCTTTGACCGCCTGCGCCCACGACAACCGTGTAGGCCTGTCCAGGGGTCACAGGGATGTTGTTTTTCCACCCCAGGCCGCCACCACTACCACAGGGATTAGCCCAGTTATCCTGGCCTCCACCACCTGCGCCAACCGCCACCACAGACACCGAAGTAACGCCAGTGGGCGCAATCCAAGAGTAGGTGCCAGAACTTGTGTACTGGACCTGGCCTTGAATCACACCCAAGTAAGGCGTCCAGGTGTAGGCCCTGGCATTGGAGAAGGAGCCGTTGGTGGCCGTGACTGTGAAGTTAAACGGACCGATAAAGGTGTTTGCTGGAGAAGCAGGTGCAGTTCCAGAGAGCACACCATTAGAGGCCAGTGTCAACCAGCCAGGAAGCGCACCTGCGGTGACGGTATGAACCACCGTTCCGCTAAGGGCGGTTGCTTGCGTAGCCGTCGAGCTGAATGAAGACGAAGGCGTGACAGCACCAGGAAGCGTAGTCGAACTGAACAACGGATAAGCACCGTTGACGGTAATGGTGATTGGTTCGTTAAGTGTCCCTGAGTTTTCTGCTCCAACTGCACGGACGTTAACGGCGGAATAGGTGCCAGCAGCGGTGCCCGAACCGACCGTCAACACACCTGTTGAGCTATTGATGCTCACGCCACTTGGAACAGTTCCGGTCAAGCTCCAGGTCACAGGAGTCTGAACGGTATTTGAGAAGATACTGTACTGTGTAGTAGCGGCCGTGCCGGTTTGAGCATTGACCGAGGTCAAGCCGACGATCTCGCTCAGGCTCAGAGCCGTCCAGCCTACCGTAGCGCCATTGCTGACCAGGTACTTGCCGGTCTCGCCAACAGAGGTAGGCAGTGCTTGGGGCACTCTATTTTCCACAAAACCTCTAACGGCGAACTCGGTCGGCACAGCGGCATTGGAGTTGCCCGACATGGTGACATCCGACGAGAATTCGTTGATGGTTTCACCAAGCTGCGCGCCGATCGAACCAAGGCGCAGAGACGTCAGGCCTGCCAGGTTGAACGCGTTGGCGTTCAACGTAGCCGTACCCGTCGCCTGATCCACGCGGAAGTACTCACCGACGCGGAAGTTACCGTCCTGGTCTGTGGACACGTAGTACACACGGCCTGGAAGGTCCTCGTTGACCTCATTGCCTTGTGCAGGGGGCTGCGTAGGAACACCTGGGTAGTTGGTTGTAGCGATACCACCAGTTCCGATGTTCAAGAAGTCATGGCCAGTCAAACGAATCTGGCTATAACCATAACGAACGGTGACGACTGCGCCAGGCGCGGAAGGAGTCAGTTTTTCTTGCGCAAGCGCAAGGGAAAGCACGCTAGAAGAGTCAACAAACGTGCCACTTACCGACTGAATGACATAGGCGCTGGAGTCTCCCGCAATCTGGATACTTGCACCAGGTTGCGGAGCATCGTTGAAGCCGTTGGCTACCAAGAGATAGCCTTTTTGGTTGGACACCCCGTCGCCTGTGATGGTCAAGGTGTTTCCAAGGCCGTCGTTGATGACTTCGCCGTTTTGGAAGTTCGTGACAGAGGTTTGGTTGTAATAGATCTTGGCGGCAGAGGCCTGGAGGTTTGTAACCACCCCCGTTGCACCAGAAGTCTGTCCAGTGACTGTTGATCCAACCGCAAAGCCCGTCACAATCGGATCCAGAGTGACAGTCAGTTGCTTGCCATACAGCGCACCCGTGTGCGGCACCTCGGATGCCAAGAAGCCGAACGATGCCGAGCCCCAGGTACCATACGAGTTGTTGCCGTTCAGGGCACGAATGATGCCGCCACCTGACGATGAATAGCCAAAATAGGCGTAGTAGGTGAAGCACGAGACGATCTCGGCACGTCCACCATCCTTAGCCCAGTAGCCAACACCATTGTCCGTAATGATGGTGTAGCCGTGGAACAGCATTGACTTGTACCCCGACGCCTGTGCTGTGCCATCAATCAATGCGCCAATGCAGCCGGAACCGATTGCCGAGCACTCAAGGATGTAGGGGGACTTGGTGGTGACTGGAGAAGCGGGATTCAGCGCCGCCACAATACCGCGAGGCGTCGATGTGCGGATGTCGCCAGGAGTACCGCCAGGGACCCATCCAGTCATGCCCGAGAACGTCATCCTATTCAGGATGGACGCGTTGGACATCAAGAACATCGTTGCCTGGTTGTTTGGCGTCACGCCGTCAGCGGCGAGGCCAGGCGCGGGCTGAACGATAACAGTACGCTGGTTGTCACCAACAATTGCAACCGTCGGAGGCACAATGATAGGCAACTGCGATTCAGCATAAACGCCGGTCTTCACAAAGATCGTGGCAGGCTGGCCGACAGGCACTGCTGCAACCGCGTTCTTAATGTTGGCGAAAGGTAGCGCCATGCTCGTGCCGGGGTTGGTATTGTCACCATCCGGCGAAACATAGAAGACGTTGGTCGAACCGGTCGCATTGATCCAGTCAATGTCGATGCCGTTAGCGGCCACGGTCAGGCTATAGCCTTCCAGACCCGGAGTGATTACGGGCAGAACATCGTCACCACCCTGGGCAAAGAACACCCACTTGCCTGCGTCGTATTCGACGCTGAAGTTCGGGCCCGACGTGAAGTCCTCAGTCGCAATGTAGGACGAGCCCACATTACGGACAATGTCGTTGGTCAGGTAAGGCGTGCTCGAAGCCCATGCACCGCGCCACCGCACACCACCGTTGAACACTTCCCACCTGTTTGCAGCCAGGTCAGTAGCGAACACACTAGAAGTGTTCTGGATCAAACAGATGTAGGTGTTGCCGCCGTAGGTGACGATGTCGTTGACGTAGTACAGTGTGGCCGTTGTCCAGTCTCCGCGAGTGCGGATCGTGTCGACGAACAGTTCCCAATAGGAGGTGTTCGTAGGCACGTTGCCGGTCGTATTGGCTGTACAGACATAGAGGTTTGCACCGTATGCCACGACCTGGCCAGGCACATAGGCCGTTGCGCCGTTATAAACGCCTTCCGGAGAAATACCTTGTACAAACGGACTCCAGAAGGTAGCGTTTGTCGGATTATTTCCGTTCGTCGTCTGGATCGCAATGTATGTCGACGGGCCGTATGAAACAACGTCGTTCGGCTGGTATGTGGTCGTGGGGCTGTACACGCCTTCAAACTGGATTGCTTCAACAAACTGCGACCAGATCGACGGGAATAGATCAGGTCGTTTGTTGATGTTGTCAGCCAGAGACACATACACGGTAGAGCCGTAAGCAACGGCATCACCGATAAAGTACTGAGTACCGGCATTCCACTCACCAATGAAGTTGATACCCTCAACCATCATTGCCCAATACGAAGGATTTGTCGGCTCATTGCCAATCGTCCGTACGACATTGATGTACACATATACGTTACCGCCGTAGCGGACAACGTCGTTGAGTTCGTATTCAGTCAGGTCATTGTAGTTGCCTGCCCAGTAGAACCGTAATTTTCCAAGATCGACAACTTGAGTCATATGAACACCATCTCCAGATGGCCCTTATCCCCCCAACGGAACTGATAAGTGCCGGTTGACCAAATCCAATTTACGTACTCATTCGGGCCAATGATGTAGCCCGGCTGTGGCAAGTTGACCGTGGACCCGTCATTGATGATGTCAATGTTCAGGTCTCCGGTTGCTTGGATCAGCTTGAACCCGTAAAAGGTCTTATTTGCTAGATCCGTCCCTGTATGAAATTCCGCCATCACACGCTCTCCAATACAGAAACAAGGATATCAAAGCCGTTATTTACTGCTGTAGAGGCCATAAGTTGATCGCCTGCTTCCAGGACAATCTTGTTGCCTCGCATCAACTCTTCCGTTTGACCAGGGCCGACTCGGTATTGTTGAAGAATCATTGTGTTATTTGAACTCCTTCTGTGCCAAACGTCAATCGGCAATTCCGAGCCGTAGATGTTTGCGGCGCTGAGTCCAATAACCACGGTACCACTGGCGGCAGTGTGGATAACGGTATCCGCTTCGCCAAGATTTCGTGTTGCGGTGCTTTTGAACGCTGCCATGCCTTACCCCAATGCAATCGCAAAAACGATGGCTGATCCCGCAGGGTCGTAGACCAGGGAGCCATCTGGGTTGTTGTACACAGCGCGCTCGGCGGGGAGGGTACAAAACACCTCCTTAGTGCCCGCCCCAAAGTTCACAATCAGGTTGTTGTTTGAACTGGTCAGGATCAGGTCCCGAGACACTGCGCCCGAGCTGAAAGTGCCAACACCTACTTCCCACTGCCCCAACGAGTCGTTGGTGATCGTGTAATAGGTGCTGTTGCCTTCGCCAATTGCTGCGGCAAAGGTCGTATACCCGGTGAACGCCCCGGTGACCGCAAACGGCCCCGTACCAGCGGAGGCACTGGTTTCTCTGACGCGATCGGATACGACAAAAGCCATGGCTTATACCAAGCGGATAACCGCAGTAGTCGGACCAGGGGGAGGGAAGATGATGGTGAAATCACCGTCCGTTGCGGTTTTGTCTGAACCAAAATCAAACACGGCAACAGAAGCATTTGCCTCAGTGTCGTTGTAGATTAAGCAGCCACGAGCCGTCAATGTGACGTTCGGAAACGTCAGGTCATTAAAGTCCAAAAATGCAGTGGTGCCTGTAAGCGTTACGCCCAGGCTGGTCAATGCACTGCCGCCTGCCGGGTAGTTTGTCCCTGTTGAAGAGACTTCACCGTCGGTCGTGTAGGCGGTTGTTGCCGGACCGATCGTTGCAGCAGAGGTGTACAAGGACAGATAGAACGTGTCCCCGCCAACAGCATTGAAGTTATGCACGCCCTGGAAGAGCTGCTGTTTGAAGGTAGAGCAAATTGCTTGTGAAATTGCCATTTTTTAATTCTCCAAGAGTTTTACCAGGTCCGCGTGCCCGTACGATTTTAACTTAGCCGACAAAGTTGTCCTATCAGAAATAATCGCTTGGTGCATGTAATGCACCAGCAATACGCGGATCTGTTCCTTAAACGCCTGTGCCTGATCCCGAATTACGGGGTGAACATTCTCTCCGACGTACAAAATCTTTTCGAGGGCCTCGCCTGCAAGTTCCTCCGGCGTGCGGCCACGGTTGTTCGTGGTACGCACGGTGACGTTGTTGAGAGCGGTAGAGAATTGAATGTCCATTTATCAGGGTCCTGGGCTGGGTGATTTGATAGGCAAACGGGCCATACCATCGCGGTACTCGTCGCGACGACGACGGCCCTGTTGTTCGATGCCGAGACCTTGGATTGCCTGCTTATAGCTGTTTTCAAAGTACGCCATCATGTCAGGCGGCCCTTTTGTGTAACTGTATGCCTGAATCAAACAGGCATACAGCAATGCCTCTGGGGCATAAGTGCTGATCCAGGTCGTCGGCTGGGCCTGAGAGATTTGAGGCGGACGTCGAATATAGCCAAGCTCCACCGAGTAGTCCGCATTCGGCGTAGGAGCCACGTAAAAGCTGTCCTGATCCCAAATGGAGTAATACTTGGGGACACCCGCAACCGACTGGTCTGGCCAGTACTCCTTCATGAAGGATGTGTCACGGAAGTCCAGAAACGACTGATCGCCCGTTGTCGGGTGAGTGATCAGCATGTAGCGATGGGTCAGCATGTCAGACGGTGCCGTCAAGAAACGGTTGTTCGTCGACATGTTGCCCTGCACTTCGAGCTTGAAGACGTCCAGGTCAATGTCGCGGAGAATACGGTTCTCCGCCATCGTGATGAACGTGTTAATCACCGACTCGGTGAAGACGTTCGATCCGACCTCAGTGTAGTTCCGGATGTTGGTGACGAGTTCGTTGTAGTTCATGTGACCACCACCGTAAGAGTTCCCTGCCCGATGCGGCCAACCAGTGCGGTCTGCTGCTGCTCAGGAAGCATATTGGTCGGGCCAGATATCGACCCGTTAACTGTATTTGCGCCTCCAATGCTTTGGAACGCCGAATCCCCGGGGGCTCCGAGATAAACCGAGAGCGGTTCTACACGATCAGGGCGCGGTTGCAGCAATGCGATCGCGTCGCCGTTGTACTTCAGCGGATCAAGCTGTGGCTCTTTCGGTTCGTAGTCATCCGGGCATACCTTAAATCCGCGCCAGTTCGTACGCAGGACGTTATACGGGTACCGCTGCCCGCAGTAGTCGCATAGTCCAAACGAGAATTTACCGGTCGCGAATGCCATGTCAGTACTCCAACTGTGGCACGAACGACACGCTGGCGGTGTCTCGGTCTTCCAAGGCAGCGCGGGTGAAGTCCTCTTCGTAAATAGCCTTGAGGCCTTGCGTACGCTCAGGCGCGTACTTCAGCGAAAGCTGGTACGCCAGGCCAGAAGCCAAGCACGGCAAGAAGCGGAAATTCACATCGGCCGTGTTTGTGTACGCACCGGCATCCTGGATGCGGCGGATTCGGTAGTAGACGAATCCGTAGACCTGGTTCGCAGCGGGGTAGAAGAATACCTTGGGCACGTTCGTACGCTGCACGTAGTACTGCGCAGGACGGGCCTGGGTTGTCTTATCCGGGACGTTCAGGTACTCTTCACGACTGATTCGATCAATCGTGATGTCAGTGGACGGCGACTGCGAATAGTCGCGAATCACCGCAGACAGCACGTTGACCGTATCGGTCTCCAGCGAGATCTCATTGTCGCCGGGCTGCAGCATGTACACCTGCTCCTCAATGGTCCACAGATTCAGGCCGCGATTAGCCCAGTCTAGGAACAAGAGGTTGAGCGACCGACGCGCAGAAGTAAGCTGATAACCATTGGTCATCCGCATTCCGCAGCGTTCAAACGCCTCTTCGATCAGGTCATCGATCGAGAGATTGAAGTCGGTCGTTCCAGAGGTGGCCATTAGTCACACATCCCGCCGTTTCGCATTTTCTTGACGCCCTTCATGGCCATCAACTTGTGCGCATTGACTGCTCCGCCCTTTTTCATCATGATGGGGCCCGTTTTCTTGCTGGTCTCAGACATCATTCGATTCTTTGGACCGCTCATGACGCACCCGCCGCCTTTGGTGGCGCAACCCATACCTTTTCCAGCCATGATTATTTTCCTTTCTTGGCGACCTTGCCGCCCTTTTTCATGCCCATAGCCATCACACCGTCATAGCCGGTGGTAGCCGCCTTCTTCTTCATCGCACGGCCCTTGCTGTCAGCCGTTTTCTTCTTCATCGCACGGCCTTCCATGTCGGCCATGCCACCGGACATCATCTTCTTTGCTTTCATCGATTGCTCCTTCTGTGGTTTGGCCGTTTTGGCCGATGCTACGAACGCTTCTTCCGTGGGTGCGCCTTTTTGACCGGCTCTACGCATTTTTTCGGGCGACCCCGCTTCGATCCTGCGGCGCTTGGCCCAGATGTTTGCGTAGAGACCTGGTTTTGCTGGCATACCTCTTCCTTTACCTCATTCCCTTGACCGCTCACGGGTGTTGAGCTGGTCAAGCCTTTGTTCAAGTCTGTCGAATCGATTATCGACGTGTTCGACGATTTTCGCCATATCTGCACGAACTTCTGCACGAGTGATGTGATCACGGGCAACCTCCTCTCTAGTTTTATTGAGAAGAATGCTCAGTCGACTCAACTCCGCAAACTTCTCCTTAACGACGAAGGCCATGACACCCACCAGTCCAGTCAGAACGATGTTCCATATCAGCATTTCCATAAATCAACATTTCCATCGTTTTCTCGCCTGGCGAAGGCGACTGTTTGGATCCTTTGCCGCTTCCGGGAACATCTTCATCTGCCCTTCCGAACGCGCACAGTAACTCTTGCGACGTTTGGCTCGTGAGACGGAATAAGGCTTCTGCTCCGTCACGGCAGTTTTTAGTTTGCTCCCAGGATTTTCACGACGATAGGCAGCCACGCCTTTTTTCGTCATGCCTGCACCTGCCTTGGTTGGGCGGAAATTCCCGCTCTTTACCGAGGTTTTGATGCCCATTCCAGAACGCTTAACGATCGGCATTTTGGATGAGCACCATGTTAAACATCGCCGAAACGGCGTTGTTGTTAGACGCCCCTACCGCCGTTGCTTCGATGTCCGTTTTCTCTAGGATCGGGACGGGGTATGGGAATGGATAGGGCGCAGCACCGTTATTCAACGTCGTGACCGCAACAGTGTGGCGAATGCCTTCTGCTCCAGTCGTCAATAGACGTCCAGTAATGGCATTGCTGCCACCTGCTTGCCCACAAGACAGCAATCCTGCTGTCAGGTATGCGGTATAGCCTGCTGGGACGGTGTAGTGGGCCGTGGTGCTGTTATTGAAGCCTGGGGCCACAACACCATAGCTAATGGCTGGAACGCCTGCTGTGACCGTTCCTGTGCCCACGTAAATCGTGCCTGCATTGGCCAAGCCCGTGCCTGCAGACTGAACCCTCAGATAATTGATACGGCGGAAAAGCAAGACGGTTTGAACGGGCGTCTGCCCGTTCAGCGTAACAGTCTCGCTGATTTCGTTGAAATCATTGTCCAGGCCGTTAATCAGAAGCGTGTGTGCGCCTGTTCCAAGGGGTGTTGCATCATCCAGCGCGCTGGTTGAACTTACCTCCATGCTGATGGCCGTTGCTGGATGCGGCGTCAATCCTCCATTCGGCCAGATGGTCTCTTCCGCCTGGTCGATGTCTGGGTTGTATCCAAAGACAGTCACTGCCTTGTGATAGGCAATCTGCCCCCGCGACACCTGAAGCTCAAAGGGCTCAAAGGTGCCTACCCGGGTAATGGAGGACTTCTCAGCCATTACGCTGCCGCTCCACCGTCAAAGAGGACCGTGACGCTTGTGATGGTTGAACCAAACTTAAGGTACAAACCGTCCTTGAACAGGATGCCCTGGTCAGGGATCACGAAGTTCTGCGAATCCGCAACTGAGGTTGTGGACAGCGTCATCAACAACGGGTCTGTGTCCGCGTTGCCGTCATAGAACTCAAGATTTGATGGGCCTCCCGCGCTGTGCGTGAAGTACACGCCGCAAATGCGGTTCCTGCCATCGATTGCCTGTCCTGTGCCCGTCTTAAAGACGGTTGAAATGTTACTCGCGCTCATGGGAACCCCCTATTAAGCGCCGAATACAATCACGCCATAAGTAGCTGGACCTGCGTCAACGGGGCTGCCAGAGACGTTGCTGGCACGAACAGTGACGGTATCAGTTGCCGACACAAACGCGTCAAAGGCGAGCCCAGCCGCAGGGGCTGCTGGAAGCGCCAGTGCTACTGCATTGCCGACGGTTGCGCCAACAACGGTGATAGTCAAGCTGCCTTGAGCGCCTGCACCAATAGAGGTGAAATCCAGCGTAGCTGAATTAGCGAGAATTTTATTGACGGTTGCGCCTGCTCCAACAATGAATCCATTGAGGGATTTGACAGGACCCGAAAAGGTAGTAATAGCCATTTAAGTGCCTCACATGCGAGTTGTGGCGTATCTGTCTGCATGTCGTCAGCCGGGACTGTCAGATACACCGGGGACCCCGGGATGTGTTAAATATACACCTGATTTCAAAAAATAAAAAGGGGGCCGAAGCCCCCTTTCTATCAAGCAGCTCCAGGAGAGCCGAAGATACCGCGTGGATCGCTAAAGCCGAAGCTGTAACGCTCACGGGCCTTGTAACGCACGTTACCAGTGTCGAAGTCGCCTTCAAAACCAGTCTTCATGCTTACACGCTCGAACATCTTCATGCCGTTCGGGGCGTCGGTTCGGATGAACCAGGCGTCCGGATCGGTCAGGTAGTGGTTCACAGCGTAGCCCTGGGGGACCATGCCCATGTTGCGGACCGCGTTGATGTCGTTGTCTGCAGTACCAGTACGCAGAGTGGACTTCAGGATGCGATCAGCCGTGAACTGCAGCTCTTTCGGGATCAGGAGCTTGAGGCCCTGAACAGCGATCTTCAGGCCGCGTTCATCAGTGAACGCTGCGATGTCGATCAAGGCCTGCTCAAGGGAGGTCTCGCTCAGATCGGCAGGAGTTGCCAGTTCGTTGCGCAGGTTAGGGCCCGACAGGGTCGGGTGGTTGTCTGCGCAAAGTGCCACACCGTCGCCACCAATCGAAGTCGTGAAAGCGCCGTTCAAAACGGACGCAGCACGAATCTGCTTGGTGTTGGACATTGAACGAGCCAATGCCTTGGTGTAACGAGCTGCCAGAGATGCGTACAGGTTGTCCTCGACTGCCTCTTCAGTCAGTGAGAAAGCCAGTGCGATGGTCTCGTGGGTATAACGTGCAGTGTAGACCTCTTGTGCTTGGTCGTACGCGACGCCTGCACCTTCGACCTTCACAGGAGCACTGTCAAAACCCGACAGCATCACTTCTTCTTCAAATGCACGATCAGACGACTCAATGTCATAAATCTGTTTGTGCTCTTGCTCGTAACCTTTGTACTCCATGCCGAAGAGGGCATTGAGGCCAGGCTCAAGCTCTTTTACCAGTTGGGCGCGTGAAATTGCCATGATTTAGCTCCTATTAGGGTGCAGGTGCTGTATTGGCAACGCCGGTGCTGCCGTACAGGTGTGCGTTAATTTTGACGACTACGTCCACGAAAATCTCACCAGGGGTGTTATTCGGGGCATTGTAGAAGCCAACAATCTTCAACACGCGACCGGCGACGTTTCCAATGGTTGCGGAATCCAGCTCAGAGGCCGACAAACCAGTGGTATTGCTACCAGCGGTATATGCGATATCAGCGTTAAGGCCGATATTGGCTTGAACCACGTTTGCGTTTGCCTGGACCAAGAACAACTGGCTAGGATCGTCAATCACGTCAGCTTGGATCGTGCCGCTGGGCAGATTGACAGAACCAGGATAGAAGTTCTTCCAGGTAGGCTTACCCGTAGTGGGATCAGCGTAATAGCAGCCATTGAAGACGCCTACGGCTGCGGTATGCAGACCAGAGTCGAACTTCACAATATAGCCGCCAGAGAGGGTGACGAGGTCACCTTGGTAGATTGCCCCGGCCTGGTTGTCAGCAATCGAATAACCGTACTGTTTTTGAGCACCAGTAGCGGAGAGATTGCCGAGCGGACGCAGACCAAAAGGCTTATCGACGTTTGCCATTTTGTCTATTCCTTAAAAAGTTATTCAGCGTCTTTAGGAGCGCCGAACGATACGCGGGACCGTCGTTCCGGACTCTGAATACGCATAGAAGCATGCGCATTGGATTTCAGGAGTTCGTTATCGACAGACTTTTGTTGATCATGGGCTCGCGAGTTGTAGTACGCATTGCGCTCCTCAACCGTCTCTTCGGGGATACGAGCCAAGAGCAGACCTCCCACGCTGATCACACCAGCATGTCGGCCGTCTTCCATCGTAGGCGAAGTGAAGTCGGGATGTTCATCAGCACGAACCAGCTCGTAGCCTTCGCGAAGCTTACCGGCCACGTTGATTCGATCTTCTTGACCACCGGCTTCAGCGCGGATCCAGCGATGCTTGAATCCCGGAGGAGCAGGAGGCGCATCAAGTCGTGAAGGCGGTGTCCACGAGCGACGGCGCGCAGAGGCTTCACGTGTGTCGGAAGCACGGGGGCTGCGGTTCAGTTTTGGCACATTTGTTTCGCTCATTTCATCACTCCTTTACGTACTTGGCGTATTCCTCAAGCGGAACACCCAGTTTTTTGGCAATCGCAACTTGACTCGGTGACAACCGGACAGTGCGGCGTGCGTTATTTACCCCCGAAGATCGGGCTGCAGGTGCTACCGTTTGCACGGGTCTGGTAGTCCTGTTATTTTGTTGCGCAGAATTTTGGTCGGCGAATTTATGCGGAAACGCGTCACGCATTCTGCGGTCCAGTTCATCATAATACTCATTTGAATTCGGGTCAAATCCCTCCTGGGCAATAAGCTGCATGTGAATCCCACGGACGGCAGCGGTCATTGCGACATCCCGACCAAACCACTGATTGCGTTCTGCCCAGTCTTCGGCCTGCGGATCGGGCTCCGTTTCCTGCTGCACCGGCTGACGATACTGCTGTTGTGGCTGCGCCTGGGGCGGCATCATTTGGGTCTGCTGGGCAATCTGTGCCTGACGAGCTGCGGCCTGCTCTGCAACCTGGCGCTGGTCGTACATGATGCTGGCCAGGCGCTCCTGGGCCTCCATCTCTGTCTCCGTATCCCCCTCTTCACGCGCCTTGCGGATGATCTGCTTGAGAGCAACGGCCTGCGTCTCAATGCGGGTTTTAGCCTCGTCTAAGCGGCCTGCGTCACTTTGCTGGGCAGCCCTTTCCAGTTCCTGGGCACGGCGCTGGACTTGTTGGGCATATTCGATTGCGGCCTGCTCTCGACGTTGCGTCTCCCTCAGCCTGGCGGTCAGCTTGTCAATACGCTTCTTGACCTTGTCGCTGTACTCGCCAAGTTCATCGTCATCCGATGCGACGGTTTTGGGGGAAGCTGCCGCCGTAGACGTCTCCACAACGGGCGGCGGTTCTTTACCGAGCACCTCCGCATTTCCGCCATCCCCATCCAGGGCGACGGTGGCGGGCTTTTCGTCCTCGCCAATGTTGAATTCAAGTTGTTCACCTGACATTGCCTTCTCCTTTACATGTGCAAGATGTCGGCAGGATTGGAAATCCGGCCGATGATCTCGTCGTCGTTCAAAATACGAATTTCCCCGCCATCGATAGTGATGCGGGACCCCGCGTAGCGACCGAAAATAATCCAGTCGCCTTCCTGGCACCACGGGCCAAGTGGGAACTT
>Ga0315909_10005910_pt1 | contig 13924 bp, 9 predicted proteins | sample LakEriMetagenome_11_FD_203527 | JGI IMG/M metagenome (GOLD analysis project Ga0315909, IMG submission 203527) | Freshwater fungal communities from buoy surface, Lake Erie, Ohio, United States - Buoy 2 MA125 | ecosystem: Environmental > Aquatic > Freshwater > Lake | place: USA: Lake Erie, Ohio...
TCTTATGTTGACACAAATGATACCGCAGCAGACCCAGCAGGCAATCAAGTTATCGTTTTGTATGGGTCAGGTTTCGCACCAGGTGCAACCGTTTTGGTTGGGTCTACTACGATAGGTGCAGTAACATTCCTGGATTCTGGACGCCTTACATTTAGTTCTCCCGCATTAGGTTCTGGTAGTTATACCGTTTTTGTTACCAATGCAAATGGTGGTACTGGTATCCTTGTACCAGGTTTGGTATATTCTGGTGTACCAACATTTACCACAGCAGCTGGTTCATTAGGTACTGTATACGAAACAACCGCAATCAGCACAACAGTTGTTGCAACAGGTGATGCACCAATTACATATGCATTATCTTCTGGTTCTTTACCTTCAGGTTCGACACTAAGTTCTGGTGGCACAATTTCTGGTACTGCACCTGTGGATGGTTCAAGTACAACATATTCGTTTACTGTACAAGCAACTGATGCACAAAATCAAGATTCTGTTCGTTCTTTTAGTTTGACGATTAATACTGATGTTGTTTCATTCTCATCACCAGCAAACAACACAACAACTAGTGCAACACAAAATTTACCAATATCAAATGTGACAGTAGTTGCAACTTCTGCGGCCGGATATGGTGTACTGTATACTTCCAGTGGATTGCCAACTGGATTGTCAATGAATACCTCTACTGGTATAATTTCTGGTACACCAACAGTTGTTGCAAGTAATACATCAATCATAACTGCAACAGCAAATACAACAAGTAGAACTGCAACAAGATATTTGAACTGGACAATCAATCTTCCTGGTGACTTGTTTTGGAAATATGCATCATTGTTAATGAGTGCAAATCCGGTACCAAATGGAAACACATTCAATACAGATTTAAGTACATTTAATAATGAAGTTGTGGTTGTTGCAGACACAAAGCCAAATGAATTTCATCCTTTTAAAGAAGGTTATTACAGTAACTACTTTGATGGTACTGGTGATTATTTAGCCATATTGACCAATGCCGCTTTTAATATTGGTACCAATAGTTTTACAGTAGAAGCATGGATCAATACCAGTTCAGCAACACAACAATCAATTTTTAATATTTCTGACACGGCTAGTTCGGGATATGGAGCAGTTCGTGTACAAGTGTTATCCGATCAAACTGTACAATGGTTGATGGGTCCGGGTGGTTCTTGGGGTGTGGCAGTAACCGCAGGATCAATTACTTTAGGAACATGGAATCATATTGCTATTACTCGAAACGGTTCGTCTGTTTATTTCTTTATCAACGGATTACAAGTAGGTACAACACAAACTTATGCAACTTCTTTAACAACAGGCGGCACAACATACATAGGTTATAATAGCGGCACAGCATTTGGATTTAACGGTTATATTTCTAATCTTAGATTTATAAATGGCACCGCATTATATACCGCAAATACAACTCTATCAACTTCACCACTAACATATGTGGCCAACACCAGTTTATTAACTTGCCAATCCAACAAACTAATTGACAATTCAAATAATAACTTTACAATCTTAAAGGGTGGTGACACAAAAGTTAATCCATTTAGCCCATTCAATGGTACACCAACAACAGTCACTGTGCCTGCTGCAAATAATTACAGTATGTATTTTGATGGCACTGGGGATTATTTAACAATACCATCGAATTCTGCATTTGCATTTGGTACAGGTGATTTCACTATTGAGTTTTGGGTTTATCCTAACTCTGGTGCAAACCAAGGCATTTTTCAACAGTCAGATACTGCTGGTGGATTTAAAGCAAGTGCCGCAAATAGTTTAGCTTTAAATATTTTTACCAGTAACGCAATAACTGTGTACGCAGTAAATACTACACACACAACAAGCACAAACAAACTGATATTTAACACTTGGACGCATCTTGCTTTAGTTCGTGCGTCCGGAGTTACTAAACTTTATATCAATGGCGTGTTAGAGACTAGCATTGGCTCTAGTGGATCAATTACAGATACAACTAATTATACTGGCACACATGTTGTGTTGGGTGGCTATTATAGTACTTCATATCTATGGATAGGATACATTTCAAATTATAGAATAGTTAAAGGCACCGCAGTATACACCGGCAACTTTACTGTTCCTACCAGTCCGTTAGCAATCACACAATCATCATCTGCAAATACAGCAGCATTAATAGCGGTGCCGACAAATGGGTCCAGCATGTACTTTGATGGTACTGGAGATTATTTGAGTGTTCCGGGAAATGCGGCATTCCAATTCACAGCTGATTTTACTGTAGAATGTTGGGTATATCTAGAAAAGGTAACAGGATATCAGGTAATAGTAGGACAATATCCGGGCTTCAATGTGTGGGGCTGGATGCTTCAAATGAACAATGGTTCAACAATGAGGGCCATATTCAATAATAGCGTATCAACAGGAGCAATTTCTGCATCAGCTACACTAGCAGCAAACCAATGGTACCATGTGGCATTGACTAGATCTGGAACAGGTATCACTTTGTGGTTTAACGGAACAAGTGTTGGCACATCAACGTTGTCTGGCAATATAGGAACAGTAACTGACGCAGTCTGGATAGGCAATGGCGGTTCAGCCGACTATGTTCAGGGATACATTTCCAATCTTAGAGTGATAAGGGGTACTGCGGTATACACCACAACATTCACACCATCCACAACACCACTAACAGCAGTTACCAATACCAGTCTATTGACCTGTCAATCAAAAACAAGTACAGTAATTGATAATTCTACCAATGCATTTACAATTACAAAAGTTGGTGATGCAGCAGTTGCCAACACATTTAGTCCATTTGGAACTACAGCTTCATTTTTAACAGCTCAAGCAAACACAGTAATTGACAATTCTAGTAATGCACTTACAATAACTACAAATGGTAATGCAGGTCCAGCAAGAAACGGACCTTTTGCAAACACAACAACAGTTACTTTAGTTGGCAATGAAGGTTCAGTATACTTTGATGGCACTGGGGATTGTTTGGGAGCGGAATCATCAAATGGTATTTTGCCTGCGGATTTTACTGTAGAAATGTGGGTGTACTTAACATCATCTATAGCAAATCAACCACTTGTTGCGTTTGGTACTGAAGTGTCCGGTAGATTTGCTTTATTGACAAATGCATCAGGGCAGTTAAAATATGGTATTTTCGGAGATGCAACAGAATATATATATACAACAATTGCCATGGTACTCAATACTTGGACACATGTGGCCTTTTCGAGAACTGGCACCAACATGTATGCATTTATAAATGGTGCTTCAGCAGGCGCAGTAAGAACACTATCTGGTTCTAGAGGTAATGGTACTAGAATTAGTGTAGGTGCATCGGCGGCTCGAGATTCATCTATGACTGGATATTTGTCCAATGTAAGAGTTGTTAATGGTACTGGATTATACACCAGCGCATTTGTTCCTTCTTGGGCACCATTGACACCTGTGGCCAACACAGTGTTACTAACAGCTCAGACAAACCTATCTTCAAATACAAAAGTAATAGTTGATGAAAGTAATATTAATAGTGTGGTTACAGGATTTGGAAATACAAATTTAGGTTCATTCAGCCCATTTGGTAGTTCATGGAGTGCATACTTTGATGGTGCAAATGATTTTTTGAGTATACCAACCAGTTCTTCATTTAATTTTGGTACCGGAGATTTTACTGTCGAATGTTGGGTAAATTGGTCCTCTACTACGACCGATAGAGGAATAATTAGTCGATATGCTGGCGCATCGAGTGGTTGGGCTTTAAGGTATGATAACACTAGCGGTCCAACATTAAATTGGATTAACGGTGACACATCAATCTTAATTGCTAGTCACACACCTATTGCTGGAACATGGTACCATTATGCTGTTTGTAGATCAGGAACAACTCTACGAATCTTTATAAATGGTACTCAATCAGCAAGTACTACTTATTCTGGAAACCAAGACACTAGCAGTACTTTATATATTGGCCAACTAAGCAATACATTATGGCCAGTTAACGGTTACATTTCAAATGTCCGTATTCTAAAAGGTACCGCACTATACACCGCAGCATTTACACCAAGTACTAATCCATTGTTACCAGTCGCAAACACCATATTATTAACTTGTAACTCAAATAGATTTGTTGATTATTCTGCGGCCAACAATGTGATTACAAAAGGCGGTGATGGCGCATCAACAGTTTCAAAATTCAGCCCATTCAGTTCAGTAACAGTAACACCTGCAAGTTATAGTGGTTACTTTGATGGCACTGGAGATTATTTGACTGTTGCATCATCGTCGGCTTTTAATATTTCTGGTAACTTCACCGTAGAAGGATGGTATTATTTTACTGCTTTTCCTGGTGCAGGAACTAACGATAATTTGTGGACGTTTAGTGGAGTTACTACTTATAATCCCTATTTGTATCTATGGGGTGACGGTACCATAACTTTGAGAACTGCACAAACTAGTGGAACTGTGGTTAGCGTAACTCATAACTTTGGTTTAAACATATGGTATCATATTGCAGTAGTAAAATCTTCAACCAACTTTACACTTTATGTAAATGGAACTTCTGTTGGTACAGGAACAAGTTCTGCTATTGTCAGTGAAAATAAATCTTTAGAAATAGGCGGACAATCAACATTTGGACTCACCGGATATTTAAGTAATTTTAGGGTAGTTAACGGCACCGCAGTCTACACCTCAAACTTTACTCCATCTACCACACCACTAACCGCAATTGCCAATACTAGTTTGTTGACCTGTCAGTCTACCACATTCATTGACAACAGTAATAATGCATTTGCAATCACAGTCAACGGTAATGCAAAGCCTGTCATACAAAATCCATTTACTGATACTGTTAGTGATGCAACAAATTATTCTGCAAACACTTTTGGTAACAGTGTTTATTTTGATGGCACTGGAGATTATGCAAGTTACACCGCATCATTATTAATTGCAGGTACATTTACTGCGGAGTGTTGGTTCTACAATACAAGTACTTCCGGCGTACAGCAAACACTTTTTGCATTTAATTCTACTTCTGGTGCATATGCATCAGTTAGAGTTGACTGTGATGGAGGTAACGCTTCAAATCAAATGCAAGCTGTTTTAAGTACGACCGGTTCTGCATGGAACACAAACATAGGAGTGAATAATGCTTATGTAAAGGGTGTTTGGAACCATGTAGCTGTTACCCGTGATAGTTCAAATTTAGTTAGATTTTTTGTGAATGGTGTGGTGATCGGTACCGCAACACAGACGGGAACGTTATACAACACATCAACCATTCACGGAATTGGAACTGCCGCTTTGCCCGGTGCTATAAGCGGTCCATTCCAAGGGTATATTTCAAACCTCAGAATGACTAATGGTCAAGCACTATACACCGGACCATTTGTACCTTCTAACCGGCCAGCACCAGTAACATCAAACACTACATTATTGTTAGCAAGTACAGTGGGTCCATCAGTAACAGATGCATTGAGAATTAGTAATATAGAAACTTTTGGTACCTCAAGATATGTGGCCAACAATTCGCCATACTATGATACATACAGTGCATACTTTGATGGTACTGGGGATTACCTAACTATCCCTCCAAACTCAAATCTTGCACTAGGTACAGGAGATTTTACTGTTGAATGGTGGTATTATCCACTAGATTCAGGAACTACCCGATACCTTCTTGACATATATGACAATAATAGTTCGGGGAGATTTTTAGTACAGCAAAACACTAATATGAGTATTGGATTTTATGGCGCTTCCGCTGCAACAAGAACAGTTTCAACAGCAAATGCGTTAATTAAAGATACTTGGAACCATATAGCAATTTGTAGAAATTCGGGAATAACTAGAATATTTTCAAATGGAGTGCAGGTAAATACAAATTATTCTGATTCGGGGAATTACACATTTACATTAACATTCTTGTATTTTGGTACACAAAATGCTAGTGGTACAAACAATGCTTTTGGCCATTGTAGTAATTTTAGAATAGTAAAAGGCACTGGACTCTACACCTCTGCATTTACTCCACCCACTGCACCATTAACAGCAATAGCAAACACCAGCTTGTTAACCTGCCAATCCAATAGATTCATTGACAACTCAACCAATGCATTTACTATTACTAAAGCTGGTGATGCAAAAATAACCACATTAGAACCTTTTGTAGGCAGCAATAACTCAAGATTCTCATCTGTGTACTTTGCAACCAAAACAGATTATCTTGCTGTAAGACCGCAACCAAGTCTTATAGTATTCCCAGGTGACTTTACATTTGAATGCTGGGTATATCCAACGGATGCCACAATAACAAGATGGAGATTTTGGGATTCAAGACAAGCTGGTGCAACAGGTGCAGCAATGAACCTTGGTTTGTCTCCATTGGCATCAGCAGTATCTGGTTCTTATAGAATGGAATATTATAATGCAACAGCTTATTTTGGAACAATAACAGTTTACACCAATCAATGGACACATTTAGCATATGTTCGTAGTGGCACAACAATGACCTTCTATGTAAATGGTGTTGCAGGTGGAACAGCAACAATTTCCGGAACACAAACTGGCACTGCAACAACTGCTCCAATATACATTGGTTCAAAAGACGGTAGCTTGTCAGGTTACGGTACCCTTGGCTACATTGCAGATTTGAGAATTACAAACGGTTATGCAAGAACTATAACAGTACCAACAGCTCCATATGATATTAAATAAATAATGTAAAAAGGTTATAATTAATGTCAACACAAGTACCTCCATCAAGATTAGATTCAACTAAAGATTTTTCTTCTTTGGTGCCCTCTGCATTTGACCGAGCAAATCTTGCGTTTGCACAGGCTAATGCTGCTTTTGCACAAGCAAATACTAATGACGGTGGTTCGGGTGCAGATTCGTGGGCTAGAGGTACGGCCAATGCAGGATTTATTACTGCAAACTCGGCATCAATATTTGCAAATGGATCATTCATTCAAGCCAATGCAGCATATAATGCAGCCAACAATGCATCAGATGCGTGGGTAAGAACAAAAGCAAACAATGCTTATGATACTGCAAACTCTGCGAGTTTGTATGCCAATGGTGCTTTTGCTGCAGCCAATACTTCTGCAAACGTTTACTTGACTGTGGCTCTTAGTGATGAAACAACATCAATAACTACAGGTACAGCTAAAGTAACATTTAGAGCACCACATGCAATGACACTGTATCAGATACCTAGAGCATCATTGGCCACTGCAAGTACATCTGGAATTCCTGAAATTGATATTAATAAAAACGGTACTACTATTTTTGGCACAAGATTAACAATAGATGCAAATGAAAAAACAAGTGTTACTGCCGCTACACCGGCGGTGTTATCTACAACTACTTTTTCAGATGATGATGAAATAACTATGGATATTGATGTTGCTGGTACTGGTGCAAAAGGATTAAAAGTAACATTATATTATAGACGAACATGAGTTTCCTTGTAAATTCTTATATTGTTGGACCAACCGGTATTGCTCCAGGACAAGCAGAATACACTGCGGCAGGAACTTACACTTGGGTTGCACCTGATGGTGTAACAAGTGTTTGTGTTGTTTGCATTGGTGGCGGTGGCGCAGGTGGTGCTATGGGTCAAAGTGGTGCAGCAACAAGAATGGCTGGTGGTAGTGGTGGTGGATTAGGATGGAAAAATAATATTTCTGTTACACCAGGTGCATCATATACAGTAGTTGTTGGTGCTGGACAATCAAGAGTAACAGCAAACGTTGCACCTGATGCATATCCAGGAGTACACACAACAGGCAATAGTTATTTTATTAACACATCAACGGTAGCAGGATTTGGTGGTACTGGACCAAGTGGTTCATCAGGTGCATCCGCAAACGTGGTTGGTGGAAATTTTGTTGGTGATGGTGGTGGCCGAGGTGGCAGCGCAAACGGAACACAAGCGGGTGCATGGGGTGGATGTGGCGCAGGTGGTTACTATGGTAATGGCGGTGCTGGAGGTAGATTTGGTTTAGTTATTGGAAACGGAACATTAACAGTAGCTGGCCAAGGTGGATACGGTGGTTCCGATGGATCAGGAGATATGTCTATTTCTGGTGACACATATGGTGGCGGTGCACCTGGCGGTGGAGGTTGTGCATACACAACCAATGGTCCATCTTATCGTTCTGGTGGTGGAGGAGGAAATTCACTTAAACCACCGCATTCCGCAACTAACAAAGTGGGTTCTGGCGGCGGTGGACTTGGCGTATTCCAATCTTCAGGTACAACAGATGCCGGCGGCGGCATCCGTGCTGGTTCGTCGGCAACAGATTCAAAAGATGGAACAGCAGGCCTTGGTAGCGTTACAACATCCGATAGAAATTTTGGTGGTACTTATGGTGGCGGCGGTGGTGCAGTTAAAAAAGGAACGGGTATAATTGGTGGTGGTGTGGTTTATAGTGGATCAGGAAATACAGGTGGTGTTAGAATTATATGGTCAGGCACTAGACCAGGTGATGTGACCAGAGCTTATCCAGCCACATATACAGCAGATTTATAATAAATAGAGCATGAATAATTTTTAATGGGATAAAAATGGCACACTTTGCACAGATAGATGAAAACAATATTGTAACAAGAGTTCTTGTTATTGAACAGGATGTAATTGATTCTGGTATGTTTGGTCCAAAAGAATCTTGGATACAAACAAGTTATAACACCATTATGGGTGAGCATAGATTGGGTGGTACACCTTTGCGTAAAAATTATGCGGGTATTGGATACACCTACGATAAAGAACGTGACGCTTTCATACCACCTAAACCATTTCCAAGTTGGATATTAAATGAAACATCTTGCCATTGGGATGCACCTGTTGCGAGGCCCGAAGATGAAAAATCATATGGATGGGATGAAGCAACCTTGGCTTGGGTTGAATATACACCTTAATAAAAAATGACAACAAAAATAAAATTACCGAATATAGACACATCGTATGATTATTCATCGTTGGTTGGTTCGGCATATGCTCAAGCCAATGGAGCTTTTGAAGCAGCCAATGCGGCCGGTGGTGCAACTAGTGCAGGTTTATATGCCAATGGAGCATTTTTAACATCCAATTCAGCTTTTGGTGCAGCCAATTCAGCCAGTTTATATGCCAATGGAGCATTTTTAACATCCAATTCAGCTTTTGGTGCAGCCAATTCATCAGGTATATTTGCCAATGGAGCATTTTTAACATCCAATTCAGCTTTTGGTGCAGCCAATTCAGCCAGTTTATATGCCAATGGAGCATTTTTAACATCCAATTCAGCTTTTGGTGCAGCCAATTCAGCCAGTTTATATGCCAATTCTGGGTTCTTACAAGCTAATGCGGCTTTCGCTGCAGCAAATTCTGGTTCAAGTGCCACGTTTGCATTTAACCAGGCCAATGCGGCCTTTGCAGCTGCTAACACAGCAAGTAGTGGTGGATCTACAAACACAATCAATCCATTCTTGTTAATGGGAGCATAAGGAAAAATCATGGCAATAACATACAAAGTTTTAGGTCAATCAAATCCAGCAGCAAACACAGCAACAACTCTTTACACTGTTCCTGCGGCAACAAGTACAATTGTTTCCACACTTTCTATTTGTAACCAGGCTGCCACTGGCGGCACAGTTAAAGTAGCTGTTCGTCCAGCAGGAGCAACATTGGCTACACAACACTATTTGGCATTTGACACACCTGTACCAGCAAATGATATGTTATCATTAACACTTGGTTTAACTTTAGCAACAACTGATGTTGTCACAGTAAATGCAAGTAGTGCATTAATAAGTTTCCACGCTTACGGTAGTGAGATAACCTAACATGGCAATCAAAACTTTATCTAAGAGTAAAATATCCACTAAAAACACTACTTTAAGTAGTGATTTGATAACAGTTGAGATGTTACTGGTTGGAGGAGGTGGAGGAGGTGGATCAGCAGGAGCTGGTGCTGGTGGTTATAATTATCAGAGTGAATTTACTTTTAAAAAAAATGTAACCTATACAGTAACCGTTGCTGGCGGCGGCGCCGGTGCGGTAGGAGTCTTCAGTGCGAGTTCTTCAAATGGAGAACGAGGCGGTGACACTTCAATCACATCAACTGGTTTTTCTTTGTATGCATACGGCGGTGGATGGGGCATTGGAGGCTACACGGATCCAAGAAGGCCAGGAAGTGGCGCCTCAGGTGGCGGTGGAGTTAGTAGCTCCGTAACAGACCACTTGGGTGGAGAACCAATCACAGGTCAAGGAAATGCTGGAGGTGATGCATTTGTATCAGGCACTGCTTTGGCAGGTGCCGGCGGTGGCGGCGCAGGTGCTGTTGGTGGAAATAGTGTAAGCGGCACAGTGGCAGGTTCAGGTGGTATTGGATTACAAAATTCCATAACAGGCACTGCAACATATTATTGCGGCGGTGGCGGTGGCGGCAGCGTCAATACCGGCACAGCGGGCAACGGTGGTGCAGGTGGTGGTGGTGGAGGAAGTTCAACAGCTGGAGGCACAGGAGGTGCAAACGGCGGCCAGAATGGAACAAATACTGTTGGTGGGAATGGCGGAACAAATTCCGGCGGCGGCGGTGGTGGTATGAAAAACGGCGCCGGCACTAATGCAGGTAACGGTGGTTCAGGTATTGCAGTTATCAAGTACCCAACCGGTTACGCAGCAGCTACAACTACAGGCACAGTTACATATACAATATTATCCGGGTATAGAATATATAAATTTACGGGTTCAGGATCTATCAAATTCAATTAATGTATCAGTTGACGAAACAACCAATGATGCATAAATACCCCTTATAGGGGGATATAATGGCACAACCAATAACAACAAGAACGGCATTCAAAGATTATTGCCTGCGTAGACTAGGGTTTCCAGTAATCGAAATCAACGTTGATGACGATCAGGTAGAAGACCGTATTGATGATGCACTTCAATATTGGCAAGACTACCACTTTGATGGCCTACAAAAAATATATTACATCAAAAAACTTGATGCGACAGACATTCAAAACAAATATATAAATCTAACTAATGTTACAGACGATTCAAATAATTCTGTTGACATAGTTGGTATAACTAGAATTTTCCCTATTCAAGATTCGTCAGCATCAATCAACATGTTTGACTTGAGATATCAATTGCGTTTGAATGAATTGTACGATTTCACTTCCGCATCTTACATCAACTATACATTAACACAACAACATTTGCGTTCATTGGAGTTAATGTTTACTGGTGAAATACCAATCCGTTATCAAAGACACATGAAAAAACTTTTCATTGATTGGGCTTGGGGTTCTTCACAAGCACCAGTCGGTACTGTTGTTGTCATGGAATCTTATGCAACAATCAATCCAGAATATTACAATTATGTCTGGAACGACCGTTGGTTAAAAGAGTATGCAACAGCACTTATCAAGCGTTCATGGGGCAACAACCTTAAAAAGTTTAGTGGTATACAATTACCAGGTGGTGTCATGTTGAATGGTGATAAGATTTATGAGGAAGCAAAAACAGAAATTGATGCCCTTCATGCAGAAATTGGTGACAAGTACGGTGCACCACTAGAAATGTTTATGAACTAATATGAAACACCAACACCATATTATTCCAAAACATATGGGTGGAACAAATGATCCGTCCAATTTAATTGAACTTACCGTAGAAGAACATGCGGAAGCTCATCGTGTTTTGTGGGAAAAATATGGACATAAACAAGATGAATTAGCTTGGAAAGGTTTAGCTGGCATTATTGGTAAAGAAGAATTGTTACACGAACTATTTGTAATGTCTGGTAAAAAATCTAGACCACCAGTAGGTCACAAAGCAAATTTAGGTCGTAAATGGTCTGATGAATATAAATTAAAAATGAGTGAGACATTAAAAGGCCGTCCTTGTGAATGGAAAAATAAAATATCCGAGAGTAATAGTAGAAATTGGTTAATAACCAAACCAGACGGAACAAAAATAAAAATAAAAAATTTACAACAATATTGTAAGGAAAATAACTTGGATAGTTCAAAAATGTCAATTGTGGCTAGTGGTTTAAGAAAACACCACAAAAATTATTTTTGTGAAAAGTTAGGATAATATCATGGCGACCTCGGTGTATTTCAACAACTACAACTCTCTTGCTGAACAGAGAGTAATAGAAGATTTGATTGTAGAAAGTATTAAAATTCAAGGTTATGACGCCTACTACCTGCCTATTGAGAATGAAGAAGATAGAGACATTCTATATGGTGAAGATCCAATTAAAAGATTTGGTTCGGCCTTTCCAATTGAGTTCTATCTATCTAGTTCAATGGAGTACGGTGGCGAGAAAGAATTCTTTTCTAAATTTGGTCTTGAGATTAAAAACAATATCAATATCATACTATCAAAGCGTTCTTTCTCTCAAAGAGTACCACAAGACCTATTCACCAGACCCCGTGAAGGTGATTTGATTTATGTGCCTTTCTTAAATGGTACCGGTGAATTGTTTGAAATTAAATTCACCAATCAAACCAAAGACTTCTTCATGTTAGGCCGCAAGATTCCTTATTTCTACGAATTAGAACTAGAGAAATTCAAGTACTCACAAGAAGTTATCGACACTGGTGTGGAAGATATTGATGATATAATGATTCAATCAAGTTATACAATAGATTTGAACACTGGTGTTGGAACTGGAACATATGAACCTAGAGAAATTGTATTTCAATCTAGGGATGGTACACAAGCAAACGCATCAGTGGTTGCAATGGTACAAGAATGGAACACTGTCAATGATATATTAAAAGTAACAAATGTTGCCGGTGAGTTTGCAAACAATGTTGCAATCATTGGTGCAACAAGCAATGCACAATACTATTTGTCATCATATAATCCATTAAAAGACAGTACAAGAAATGAAGCCTATGACAATGATTATTTGGACAATGAAGCCGATAACATTATAGATTTCACCGAAACTAATCCGTTTGGAAAAATATAATGTCAACATACAACCGTGTCATCAGAAAATTAGTTGTTGGATTTGGTAATCTTTTTGACAACATAACACTATACAGATTCAAATCAGACGAAACCGAATCTGAGAGATTTATTGTGCCTATTGTTTATGCATCAAAAGAACGATATGTTATGCGCCTTGAGAGTGATCCTCAATTAGATAAAAAAGTTCAAGTAACTTTACCTAAAATGTCGTTTGAGATGGCCGGTCTTAGTTATGATTCAAGTAGAAAACAAAATACCAACATTAAAAATTTTGCAGGCACAAATACAGCGACCGGTGTTATTGCACAATACAATCCAGTACCATACAATTTTGATTTTAATCTGTACATATATGTTCGAAACATTGAAGATGGTACACAAATCATTGAACACATACTACCATTCTTTACACCAGATTACACCATCAAATTGAATTTGATTCCTGAAATGGGGATTATTAAAGAAGTACCTGTGATTTTAAACTCAACATCACATGAAATTATTTACGAAGGTGGTAGAGAGAACGAAACCAGAATGATAGTCTGGACATTAAACTTCACTGTCAAAGGATTTGTATTTGGTAAAACCACAGAAACTGGTGTCATCAATCGTGCATTTGTTTCAGTGTTCAACTTAATTACCGAAGAAGATGTTGTTGAATTTACATTGAATTTAAATTCTGGTTTTGGTACATATAAAGTTGGTGAAAAAGTATATCAAGGATATACATCAGATGATACAACAGCAACAGGAATTGTTGTTCAATTTACAGACAACCTACTTAGATTAAAATCACTAACAGGAAACTTTGTGTCCGATAAACCTATATATGGAGTTAATACTTTGGCAAACTATAACTTCACCACATATAATTTGAACCCATTGAAATTTGTTGAAGTTGATGCTGTTGGTAGAGTTTCTACAGATATCGAC
>Ga0315909_10005912_pt1 | contig 13923 bp, 17 predicted proteins | sample LakEriMetagenome_11_FD_203527 | JGI IMG/M metagenome (GOLD analysis project Ga0315909, IMG submission 203527) | Freshwater fungal communities from buoy surface, Lake Erie, Ohio, United States - Buoy 2 MA125 | ecosystem: Environmental > Aquatic > Freshwater > Lake | place: USA: Lake Erie, Ohio...
AAATTCCTACTAAAACATTAATAGAATATTTACCTGATATTATTGAAGGTAACCCAACAGTAGATGTGCTATTAGTACCTCGAATTAATACAGTAGAGGGATTAACCGATAAACATATTCAACAATGGGGATGGAATGTCAATCCAAATGGATGGGTAAATTTTCCCGACTATCAATGGCGCATTTGGCAAAATAAGCCAGAAATTAAATGGAAAAATAAAGTGCATGAGCGATTAGAGGGCTATAAAATAATGTCCACTTTACCTTCAGAAGAAGAATATTGCTTATACCACCCAAAAACAATAGATAAACAAGAAAAACAAAACAATTATTACGATACGTTATGACATCCTCAAAATTAAATTTAGAATCTACAATCAATAAAGAAGGTAAAACTGTTACCCAAATTATCCATTTTGAAGAGGGAATTAAAAGAACGTTTAATGGAATTTTACCTGAAACCATAAAACAAGGTCAATTTACTAAAATGAGAAGAACAAATGGTTCATTATTATTAATAAACGATAATAAAGTGTTATGTATAGAAATCTTTGAAGAAAATGAATAAACATAAAGTTTTAATCCAAATATTCCCTTTAATAAAAGATATAGATTACTTAGAACGAACATTATTTTTACTTAAACAAAATTCAATTTACATAGACCGCTCTAAGTTTCATATTATACTAGATGTTACTTTACCTACTTCAGATTATTTAGTTGATTGGGGTAAATCTATATTAAAAAAAGATTACTTTATAGACAAACTGAAACATTTTGAAAACTATGGTGATTGTTGGGATGAATGTTATTTTAATACTGATGATCAAGTATTTGGTTTATTAGATCATTTTAATAATATTCTAAATAAATATCAAGATGTTGATGATGTTATTATTATAGAAACAGATATTATATTTAATAATTCTACTTTAGGCTATTTACTAGAATCCTCCCTCTATACTAAACAAAACCAAACAGAATACATCATAACCCCAGAACATACTAAACTATGGGATAGCAGTTGGGATATTATTATTAATCATAACTTCCTAGACAAACCATATAACTACAGAGATATAGGAGATTCACTTATAGATACTCTCTTATTTACTGGGGATATAAGATTAGAAAATCTAGAATATAATGGACAAAAGTTTTTTAAATTTGGAGGAGGTTGGTTTACCTTGTATAGTAAAAAGTTATTAGATAACATCAAACTACCATCAATATTAAAGGGTTATGGCGCGTTAGATAATTTTATAACAACATATTGTTATAACACACCTACAACTATCCAATTTCAAATAAGAAATTTAATCGTAGTTGAAGACTGTAAATACACAAAACCATCATTATACAATAACTATATTACCATGATTGATAGAAGAAATGACACTTATCAAGATAATATGGATGTTATGAATAATCATTTTCAAACACTATTTAGCTAATGAACATTATTATCCCCATAGGAGGTATAGGTCAACGTTTTAAGGATGAAGGTTATTTATTACCAAAACCACTTATAAACGTTTTAGGTAAACCTATGATTTATAGAGTTATAGATAACTTAAATCTAAGTAAAGATGATAATGTTTATATTATTTATAACAACCAACTTAAAGAATATAACTTTGAGGATTTATTAAAGTTTTATTTTCCTAAGAAAAATATTTATTTTATTTCTTTAGATTTTCTAACTAAAGGAGCGGCAGAAACAGTTTTAACTGGTTTAAATGAATTACCCGTTAAAGAATTAAATAAAGAATTTTTAATAATGGATTGTGATACGTTTTATAATGAAGATATTATAGGTTTATATAAACAATCTTTAAATAAAAATTTAATCTACTACTTTAAAGATGAAAATCCAAATCCAATATTTTCTTATATTAAAATAGATAGTAATAAACAAGTTATAGATATTAAAGAAAAAGAAAAAATATCCCATAACGCAAACACCGGAGCGTATGGATTTGAATCAGGCCATTTATTAAAACAATATTGTGAAAGAATTCTAAACCTAAAATCGGAACTCTATATATCATACGTTTATAAAGAAATGTTAAATGATAAAATTAAGATATATGGCCAACTTTTAAAATCATTTAATTGTGTAGGCACCCCTCTACAACTCCAAATTTATTGTAATAAAAACAAAACTAACTCAGAACCACTTAGAATATGTTTTGATTTAGATAATACATTAGTTTCATACCCTAAAATCCTAGGAGACTACTCTTCAGTAGAACCAATTAATAAAAATATTAACTTTCTTAAATTGCTAAAAGAATTAGGACATACTATTATTATTTATACTGCTCGTAGAATGAAAACACATAATGGAAATGTTGGAGCAGTTATTTCTGATATTGGTAGAGTTACATTTGATACTTTAGATAAATTAAATATTCCATACGATGAAATATATTTTGGTAAACCATATGCTCATTTTTATATAGATGATTTAGCAGTTAATCCTTATATTTCATTAGATAAATCGTTGGGTATATTCTCAACTGATACACAACCAAGAAATTTTCATCAAGTAGAATATGATAATGATAAAGTTATTAAAACAACATCCAACCCAGGTGAAACCTATTACTACCAGAATATACCCAATAAAGTAAAATACTTATTTCCTAAAATATATGATATTACAGAAAATAAGATTACTTTAGAAAATATTGAGGGAGTAAACTTTTCTTATCTTTATACAAATAAACTTCTTAAAACAGAAGATTTAGAGTACTTACGACTCTCATTAATCTCACTACATTTCAATAAACCAACAGACTATCCCCCTATTCATTCAAACTATGCGGATAAACTTAGATCAAGATATAAATCAAACCAAAAGTTATATGAACAAGACCCCTCATCTCATTTACTTTACCTCAGATTATCATCTTATCTTGACAAATATAACCAAGGTATCTCAGGGATGATTCATGGTGATCCCGTATTCACTAACGTATTCAAAACTAAAACTGATATCAAGTTTATAGATATGAGAGGTAAGTTAGGAGATGAACTTTCTATTTATGGTGATATTTATTATGATTTCTCTAAAGTGTATCAATCATTATTGGGTTATGATTTTATCATTAATGATATTGAGTTAGATAATGTTTATACTGATAAACTTATTAAATATTTTGAGTCTAAGTTTTTACCTGAAGAACTAAAAAAGATAAAACTTATCACTGCAAGTTTATTCTTTACACTTATACCGTTACATTCATATTCAGAAGAGAGAACTACTAAATATTATAAAATAATAACAAACTTATTAAATGATTATTCAAATTCCCATTCCTAATAGCATTCATGTTAATAGACAATTTTGTACTGTATTAGATGAATCTTATCTGAAACACATTGATTCTTTTTCTTTAGAAGTTTATCATGATAGTAAAAAAGTAAAAGCAGGAATTGATAAAGATACTCAAAAACAAGGTAATCCTGAAACATATTACTTAAATAAAGTAAATAAAGATAAATCCTATGATCATAAAATAAATGATGATATTTTATTATTGTACGATGATGCAGGAGTAAATTATGCTCATTTTTTCTTTGATTTTTTTGGAAAATGTCTTTACTTTAAAGAAGTAAAAAAATATTACCCTAATCTTAAACTAGGAATCCTTGAGGATTTCTATTCAGAAACAGGTAACAGTACATTTATAAAACAATGGTTAGAATTGTATTTTGAGAAAGATGTTGAAATAGTTGTTTTTAAAAAAGATCAAAGATATAAAGTTAAAACTCTTATTTTACCAAATTCATTCTATTGGTTCCCTGAAGGGTACGGTGATGATTTTATTTTAGAGGAAATAATTAAAACTGTAGAAAAAATCCCTACTATAGAAACTAAATCCAAAGGATGTTATATTTCAAGACAAGATACAGTCAAAAGAGAATGGCATAACAAAAGACACTTAATTAATGAATTAGACCTCATTGAATCGCTCCAGAATGAATTAGGATATGATATTATTGAATTAATGGATTATGATGTAATAGGTAAAATTCAAATATTTAAATCGTATGATTTTATAATTCAACAAAGTAGTGCATCCAATGTTAGTCTTTTATTTTCTAATAAAAAAAACACTAACATAATTATTTCTCATCCAATTATGGAAAATTGGCTTAATTTTAAATGCCAGCAATTTTCCCAAAAATCAAAAACTAATTTAATTGCTTTAGATGGAGGGGGAGAATTAATTATTGATCCCAATGAAACTTTAGCAGATAAAAATAATTATCCTTGGAAATTATCTAATATAGAAGGATTAATAGAAGTTTTAAAGCAAATAGATAAAGGAGAAATTTAAAAGTCCTTGGATACCCCAATTAAATTTTTTATATTAACATAAAATAGTTTTTATGACAACACCCCCCCTAATTACCTTTTGTTTATCTACTTTCAACACACTTAATTATCTTAAATTAGCGGTTCATTCTGTAAGAAAAAATAGCTATTATAAAGATGCTCCATTTGTTATACATGCTGAAAATTGTACTGATGGGACTAATAAATGGTTAGAAGAAAATAAAGAAAAATATAATTTAGAATTTTATATTGAACAAAACCCAACCCCTAGAGGAATTGGTGGTGGAATGAATTTTTGTGCTAGTAAAGTTAAAACAAAATATATTGGTTTCTTATCATCTGATTTTTATATGGCTGAAAATTGGGATCAAGAATTGGTTAATATTTGTGAATCTAACCCCGATAAAAAACTTTGGACGTTTAGCCATAGAATTGAACCTGACATATTTAGTGACCCAAATAGCAGACCCGGAACCCTTAAAGTCCCAGTAGATGCCTTTGGAGAAATGCATGATAATTTTGATGAAACATCGTTCCTCCAATGGAGTAAAGAATTTTCAGAAATGAATGACATTCAAATTAGAAAATCAGAAGGTGTAAGTGGAGTTATTAGTAAAATAGATTGGGATTATATTGGTGGAAACGATGATCGTTTTGCTCCAATGTATTGGGAAGATGCAGATATCTTTATCCGAATGTTAAACGAAGGTTATGATTTTGTTATTTCAAGCAAATCCGTTTTGTATCATTTCGCTTCACGAACAAGTCGTTTCCCCGATGACAATTTTAGTTCTCGTCCCTCTCATTTAGCAGAATATGAAAGACGAAGCCTACAACGTTTTATTGAAAAATATGGTAAAACACCTAACCATGATGAAGTTGGATGTTACATCCCAATGCAACCAATTGATGGATCAACAAACATAATTAAATCAAATATATAACATGTCAAAAACAGCACTAATTACAGGAATCAATGGAATGGACGGAAGTCATTTAGCTGATTTTTTACTCAAAAAGAATTATAAGGTGTATGGAGTTGAAAGACGAAGTTCATCTAAAAACCGAACCAACACCGAACATCTGGAAGGACAAATTACTTTCTTACAAGGTGATTTAACAGATCAAAATTCATTACTTCGTTGTTTAAAAGAAAGCAATCCTGATGAAGTATACAACTTGGCTGCTCAATCATTTGTAGGTGAAAGTTGGAATACTCCCGAACACACCTCAGAAGTAACAGGCTTAGGAGTTCTAAGAATTTTAGAAGCAATCAGAGAATTTAACCCTAAAATTAGATTCTACCAAGCATCCAGCTCAGAAATGTTTGGTCGTATGGTTGAAAACCCAGCTAATGAAAACACTCCCTTTTATCCACGTTCACCTTATGGTGTAGCAAAATTATATGGTCATTGGATTACTAAAAATTACCGTGAATCATATGATATATTTGCTTGTTCAGGTATTTTATTTAATCATGAATCTGAAAGACGTGGGATTGATTTTGTAACTAGAAAAATATCTGATGGTGTAGCTCGAATCAAATTAGGACTAGCTGATCATATTACACTTGGAAATTTAGATGCTAAACGAGATTGGGGATATGCTCCCGATTATATTGAGGTAATGTGGCTCATGTTACAACAAGACACCCCAGACGATTACGTTATCGCAACAGGCGATACAAGATCAATTAGAGAATTTTTAGATGAAGCATTTAAATACGTTGGAATTAAGAATTGGGAGTCGTATATTAAAGTCGACCAAAGATTTATGAGACCAGCAGAAGTAGATGTACTTAGAGGTAACTTTAAAAAAGCACAAGACCAATTAGGATGGACTCCAAAAACAAATTTTACGGATTTAGTAAAAATTATGGTACAGAATGATATTGACTTATTAAAAAAATAAAAATGGAAACTTTAGAACAAAAATACAAAAATCTAACTCTTACACCCTCAGATATTAATGAGCATTTACCAACATTAAAACGATATGCTGAAGAATGTGATCATGTTACTGAAATGGGAGTAAGATGGATCGTATCCACATATGCTTTCCTTATGGGTCAACCAAAAAAACTCATTTCAATCGATATTCAACACCCTAATACTTGGAATGCAAGTTTAACACCTGTTCAAATATATGCAAGTGAATTAGATGTAGATTTTTCATTTGTATTAGGAAATACACTTGAAATTGATATTGAACAAACAGATTTACTTTTTATTGATACTTGGCATGCTTATAAACAACTTAAAGGTGAATTAGCAAAACATCACTCTAAAGTAAATAAATACATCGCCCTTCATGACACATCAAATTTTGAATTCCAAGATGAAACATCTTACTCAGAATGGGGTTGGATTGGAGATAATAAAGGTATTTGGCCAGCAATTGAAGAATTCTTACAAGAAAACACAGAATGGGAATTACATGAGCGTTATACAAATAATAATGGTTTAACAATTTTAAAACGTAAATAATGGCAAACGGAGTTTATAGAATTACAGAAGAATTTGAACAAGCATTAGCTGATTATACAGGAGCTAAATATGCCATAACTGTAGACAATCAATCAAACGGATTGTTTTTAGCATTAATGTATGAGCAAGTATGTGGGAAAGAAATCACAATCCCATGCCGAACATATCCATCAGTACCATGTGAAATTATTCATGCTGGGGCAAAAGTTAATTTTAAACCCGTTGAAGGAACAACATTAAAAGGAGCATATCAACTTGAACCAACAAATGTTTGGGACGCGGCTTTATCATTTACCTCAGACATGTACAAATCCGGAACACATATGTGTGTTTCATTTACAGGCCCATACAAACATTTTAAATTATCAAAGGGTGGAGCTATATTAACAGATAATGAAGATGCTTACAAATGGTTTAAACGTGCTCGCTACTCAGGCAGAAATGAATGTTCATATCATGAAGATAACTTAGACATGATTGGATGGAACTTTTATATGATGCCTGAACTTGCAACACGAGGTTTATTACTCATGGGTCAATTTTATAATTTTGATGGTACTAAAAAACACATCGAAGATTCAGAATTACCTTACCCAGATTTATCTAAATTTGAAGTTTATACTAAAGCAAATAGATAATGAAATTAGCATTATATGGTTATGGAGGTCATGCTCGTGAAGTTGCCGCTCAAATGGGTAAAAAAGTTGAATTTTATGTAGATGATGAATATGCTAATGATATAGCCAAACCAATATCTACATTCAATCCTGATACACATTTAATGATGGTTGTTATTGGGGATAGTAAAGCTAGATATGATGCGGTTCAAAAATTACCTAAAGAAACTATGTATTTTACTTTTATTCATCCCACAGCATTAATAATGGATGAATTAAACACTGAAATTGGAGAAGGTAGTTTTATTGGTGCCAATTGTATATTAACCACTAATATTAAATTAGGTGAGCATACCATTTTAAATAGAGGAGTACAGATTGGACATGATACTGAAATAGGTGATTACTTCAGTGCAATGCCTGGAGTAGTCATCTCAGGAAACGTTAAAATACATGATTGTGTTTATATCGGAACTAACTCATCAGTTAAAGAAAAAATATCAATTCATAGCTCAACAACTATAGGATTAAATTCAGGAGTTGTAAAACCCATTGAAAAACCAGGTGTATATGCAGGAACACCAACTAAATTAATAAAATGATTCATATATTATATAGAGGAACAAGCCATGCTTCAGGAACGTCACATGACAGACCAGAAGGATTTGATTATAATAAATGTTTAAATAATATCTTATCTACCATTGAAAACAACCCAAATGTAACATTTCATTTATTATGGGATGGAAAATATGAAGGCAATCATTCTAGAATAGATAAAGTAATTGAGTTTGAAGGAGGGAGTGATAAAAACTCCTTCTTTTATACTTGGGAATATGCTAAAAGTTTAAACATAGGTGAAAAAGAGCTTGTCTATTTCCTAGAGAATGATTATATTCACGTAAGTGATTGGTATGAAAAAGTAGTAGACGTATTCTCTACCTATGACATAGACGGATATGTTTCATTATATGACCATTTAGACAAATATACAGACCCAGCATATGCTGATTTAATGTCTCAAATATATGTAACTAATTCATCACATTGGAGAACAGTTCCAAGCACGTGTGGTTCATTTGTTATAAATAAAAAAACATTAGATAATGATTATGATATCCATACTTCATTCTACAGTGATCATGATAAGTTTATTTGGTTAGGACAAAATAGAAATAGATTAGTAATATCACCCATCCCAAGTTTATCAACACATTGTGTAGCTAAATTTATAGCACCAACAATAAATTGGAATAAAATAAATAATAAATGAAGACAGTATTAATAACAGGAGTAGCAGGACTATTAGGTAGTCGTTTAGCAGATTGGATCATTGAAAACCATCCCGAATATGAAGTAGTGGGTGTTGATGACTTAAGTGGAGGGCATATTGAAAATGTCAATCCTAAAGTACACATGTATATCTCAAATATCCTAAGTGATGGTTTACCTGCAATATTCCTAACACATAAACCAGATTATGTATTTCATTTTGCGGCATATGCCGCAGAAGGATTATCTCCATTCATTAGAACATTTAACTATGACAATAACTTAAAAACAACTGCTGCTATTGTTAATGAATGTATCAAACATGATGTTAAACGATTAGTATTTACTTCAACATTAGCAGTATATGGTCATGGTTATGGAGGTATTTTTGATGAAACTCAAATCCCAAAACCAATTGATCCATATGGTGTAGCGAAATATGCATGTGAAATGGATATCCAAATTGCAGGTGAACAACATGGTTTGGATTGGTGTATTATTCGCCCTCACAATGTATATGGCGTTAAACAAAACATTTGGGATAAGTATCGAAATGTATTAGGTATTTGGATGTTCCAACATATGAACGGAGAACCAATGACTATATTTGGAGATGGCAATCAAACACGTGCTTTCAGCTATATCGATGATTCTTTGGCACCATTGTGGAAAGCAGCAATCGAACCTAAAGCATCAAAGGAAATCATTAACCTAGGTGGTATTGAAGAATATTCAATCAATGAAGCAAATAAAATACTTTGTGATATTATTGGAAGTAGCAATGTTATTTACAAGGAAGCACGACATGAAGTAAAAAATTCAATCCCAACATTCCAGAAATCATTCGATATTTTAGGGTTTGAACATAAAACTTCATTAAAAGAAGGACTTACTAATATGTGGGAATGGGCTCAACAACAACCTCAACGTGAGCGATTCGTATGGCCATCATATGAATTAGAAAAAGGTATTTATTCATTTTGGAAAAATAAATAAAATGCAAGAACAACAAAAATTAATCGAACAAATCATTGATTCAAATATATCAATGGTATTACCTGAATTATTTCAAATGCCTGTAAGACATTTTGATAAAATAAATTCTTTAGAAGGAGATATTGTAGAATGTGGTGTATGGAAAGGTGGATATTCAATCTTTTTATCTAAATTATTTAATAATAAAAATATTTGGGTATGTGATTCATATGAAGGATGTCAAGATCCATCTAAAGGAAATTATTATTATGATGGAGAAAGACATTCCCTAGGAATGTATTCCATTAGTTTAGAAGAAGTAAAAGATAATTTTAAATTATTTAAAGCTTTAGATGAATCTAAAGTAAAATTCTTAAAGGGTTGGATAAAAGATACTTTACCAACCGCAAATATTAATAAAATTTCTATCCTTCGAGTAGATGTTGATTCCTACTCAGCGACTTTAGAAGTATTAGATGCTTTATATGATAAAGTAGTAAATGGAGGGTATATTATATTTGATGATTTTTGTCTTTATGAATCATATGAAGCTATTAAGTTCTTCCTTGAAAGAGAAAATCTTTCTTTATATATTCATCATCCGGTAACTGATAAAGCTTCCTTAATCACAGAAGCAGAAAGATACTCAGGTTCTTACTTAATTAAAAAATAATATGAAAACATTAGTAGTAATTTACAATCACAACATGGCTGATTTAACCGATCAGTTATTTGAAGCCTTAAAACCATATGAAAAAGATTTATATGATACAGTAATTATTGATAACGGTTCACGCCCTGAAGAAAAAAGTAAATATACTACTTATGAAACAGAAGAAAACTGTTATTTTGGAGGTGCTCTAAATTTAGCAATGGATTTATTCAAATCAAATGAACAATATGATTCATTTTTATCACTGAATAATGATATTATTTTACATGGTCATAACTTTGTAAAAGAATTAAGAAAAGTAATGTTTGAACAAGATTATACTATTCTTAGCCCATGTGTGTTACAACCTGAAAAAGACCAATGTTTTTGGAAAACTGTTCATAATTGGGGAGCTACTGAAGTTAGGGATGTAAAATGGGTTGATTTCCAAGCACCTATGATTCATAGAAGATTTTTAAATAAAATGGAACAATTCCCAAATGAACTAATTTACGGTTGGGGACAAGATGCTTTATCTGGAATGGTTTGTGAAGAAAATCATTGGAAAGTGGGAGTAATAGATTGGCTCCCTATAATCCATTTTTCAGCATTTACATACAGATCAGAAAAAAGCAATTTAACTATTTCAGAATATTCTCAAAACGCTGAGAGAGAAATGCTAAAATACTTTCAACAAAAGGGAAGATGGGAAAAATATTTAGAATTTAGAGAATCATCATCTACATATAGTTACAATAAATAAAATATGATATCATTTATAATCCCAAGTTATAATAATTTAAAACATTTAAAAAATGTTTATACTAGTATTCAAAAACATGCTTCACAAGCAGAAGTAATTTTATTAGATGATGGTTCAAATGATGGGACCTGGGAGTGGATACAACAACAAGATTGTATAAAATACAGAAGTGGAGAACGAGTTGGTCATACTATTTTATATGATAAAGGAATTGAATTAGCTACAAATGATATAGTGGGAATACTACACGCTGATATGATTTTAGGCCCAAATTATATTGAAAATATGATTAAACATTTAAAACCAGGAAAAGTAGTATGTGCAACCCGTATAGAACCACCTTTACACCCGGAAGGTAAAGAAAAAATTATTCGTGATTTTGGAATGGATTTTGATACATTAAATATAGAAGCATTTGAACAATTTGTTATAGAATCCCAAAATGAACTTAAAAATCAAACTACTAAGGGGATGTTCGCACCTTGGATTCTATATAAAAAAGATTTTCAAGCAATAGGTGGCCATGACCCCTTATTCGCCCCCTTCCCATATGAAGACTCAGATATATTTCAACGTTGGATTTTAGCGGGATATGAATTAATCCAATCTCGAGATGCATTTGTATATCATTTGACTTGTAGAGGACATAGATGGAATGAACAAATAGGAAAAGATGATGATTATTATAAAATTGTTTCTCAACGTGCTGCAAGAAATTATTTGCGTAAATGGGGAAGTTGGATTAAAAATGATGAATATCAATATCCTACTATTTCACCAAAATATAATATTGCTTATATAGTTAAAAAATGTAATCTTAAATTATTAGGTGCTTTAGAACCTTGGTGTGATCGCATTTATATTGAAAATCAAGACATAGTTGATATTTATATAGATCGAGAACAAGAAAATACATCATTTGACTTATCAAAACGAGTATTTATAAAAAGTAATAACGATCCAATTGGTGAAAATGATATAGTAGTTGAATTTGATGTTACCCAATTAACTCAACAAAATTTCCAACTATTACAACAACTCCCAAGTATTATAAAAGAAAGTGGAGAGATAGGGAAATTTGAACTTGATATATTTAAAATCACGATAAACCATTTAGAAGAATATACAAATAATTTAATTAAACTACCATGAAAAAAATAATATTTACGATAGCTGTGATGCTATCTCTTAACGCAAATTGTCAGATGCTTGGACTAGAAAGATTCAAGAGGTCGGAGGGTAACATGAAGTACATCTTGTTTGATAAACTAGATGATGCTATTAATGTGTACAAGTCAATCATCGTTGACAATGGATTCTATATTGGTGACGTTGACGCTGAATTAAATAATGACGAGGAGGTTCTGTTAGCGTACACGATGTTAAACAAGAACGATGCGTGCATGTTTTTTATTGCAACCCGTCCCACGGGAGGTTACATCTTAGAGGTGTACACCATACCAAACGACACGGCTATTGATGTTAGGGACAGCAAAAGAACTAACGGAGAGTATTTTACTTATTCCTTTAAGCCAAAACAATGAAAAAAATAGGAGTTATAGGACAGGGTTTTGTAGGAAACGCAGTCCATGAAGGAATGAAAAATTATTATGATGTTAGAACGTTTGACATTAATGGTAATTGTAATGAATCCTCACTTAATGAATTGATTAGTCAAGTAAATGAAACATTTCTATGTGTACCTACCCCAATGAGAAAATCGGGTGAATGTGATTTATCAATTATAAAAGAATGTTTACAAGATATTTCAAATATAGTTGAGTATTACCAAAAAGAAAATTTTATAGTAATAATCAAGTCAACTATCCCACCTGGTACAACTGAACAATTAAATCAAGAATTTAAAAATATTCACATTGCTTTTAACCCGGAATTTTTAACTGAGGCAAATGCTGTTGAGGATTATAAAAACCAAAATAGAATAATTGTAGGAGCAGATAGACCATATTCATCCCGTGTGAAACAAATATTTGCAAAAGCATTCCCAAAGGTGCCAATTATTAAAACATCTTCTACTATAGCTGAAACAATTAAATATGTTACAAATACATTTTTATCAATGAAGGTTTCATATGCTAATGAAATATATCAATTATGTAATACTTTAGAAATTGATTATGATAAAGTAATTGAATATGCTCGATATGATGATAGATTAGGCAATTCACATTGGTCTGTTCCCGGACCCGATGGTGATTTAGGATTTGGAGGTCATTGTTTTCCTAAAGATATTGCTGCTTTACAATATGTAATGAAAACACTAAATGTTGATTCAACAATGTTGGATTCAACTATTACAAAAAACGAAATGGTACGAACAGATAAAGATTGGGAAAAACAAATCGGACGTGCTGTCTCAAATAACTAAGCTTGCTAATACACCACACCCAATGAGCCTATATATATACTATAACAAACACGATAAAACTAAGGAACCACACGGTAAATTTGAGGCCATTAGTTTAGAGGATGCTATTTTGGTAGCTTCCCACATTAAAAACATGAATATACAAGATTTTTTAACAGTATTTAAAGTAGAAGAATGGAAGAGACGTTCAAAAAACTAAGTGAATTAATTGGAAAAGGCGGTAGGGTAGAAGAGAGTGAAAAATCAATTAAACGCAAAAAAGAAAAATTCTTTTTAGATATAATTTCAATTTTGTGTGAAATTGAGGCATACCAAAAAATATCTGAAAGTGTAGGAATAAGCCTGGTCAAATATGAGGATTTACATTTTCAAATAATTGAAGGATTGCTTGAAAAACAATATGGAGAATTAGAAAAAAATA
>Ga0315909_10005915_pt1 | contig 13921 bp, 30 predicted proteins | sample LakEriMetagenome_11_FD_203527 | JGI IMG/M metagenome (GOLD analysis project Ga0315909, IMG submission 203527) | Freshwater fungal communities from buoy surface, Lake Erie, Ohio, United States - Buoy 2 MA125 | ecosystem: Environmental > Aquatic > Freshwater > Lake | place: USA: Lake Erie, Ohio...
ACACTGCTTCAGCATCCATCAACTCTGTATACTCTTCTTGAATCAGTTTCATGTATAAATCTGACTGATCAGAGCGATTTGCATTGAATGGAGGAATAGATTGTCCTGCTGCAGTCATAAAAACTGTAACATCAGTAAATGTTTTACTCATTTGTTTCTCTCCGTATCAAAATAATGTTTAGATTTTGTTGACATTACATCAGTAGAGTCGTATAACTCATAGTCTGCCAGTGTAGAACCCATTCCTTCGTGTCCGTCCATAACTGATGTGTCAAACTCTTCAGTGTGCCATTCTGAGTCTTGTTGTCCTACCCAGTCAGGAAAGTCATCTTCGATATAATCAAGAGTAGCACCTTGTGGTGGAAAGAATCCACAACCACGAATAAAAAGATCTACATGTTGTAGAACATCATCCAATGTGTCTGTGTTAAACTCAATAGTAGTCACAGCATCGTGACCAGAAATGTCGTCAATTTGTTTTAAAATGTATTTCATTAATCATGTTCCTCTAAAGTCCAGCGTAGTCGTCTAATCTCTTCTTTCAACTTTTCGTTTTCACCTTCCAACATATGCAATTGTTTCATTAATTGATAGACTGCTTCTTCAGTATCACTTAGTGGTATTGTCATTTGTTCCATGTTCAACTTTCTTTAATGTCCAAGATCCATTTTTATTATCGATCCATTCAAGCGTGTCACCCTCTTTCCATCCTGCAGATTCTAAGAGGTCGTCTGGTAGTGGTAGAATTACATCACCACTGCCATCCTCTGCATCTTGAACGGTAATTGTCCAACTACTCATAATTTATCTCCAACCAGTTAGTTTCTTCAGAAAGAATGGTGCACGATCCACCTGCTCTTTCAATTTTATCAATCAAATTATTTAATACTCCCTGACCATACAGATTAGTGCCATAGGATCCTTTACGACAAGCATAACAAGAGCCACTAGAACCATCAAAGAAATAATAATCAGTGTTTTCTGCAACCTTAGTAATACCTGAATTGAGTTTCCATGAATCACCATCAAGATATCCACCATACCAACAAGCAAAAACTTTATGGACTGGTGGAGTATCTTTTCCGATGATCTTGACAACTACCCACTTGTCTGGATTATAGTCACTCATACTTCAATCACTTTCAATTCAAAACGATCTGCTCGATCTTCGTAGTTAATGTAACCACGAGGATTACAAACAACACGAGTAGTTTGAATCATGTAGTCAAAATCTTCGTGAGTATGACCATGAGTCCACAACTTAATCATTGGTCGCTCCATAATAAAACTATCCAACTGTGAGTTGTATGCACCATTCATCAGTTTGTCATGCTTGTAACGAGGATGCTCAGAACCTTTGCTTGGAGCATGATGAGTGCAAACGATATTAACCTTATATGGATCATAAGACTCTTCGATAAACTTCAGCATGGCTTTATGATCTTCAAGAGCATGTCTTGGTGACCATGTGGCTGGACGAGTTTTAAATCGTGCTTTCTTATGATCACCTTCAGTATCAAAAACTCTGTAGTTGACCATCTCATTACTGTTCTCACAGATCTGAAAGTCATTCATACGACGAGTAACATGACTCATGGTCATCTCATCTTCACCATTAAAGTCAGTCCAGAGAGTGCCACCAATGAAACGAATTCCATCAATGTCAATACTTTGCTTATCAAGAAAGTGAATATTGTCTAGTTTATGTTCAGACAACATTGCACGAATTTTAATGGGACTATCAACCACATCACCATGATAGTGCTCATGATTCCCCATAATGTAGATTACATGGGGAAACTGAAATGAACATCTCTTGAAGAAGTCAATCGTGCGAGCACTCTTTGCACCTTCCAAAAATCCATGTGGATCTGGGCGACCAAGATCTGCAGTGACCATGATGTCACCAGACAAAATCAGAACATCTACATTCTGTTCATTCTTTAAAATTAGATCTCCGAACTCTAGGTGTAGATCGGAGCAAACTGCAACTTTCATATATTTCTTTCAAATGTAAGATTATACTCTATTATACATCACCACTGAATTAAAGACAACAACTATTTTAATCGTTGAAAATCCAATAGTGTTAGGGACTCTTTCTTACCAAAGAGTTTTGTTGGTATTACATTAAATGCAAGACTCTTTCTAATTTTAGAAGAGGTGTTTGTACCAACAGAATGATTTAAATGCGAGGGAAACATAACCAAATCATTTTTAATTGGAGTATAGGTATAGGTTGACCAAGAAAATGGTTTATCTGCCGTTATTTCTTGATAGGGAAGATTTATCTCATAGGTTCCATTGACAGATCTACTATTATGGAAAGTTATCGGTGGAAGTGATTCGATATCATTTTGAAAATAATAAACACCTGATATAATACTATTCGCATGAGAATGCTTGGTGTGATGCTCACCTGGATTTTTATGTGAGATCCAAGATTGAGTGAATTGAACATCTTCAATATCAAATCCAAGCATTTCAGTCATAACTGTTTTAGCAGTTTGTAGAATATGTTTAGATAAGTTAATGCATATCAATTCATCTAAGATATAAGTGTTTACTGATTTGTTTCCGTATGATGCACTCCAATCAGAAGTCATTCCTGCACTGTCAAGGAAATTATAAGTCTGCTCATCGCACTCATAATTAGAAACAATTAATGGAGTTGCGAATAGAGATAACACATTCATGGCAATTCCTTAAATACATAATTAATAACTACTCGTGCAGTGGTTTCTCTTGGTGGAGAACTCGCATGATAATTATCAGAGTTAAACAATATACCAGTATTTGCCTTAGGAGTGTTTCTGGTTTTAATGGTTAATTGTTCTGGTGTGTCTTGATAGTATTCATTGAACAAATAGGTATCACCATCAGAATCATTCAGATAGTATAGAAATGATAAATGTTTATCCTCTTTATTTCTATTCGGTGGATTCCAATCTACATGGGGAGTGTTATAATTGTCAAGTGGATATGTCCCATCCTTCATTAGCATATTCGATTTTATTCTGGTTATGCCATAGTTTTTATTCATCTCTTTTTCTAAGATACAAATAAGAGGTGCGACCAATTCAAATAGTGGAGAAGTTTTCATATCACCACCATAGAAAAACACATGATTAAACTGTGAAGAATCCGTGACATGTTCATTCATAATAACACCAGCACCATACTCCTCTCTAAATTTAGAAGTGTGTGGTGAGTAATACCATGGAAAGTCATTACTAAACAAAACTCTAGTTAGTTCTTCATGATGTCTTTTTGAAAAGACATTTTCTAATTTTATAATTTCGTCATCTCGTTTTGAGAAAACATCTTCAAAGTTTAACATTATTACTCCAATTCAATAACATAATTGATAACCATTCTCATTGGAGAAACTCTTGGTGGAGAACTCGCATGATATTGATATGAGTCAAACAAGATTCCTGTTCCAGCCTTTGGTGTAATCCTGTGCTGTATCGTTAGAGATTCTGATGTTTGAAACGGATCGTACTTCTCATTAAACAAATAGGTGTCACCATCAGAATCATTTACATAGTATAGAAAGGTAAATGCTTTAGTTCCATACTCTTCCTTTGGAACATCTATATGCGCAATGTTATAACTATTTTCTGGGAACCCTCTATCACGAGTCATCATATTTGCTTTAATTCTTTTCATGGCTTTAATTTGCAATCCCTGTTGTTCTAAAAAATAAAACATGGGTTTAACCAAATTATACAGAGCAGAATTTAACTGCCCACTTGAAAAGAATACATGAGTAAACTGAGAGTTATCTTCTGTCATCTCATCCAATACAATAGAATCACCGAATCTTTCTTGTAACGAAGAATTTGTTTTGGTGTAGACAGTTCCCTTTTCATAGAACCAACCAAAGTTATTTCCACTTAAATTATCATACAATTCTTTTTTGTATGAATCTGGAATAAAATTCTCTATAATTCTCATTGTATTGTGGGTTGCTCTCTATGAGATTGCATGGCAGAGAGCATAATGGCTTCGAAGTCTTGTCGATCGCCATACACTTCAACTGCACGAATCAATCTTGCCAATGTCACTGCAGAGAGTGACAGAGTACCAACTTTATATTTGTTTGAACATTTCACGAGAAAGTCATCGATCTCGTAGGATAAATCTTCTAATTGTTTGTCATTTAGCATCGGGATTCCTCGCTGTGGGTTTCATATAAATGCATCTATCACCCACATAGAATGCACAGGGATTTCCAACATAGTTGTTCACGGCACTGTTATCGATATACACATGCTCCATCTTTGTAACATGCGTGCATCCGACCAGTGTCATAATGTAACTTGCAAGAAGTAATCTTTTCATAACGAGTATTATACTCCAATTAGAATTGCAAAGCAACTATTGTTCAAGTAGAAAATACTTGCGCATTTCTTGTTTATAAGTACAACCCTCTGCAAGAATGGTTTGATCTGCCACCATTCCGCACTCATGGACAATCAATTCCATGAATTTATGTAAATTATCTCGATGCTCTGGGATGCTGGTCAATCCTGCTTCTTTGACAAGTAAATAAAATCGTTCGTTCATAGTTTCTCCTTTCTCTTTACTTATATCTGTCTCTCTACTCTCGGGGATCCGAACTATCGCCACCAAAGTATTTAATTAGCAATTGCAATGCAGGAATTAACTCCATGTTGTGAAGATAATCCTCACGATGAAGATACTTACCTTCCTGCACATGTAGACGAGTTTCTTCCATTAGATATTTGTATTGATCTTGTAGAGTCGCCAATGCAATACCATCGGCAATCTCATAGGGAATTTCTAATTTTTTCATCTTGACACTCTCAATTCTGCATCTGGATTATCCCAGCATGCGTTCCTATAGTTATAAACAAAATTACAGAGTCCGTCATACGAACCCCAGCCATTCTCTGGATTATATCTCTTATATTTCTCTGGGTCGGAAAGCAAAATATTCCATCCTTCGTCCAGCAACTCGGAGATATCTCGAGCAAAGACCAATCCCTCTTGTTCGTCTGGTCGCCAAAGAACCTGATAAAGAGTCATGCCATTGGACAACGAAACTTCGCCAGCCATCTTACCAAGATTGTGCGTAATATTAGCACTATACACAGAACATGGCTGCACTACCATTAAATCAACATCAAGACTCATTCTTAATACTCCGCTTCTGAGCACTTCGTTCTGACTTCCAAAAAACTCTCTTCCAGTCTCTTAGGTGTTTCCACCATTGGGGAGGTGCTGTGAGATTCCCTTTCTTAACATTCGCCATATTAAACTCCAAACTCGATTAATACAATTATAATCATTACAATAAGACTAGTCATTCTTCTTCCTGTAGTAAGAAATACAATCGTTCCAATGCTTCCATGGAATCAGCCAATGCTTCTTTTTGGTCTGCTGAACCATTCTTTTCAATCTCTACCTTAATGTCATAGAGACAGTTCTCACAGTGACCAACAATACTCGCCATTTCATTTGATCTAATCATATGCAACCTTTTAGAGTGAAAATTTTTCTCGGGAAATTTTTTAGTGAAAATGGATTTGAATTCATGTAGCCCTCTAGAGATTAAGAAAGATGATGTAAGCAAGACCAAAGAGCCCACCCCAGAATATCAGGAAAGGATTGAGATTGACTAGAATAGCCATGCCCCACCAAAGAACTGCAAGACTGGGATCGAAGGAATAACCGATGATTAGGATAAGGATAGAGAATAATAATTGTGCCATGATGTGTTTATGATGTGTGGGGTTTAATTGTGTATAGCCGATCAAGGTAGGAGTCCCGTGAAATACAGATAAGTCACCCTATCCTATTTACAGATTACTCATCGCCATAATAGCCATAGTCTTCGTCTGTACCGAACCCAGCAGAAGCCATGGCAGAATCATGGTCACCATCCATGCTGTCATCATAATTATCTTCTTCATAATCCTTGATGATCTCAGCAACAGTACCCAGATCTACCTTTAGTCGAATAGCGATCTCATCCAGAGATACACCATCTTCATGTAGTTCTATAATGCTTTGATGCAGATTACTAAAATAACCCATACTATTCTCCTTAAGCAGTCAACATGTAGGTAGCAAGGTCTTTCCAGTCTTTGTTGCTGGCACGAACCTTAGATACAGCAATAAGAGTACGGAGAGATATCTCTTTGCACTCGGACTTGATCTTGCGAATCAGAGCCAGTGCGTCTGCCTTAATAGTGGCATCGTACTCAGGGAGGAACTCATCGCTCTTAGCAATAAACTCCATGCGATCGATCTTCTGGTCTAGAGTCATAGACAGGTCGATCATCATAGAACGACTGCGGATGGCTTGGTCGATACGATCTTGGTCCATGTTACTAATGAAAATAACACGACCAGTAAACTCGAAACTGCGTGGCAGATCGTCGTCCTTCATATCGGCATTCCAGCTAATGATTCGTTTACCGTAAGAGTCCAAAGCACCTTTAAGCAAATTCAAAGCCACTGGATCCTTCAGAACAGCATCACAGTCATCGAACACAACGATAGACTTGTTGTTCTCGAACAGAGTGCGATATAGACCTTTGGCAGTGGAGAAACCCTTAATCATGGTAAAACACTTACGAGTGTTAATGACAGAGCCCACTTGGAAGTCTGCAAGATCGCTAATGTCTTTATAGCCATTTGCTTCAAGAGTCTTCGTGACAGTGTAGGTCTTACCGAGTCCACCTTCACCAGTAATAACAGCACTAGGCTGAACACCAGTGGCAACCATGTTGACCAGTTTTTCAACGAAACCGAAACGAGTATTGATGTCGTAACGATTGGATTTCTCAACAGCTGCAGCAACTGCCACTTCGATGTCACCAACCATGGACTTCACACGACGCTCCACATAAGACTTGGAATAAGACTTAATGGTCTTAGAGCCAACTTTCGCAAAGTAGTTACCAGATTTAGCATCAAATTCAACAGCAGTCACAGTAGTCATAATCTTCCTTAATTTCAACGATAGAGAGATTATTCCTCAATTCGCAATTAAAGACAACACCTTTCTCTCCACGAGCTAAGTTGTTGTTTTTACAGGGATTAATAACCCTACAGAGTAGTAGGGAATAGGTAGGTAAGTAGACACTTACTAGGGATCTCTGTCTCTCTATCAACCCCTAACACAGTGATTCTACTCCAAAGTCAAATATAAAACAAATCTAAATTGCAATATTGCATCTAGGTTTCTTCCCAGATGTCTCCGTCTTGCACGAATCGCCCTCTTCCGAGATCAATAGGTTTCATGGGTGGCACGGGATCAGGTGTCTTGTTATTACCCTTAGAGACAAAGTTATGTGCAGCGACTTCAGCAGTCTCACTCGTGGCATGCCATTCTCTCAGACCATCAGCGACTGCTTGCTTCTGTTCTGGTGTCCATTTCCGATTCTTGTTTGCTTCATCAGAGCAGGTACGAGAGCAGAATCGTCCTCGCTTGGTGTGCTTCTGTTGGCACTGCTCGCAGGTTTTTTCTTTATACGCCATCTCGGATGCTTGTATTCACATCAAACCCTGTTTTTTCTCTGTCTTCTCCACCATGACTAAATAAGACCTCACATCCATTATTAGCTCTCTTACCTTATCATGTTCCATGCACTCGGGATTCCACAGTCCACCCATCTCTAGGTAGTTTTGTATTCTTTGCAATAACTGTATTCTTTCGTTCATTTTATCGCTTTCCATTCATCCCACTCGTAGTTTCGTTTCTCTTCGAATTCCAGTCGTTTTGGATCATCAAGAGCAGTGAGTTTATCCTCAGACCATTCCTTTGCATCCTCTTCTCTATCGAAATACGGTGAGACTACACGATGATTACTATCAGTCCAGAAGTAGGTATGAGTATGCATTCCAGCATCACGATATCGGATTAGTTTCATTTTCGTTTCCCGAGAGATAAAGAGAGACTACCAGTACTTGCTGTAGTCTGCATTGTCCCAATATGCAGGATTGTTTCGATTCCAGAAGTTCTTTATTAGATATATCGCCATTCCTGTATATCCCATCTTTTGAAATCTTCGACTATCCTGCCCAAAGTAGTGATTCAGTAGTTTAAACTTCTTTGGATTGTACTGCTTAGAAAGAAAGAAGTCTTCACTGGTTCCATACTTTGCAGCGAATCCACCGAACTCTTCAAATCGATCTCTTCTTGTAAGCATAAAAGCACCCACTGCAAAGGGAACTTTGTGTGACATTACTCGATTGATAAGATTAAAGAGCATAAAGCCAATTTGTGCTCGAATGCTATTATCATAGCATTTTGCATATAAACCAACAAGATCTAGATTGTTTTTCTCCAGTGCATCCACGGCATCCTGAATGGTATACTCATTAAAGAATCTCACATCAGCATCAATGAATAAAATGTATGGAGTGATTACCAGTTTTGCACCATTGTTCTTGGCAATAGAGACTGGACCACCTTCAATGATCTCCACATTCAAATCACCCTTTGCTGCATCTATAATCTTTCTTGTATTGTCCGTGGAGCAATCAGCAATGAGTATGCGAGTGTTGTCTATGTTTCGTTGCCATCTCAGGTGCACCAGTAAATTTGCAATATAATTTTCCTCGTTTTTACAAGGAATCACAATCGTAATTTTTTTAGATAACATCGTCTTTCTCTCTAGTCCATGTAATTATTTCCCAGCGACCATCATGGTGTTCAACCAGAGCAGTGCAGGATTCTACCCAGTCGCCATCGTTCATATAGGTAACATCATCAACGAGTTTTATCTCTGCTTGATGAATGTGTCCACAGATGACTCCATCGTATCCTCTCTTTTTGCAGTATCGAGCAAGATTATGTTCGAATTTAAAGACGAAGTCCACTGCCTTTTTGACTCTTCCTTTAAGGTATTTACTAAGAGACCAATAACCAAACCCCATACGATGACGAATCCAGTTATATTTGCTATTAAGACTAAGAACGAAATCATATGCCTTATCTCCAAGAAAAGCAATCCATGGTGCCAGACGAGTAATTCCATCAAACAAATCACCATGAGTCACAAGATATTTTTTACCATCCACTCCAATATGATCACACTGATTGCACAACTCAACAGAGCCAAAGTTTAATCCCAGCGGAATCATCGGTCTTAAAAACTCATCATGATTCCCTGCCACATAGATGACTCGTGTGTCTCGCTTTGCATGACCCAAAATGCGACGAACAACATTAGTGTGAGATTGTTTCCATCTCCACTTGTTCTGTTGTATTCTCCATGCATCTATGATATCTCCAACAAGATAAAGAGTATCACAGGTATTGTGCTTCAGAAAGTTATTCAGTGCTTCTGCTTTGCAGTCTCGAGTACCAAGATGCACATCGGAGATAAAAATAGTGCGATAGGTTTTGATCATCCGTGTTATGTTTCATAACCTATATGTGCTGGTGCTTCAGCGACTTTTACTTTATAGGATGGAGGATTGACTTTGGCAAACTCAACGATTTTAGATGCTGTTTGCAGGTGTCTGTCCTCGTATTCTTTGAGTCGTCTATTCGCATCTGCCAGTTGTTGCTGGAGTGCATTAATCGCTTCACCCATCGCTAGGATTGCTTCAGTCTCTCTTTGTTGATTTGTCTTCATTGAGTTTCTCTTTTAGGTTTATCCACCACTCAATCATACAATCACCGAGCCAGATTGGTACTCGGACGAATATTGCATAGAGTGATAGAATGATTAGCGTAAAGGGAAAGAGAACAATCGTCACTATTCCCAACAACCACTTAGTAAATGTATTCATGATTCCTCATAGCGACAAGAGTTGATTCTTATATTTCTGTATCTCGTCTTTTAATTTGAGTCGTTTCTTCTTAAGATTGTGGCACTCGACCGACTCATCCCAGTGACAATCCAACTCTGTTATTTCTTTATCTATTGCTCGATGCTGCTCTTCAAGATGGCTGATGTGGTGCTCCAGTTTCTCTTTTGTAATCATAGTAGCCAGTTTCCATTAAAGTTACTCAGGTACTCTTGGTACTCTCGCTGAAGCATTTCCTCGAATTCTTTCTTGTAATCGATGCCATGCAATCTCTGCATGCTGGTTATCATCTTATCGTCAAAGGATGGAGCAAGATCGCCTTTCCATTCTTCAAATGACATTGGTGTTTCTTGATTTAAGTTTGTACCCATTCTAGTGCCTCTTGATCAGTGTATAGTAACTCATTATGAATTTCATGTTGCTCATAACAATAAAGGCAAACAGTTTTATAACCGATTGCCTTTGTGTTTTCTCTTGACCAGTCTTTGGTCATGATGCTGTAGTGCCTATCAAAATTATCTTCTCGATGACCACATGACAAAATAACGGACATTATCCACCTCTACCTGCTGCTCGTTTAATTGGTTTATTTGACTGAATGTTCTTGAGTGCTTGCTTAATCATGCCAGTGGCTTCTTTTGGACTATGTCCTCGCTGAAGCAAGTCTTTCTTGGCTTTCTTCTTTGTTCTCTTGAGAAGTTTCTTTGCTTCCCACTGCTCTTTAAACGAAATTGGTTCAACTTTATCTGTCATATTATCTCCTTGTTGGAGCAGGATATCGGATTTGAACCGATGACATTTTCGTTGGCAACGAAACATTCTACCACTGAATTAATCCTGCATCATTATTACTTATTATACATCAAAGACACTTGCAAGGCAAATTATGCTGCACGCATGTATGACTTGTATCGGTCTGCAGCGTAGGATGCTGCAAATGCGTTTGGCTTTACGAATGGAACAACATTGCACATACCTTTAATGTAACCGACTGCTTCGTTTATTACACATGATGATCCATGCATTTCGTCTGGATTAATATCCAAATGCACTTGGACTTCTCTGTCCTCAAGCACATCATGTAATTTCAGATACAACTCTGCAATTTTGTATACTTCGTTCATCAATCGCATTCTTGGTTTATCTTTTTTCTGGTCATAGTCTCTCTCACGAGATACTTCACCGAAGATTTTGCAACCATTGTTACCATTGATATGAACCACAATCACTAAGATATAATCAGCGTAGAAGTCATCACCGATATTAAATCGTTCAGAGTCACCACCGATATAAATCTTTGATTCAGGACTCTGTGCCATGATGAATTGTTTTACTTCATCAATGTCGATATCTTTACGCATTATGCACCTTCTATCTTAAATTGGAGCGGGATGAGAGAATCGAACTCTCAACAACAGATTGGAAATCTGTAGTTTTACCATTAAACTAATCCCGCATTGGCATCCCGACAGGGACTCGAACCCCGACCAACAGTTTTGGAGACTGGTATGCTGCCATTACACTATCGAGATATTATTTCTTTTCTACTTCTACTTCCTCATTAGCCATTTCCATAGTGGCTATTCTTTTTGCTTCTGACTTACTCACAACATCGTCTCGCTGAAAGATTGCATTCCAACGATTCTCATATTCATTTTGTGTTACACTGAATGGTCTTGGTTTACTACCTTTACCACCATCTGACATATTACCCAAATGTATGCACTCCTATATGTTTTGCAGTTGCCCATGGAGCCAAATATATTTCTCCACCAGAATCAGTCCAAGATTTACAGAAATGATAATCTTCTGAAAGATAGTTATCATTATCTATACTGGTGCTAAAGAAATCATAAACTCTTTGCCCACGAAAAACATTATTATCTGTATATGATTTAGTGTTCGGTTTAAGAGTTTCAAATACCTTTCTCTTTATCAACATATATCCAGTGCCAACATTTTTAATTCGCATTGGATTTTGTAAATCTTTAAGTCTAGGATCCTCACCCTCAAAAACATTAAATACATATTCTGATGCTTCTAACTTAAGACACTCTGCTGGACAACCCATCTGAACTACTTTATGAATTTTATCCCAATCAATCATTTTCTTTGGATAACATCCACCGATAATATCTTTATCAGCTTCAAGCATTTTAATCACATCGAGTGGACTAATTACCACATCAGCGTCCAAGAATAAAAGATGCGTATAATCACCTGTTAAGAACTCGTGTGCCAATGTATTTCTTGCTCTGGTGATAATAGACTCATTATACAAAAAATTAAAATGATTTTTAATATCGTTTTCTTTTAATGTATTGAGGAGTTTAATCAAAGCAAGTGCATAGTCACCATGACATACACTACCATACATTGGAGTCGCAATAAAGACATTAATCATATAACACTGTTCCTTGGAATATAGTTTTTAATTCTAGTATCAAATGCTATTGATATTCTATCTGTTGACGACTGGTTTTGTTTCACATGATGCATAATCCAAGATGGGAATATTACAAGTTTACCAGTCATTGGTCTGATACTCCACATCTCAGAATTGTATGAGTTATAGTTCTCTACAATCTCTGGTTGCACGACATGTCGTATCGAAGATATAGGAGACAATAATTCTAAATTTCCAGTGTTTTCCATCACATCTGCTTTAACATAATAAACAGCTGATAGAAACGAGAAATTATGCATATGAGGTTCATCAATATAAACACCATTATTAATATTTCTCCAACATGCAGATATTTCTAACTCTTGTTGCTTAGAAAACCCTGTTGTATGAAATACCTCGTTCACTTTAGTTTCTACAATTTTAATCAATTCCTGCATCTCTGCATATGTGATTAAGTTTTTACTCTCGCTTGTATCTACTTCTCTGCAAAAGTTCTCTAATCTATCATTATCAACAGATATAAAATCACTTGCTAGAAATGTAGAAAATATACTTTCAATATTCATAATGTCCTTGTATGGTGCTCTGTTACGGATTCGAACCGCAGACCTACTGATTACTAATCAGTTGCTCTACCAACTGAGCTAACAGAGCATATTAACTACTTATTTGGTGGAGGATGGGAGGATCGAACTCCCACTTCATGCTTGCAAAGCACATGTGCTCCCATTATCACTAATCCCCCAATACTGGCTCCAAAGATAGGGATCGAACCTATGACCAACAGATTAACAGTCTGCTGCACTACCGCTGTGCTACTTTGGAATAATCTTAATACAATCTATCAGGCATTGATTGCAGTGCTAATTTCTTTTTCCATCTTTTCTTAGCTGCATTTTTTGCTACTTTTCTTTTTGTTGTTGGTTTAATGTATGCTTGTCTTTCTCGCAAATTCATTAACAATCCACTCTCTTCTACTTTCTTCTTGAATTGTCTTATTGCTTTCTCAAACTTACCATCTTCCACAACTACTACACTACCAAACTCTTTGATACGCTTTCCTTTCAGATTACGCAATATATTCTCCTTGTATGGTGCCCAGAGAGAGACTCGAACTCTCACCCGAAGACTGGCTTCTAAGACCAGCGTGTCTACCAATTCCACCATCTGGGCATAACTCGTTTACAAAATCTAACAAAAACTTATGATGTCTTCCATCGTTCCAGTGCTTGTTTATGTATTGCCATGGTTTCTCATACCAATACAAAGGTGCTTCAGGATGACATCCTATCAATCCTATTCTTCCTTGAATGATTGCCATTGGATCACCATTGGCATATCGTGCGATTGTCTTGAATTTACTTTCATCACCAATCAATGCACAACCATCATAAAAGTACATGTGTTCTTTCGAACCATTCCATTCTACTTCAGCAACTGTTCCAAAACTTCTACGAACTTTAGCATCGGGTCTTTTGATATATTGTGTAGCATCTACAGAATCCAATATATCAAAATACCGACTTCCAGCCCAATAAGCACCCATGCAGATACCAAGATAGCAACCACCTCTCTGTATGAATTCGGCGATGCGATTCGCTCTTCTTCTAGTGAAGAAATTAAAATACGAGTCGCTATCACCAATACCACCAGGAAAAGCAATAACATCAATACTGGTAAAGAAGTCATCATCATCTAATTCCTTCTCGCTAAAAATTC
>Ga0315909_10005916_pt1 | contig 13920 bp, 31 predicted proteins | sample LakEriMetagenome_11_FD_203527 | JGI IMG/M metagenome (GOLD analysis project Ga0315909, IMG submission 203527) | Freshwater fungal communities from buoy surface, Lake Erie, Ohio, United States - Buoy 2 MA125 | ecosystem: Environmental > Aquatic > Freshwater > Lake | place: USA: Lake Erie, Ohio...
GCGCGTGTTGCATTAATATCACACAGTCCTAAGAACCGCCCTACCGCCCCCGACCCATGCAGCATCGCGAATATATTATTTATAAAATATATTTATAAAAAACTAAAGGCCCCCCGCCCCTTAGAGGGGGCGGTAAGGCTTGGCAATCCCGGCGGCGGCGGCCTTGCAATACTTAGCCCAATAGGCGCGGCGGCTTTCGGTTTCTGCGCGGCTTTCGGTGTAAGGAGCGAAGGCGCGGAAGGCTACGTTAGCGCGGCCTTGCAGGCGGTTGCAGCGACCGCAGAGGCGGACAAAGTTTTCTGCTACCATTGCGCCGCCGTTGGCCTCAGAGATCAGGTGGCCGCATTCATCGGCGTCCCAGGTGCCGCAAGCTGCGCAGCAGGTGAAGGCGGACATCACGTGGCGCTTGATGGCGGCGGGGATGGTTGCTTTCTTGGTCATGGCGCGTTCTCCTTTGCTTTCCATAACTAAGATATAAGGTGCCTCGCGCTCTAATGCAAGAGAATAAAACACTTTTATCAAACTTTTTTTCGTTCACGGTTTGTTCACGGTTTGTTCGCTGTTCACGCTTTGTTCACGGTTTGTTCACGGTTTGTTCACGGTTTGTTCGCTGTTCACGGTTTGTTCACGGTTTGTTCACGGTTTGTTCGCTGTTCACGGTTTGTTCACGGTTTGTTCACGGTTTGTTCGCTGTTCACGCTTTGTTCACGGTTTGTTCACGGTTTGTTCGCTGTTCACGCTTTGTTCACGGTTTGTTCACGGTTTGTTCGCTGTTCACGCTTTGTTCACGGTTTGTTCGCTGCCCTAAGAACATAACGAGAACAAAACGCGAACGCAACTATATTGCGCGGCAGCAGCAAACAAAGCAATAATATTATTCACTTTGCTATTGCATAGGGCAGCAGCATCGGCTATTGTTAATACATAGGGAAGGCAAGATGCCAAGCCCGCAGCTAAGGAGACCACCATGGCCCGTCACGTTCTGATCACCGCGCAAACCGAAAAAGCTGTCTGCATCGACGCTAACACCTGGGTTGCCCGTTCGCAGATCATCGACATGGTAGAGCTGGACGAGCCGTCCAAGATGGTTGATTGCGGCAAGATCCAGCGCGTTGGCATCCCGCACGCGATTGTTGTAACCGAAAAAGCAATGAACCGGGCAGGCTGGTAAGCCTGCCACCTAACCCCAACCGAAAGGACATCATCATGAAATTCGTTCTTATCCTCACTCTGTTTGGCTTTGAAGCGCCGGACTACGCCTATGTTATAGATTATAACATGAGCGGCCAGGATTGCATTGAACGGCTGCAAGCGCAGAACAATCTGCTACTGCAAACCTTTCACATCACAGATTTTAATCTGTCATGCGAGATTGACCACGCGGACGAATGAGAAACCTAATGCGCTATGTTATCACCGCCGCCGTTGCTATTACTGCCCTTGTCGGGATCTTTGTTTTTCAATCGGCTGACGCCCCCGAAAAGATGCTAACAGTCAACGATCGCGCTGCATGGGGCATTGGAGAAGATGGAACGCGCATAGCACCCCCGCCGGAAACGATCCGAATTACCCTTAAATAACAAAGGGTTAGCAGGGGCGGCGCTGCCGCCCCTAAGGCATTGATATTGCAGCGTTTTTTGGTGGCAGGCGCCGATTTTATAGCAGCGCCTAAACCTTGTCAAGCGTGAAAAAGATTTATTTTTATCAAGAAAAGCCTTGCAAGTCTATGCAGCTGCGCTTATATTCTAGATATAAGGAAAGAGAAAGGAACACAAAATGGCTTACAAGCGTGTCATGATCTTCGATCTGGATGAAACCCTGATCAATTCTAAGCATCGCACCCCGAATCGTGCAGATGGCACGCTGGATCTTGACGGATATTTCCGCAATAAAACCCGCGAAAATATCATGCGCGATACGCTCCTGCCTCTGGCATCTGTTTTCAAGGCGCTGGATCGCAGCGAAAATTACGTTGTGATCTGCACCGCGCGTGCAATGAATCAAGATGACTTTGACTATCTTGACGCTCACGGCTTGCGCTATCACGCTATCATGCGGCGTCCGCTCGATGGATCCGAAAATAGCACGCCGGACGGCGCTCTTAAGCTTCGCAAGATTAAGCGGTTGATGAACTTGCGTCAATTCCGCGGTTTGCCTGTCACGATGTTTGACGATGCCAAGCCCGTTATTGCTGCAATTCGTCGCGCTGGTATGACATGCGTTAACGCTATCACCGCAAACCGCAAATTGGAGGCTTAACAAAAAGCCCAATAAAAACAAGAGGTTAGCCGGGGCGGCGGCGCTGGGCGCAACCTCTTGATTTTGCACACTTTTTCTGGGTCACGCGCCGATCGAGAACAAAACGTGAACATGCGGGTTATCATGCTGCAGTGCAGCATTTCAGGCGCCGATTATATGTCATGCTAAAAATCGTGTCAATAGCGAAAATAATTTATTTTATGCGTTTTTTCTATTGCAAGCCTAGGTGATAGGCGTTAATGTTAGGTAACACAGGAGGAAATATCATGGCACGCAAGGCAAAGATTTCGGAAAAGATCCGCGCAACTGTCCTCGCCCGCGACAATCACATCTGCCGCGCTTGCGGGTTCGGCGGTTCGGCAAACTATGCCTTCGCCCTTGCCTGTGATCACATCGTTCCCGAATCGGCAGGCGGCAAGGCAACACTTGAAAATCTGCAATGCCTTTGCGGCGCTTGCAACGGCGCAAAGGGCAACCGCTTCGCCCGTCAATTCAAGGTTCGCGCTGCCACCACCACCGAAGAAATTTGGGCCTATAATCAACGGGTTATGTGGGCTGCCTTCGCGGCAAAAACCGAAAGCGATCTTGCAGAGCGGTTGAGAAAACTCAAGTAAAACAAGGGCTTAGCACACATTCACAAGCGTGAATGTGGCAGGCGCCGATTTTATCATGCACGCTTTTTTTAGTGTCAATAGAGAAAAGAATGTGAAACATGCAATTTTTTTCTTGCAAGTCCTGTCAGCTTGGAATAATGTTAGGCATAGGCAAGAGGAAAGGAACCCACGCCATGGCTACTCTGTTCGGTTACATCGCCCGCGAAACGGAAAAAGCAATCGCCTTCGTTCAAGCCCCGGTTCTGACCGAGGCATACCCGCACTGGATCCCAAAGTCGGTTATCGAAACCCGCGAGGAACTGGAACTGTTCTCCCGCTCGATCCAGTTGAAAGGCGAAAAGATCCGCCGGATGGGTATCCCGGTCAACGTGACTGTCAGCGATGAGTGGCTCGCCCGCTACTCCTGACAGGTAGTAATGCTGCGATGCAGCATCTACGCTGCGTCGCAGCATCGCTTTGCCGCGGCGCGGCACGCGCCGGTAGTAGTGCGGCAACGGTAACTAGTCAACGTCAAACAACCTTTTTGTTAGAAAATTTTTAAGTTGAAGTGTATATATTTTTATGGTAAACTGTCCTTATGTGGTATCAATGCAGCAAGTAATTTAGTTTTTTAATTGCATGTTTGCTCAGGATGCGCTAACTTAGAAACTAAGGAGGACTACTATGTTAAAATACTTAATAACAGCCCTAATTAGTTTTATTAATATTTGCATTGTTGCTAGCATGATTATTATTTTCCAAACGGAAATTGCTAGAAATACAGCAGAAGCTAAAATTAATGAACAGATAATTAGACAACAAATAGATCAGATTGTATTTGAGCAAGATAAACATTGTCTTGCAATGAATATATATTTTGAAGCTAGAGGTGATTCTATTAGTGGACAACGTGCTGTAGCATGGGTTACACTAAATCGTGTTAAATCAGAAAACTTTCCTAATAGCATTTGCGAGGTTGTATATCAAGCAAAGCTAGATAGTAGTGGCAAGCCTAGACTTAATCAATGTCAGTTTAGTTGGTTTTGTGATGGTAAAGCTGATAAACCTAAAGATACAGTTTTATGGCAGCAAGCTAATGATGTTGCTGCATATGTTATAAGACGTCACCACCATGATACAGATCCTACAGATGGGGCAACATATTATCATGCAGATTATGTAAAGCCGTCTTGGTCTCGCAGCTTTGAGCGAACAGTTAAAATTGATACTCATATTTTCTATAGATAAATCAATAGGTTAAGGCATTTGGCCCGGCGCAGGCTAACCCTTTGATTCATAACGTTTTTATTTTACTTGCAATGAGTTAGACCATATGGCATACATAATTATGGAAACGAGAAACAAAGGATCTCAAAAATGACTACCTACACCGTAATCTGGAAGACCACTGAAACTGCTCAACTGTTTACTGATGAAGTTGTAATTGATGCCCGTCTTGATGAAGAAATTAAAGAATTGCAAAATTATGAGCCGCTTATGATGCCGATCATGATTGAAACCGCCCAAGACTATCTGGGCTTTGATGAAGAAGATGAAGAACCTCTTACTGCCCCAGAGATGGCAGAACATCTTATGAAAGAAGTCAGAATTGTTTCTATCTTCTGCCATGAGGATAAGCAACTGATTGACTATGCAGATAGTCTTGATGATCTTATCACTGTGTTTTTCAAAGAGGCTCAAGTTCAGAATGAGTTTAAAGCTAAAAAGCGTGATCTTCATCTTGTAAACTAAAATAAACCCTGCATAATCAATAGGTTATGCAGGGCGGCCCCCGGCGAACCAACCCATTGATTTTGCAGCATTATTTTTTACTTGCAACTATACAAAAGATGCGTTATACAGGGTCATCAGCAAGGGAGACAGCCATGTTTTTTCACTTCGAATGGAAACTGATCGGTGGCGACGCGTTCAGCCAAGTCTGGGAAGGCGCAGACTTTCATGAAGCGTTTGAGCGTTTCTATAATTTTTGGGAAATCACTCCTGACGATTGTGAGATCTTCGATGTGACCGAGCGTTCGCATCCTGAAATTCCGGACGGAGAAATCGAATGCTAGGATTTATTGGAACTGTTGGGGTTATTGCTCAAATGGCAACCCTATCGCTAGGCTATGACACGCGCTTAGCTATGGCTATCGGACTTTTTGCTTGCATTGTGTGGATTGCTCATTCTCTAAAAAACAATGATCGTTGGTTGCTCATAACTAACGCGGTGGTTGCAGCTTTTGCAGTTTGGGGAATAGCATAAAAAAGCCTGTGTTATCAAGCAGATAGCACAGGCGGTGGCGCCGAGGCTAACCCATTGAAAACACACGCTTTTATTTTGCTTGACAGCCTAGTTAAAACAGCCTAATCATATGGAACCGAGGCAAGGAGAGACCGCCATGACTAAAGGTTTTGTAACTATGCGCAACGAAGATGGCACGCAGTATGCCGCTATCGACTTTGGAGGGATTCAGTGGGTTGAGAGCAAGCGTGATGCAACGCTTATTTCCCGCGAAATTTTTGCGTTGATGCAAGAAGCCGTTGAGGATACACGCAAACGCGATTGTCCCGACAATGGGTTTTTCGGCGTTTACCAGCTAAGCTTTCACCCAGTATAAAAAACCCTGCATAATCAAGAGGTTATGTAGAGGGCCGCCGCCGAGGCTAACCCATTGATATTACAGCATTCTTTTTTGTTGACAAGCCCAGTATTATCTGTCATTGATGATTTATCGGATCATATAGGAGGTTCCAAATGTCTCTCTTCACTCGCATCGCCGCTACCGAAATCGACAATCTGGGCGCTGAAATCGGGCGTCAAAGCTTTCGCAGCGGTAAAGAGCGTTTTGTGGTTTACTTCATAGACGGCGATTTTGAATATACTGAAGGCATATTTAAAACTGAGCCTGAAGCGCAGGTTTGCTATTCTAAGCTTGTGGCAGATATAGAAGCGGGATGGACACCCTAAAAAGTCAACAAAATCAAATAGTTACGGGCGGCGGCCCCCGGCGAGCTAACCCATTGATAACACACGCTTTTATTTTGCTTGACTAGTTGGCTTCTACATGCGATAACAGACTCACCGAAACAAGGAGCACACGCCATGAACTTTCAATTTTCTTGGAAAGCCGTTAACGTCGTCACTGGCCAAATCGAAGGCATGTATGACCAAATCGTGTTCGGCGAGAATATCACGCAGGCGGTTCTAAACTGGTCGTCAATGCACGGCGAACTCGGTGCGGATGAAGATGGTATCGCACTGGAAATCCTTGGCATCAAAGAGGTGACAATATGAAACGAAAAATGCCTAAACCGCGCAACCCATTCGTGCAACATCTTGTAGTCAAAAAACAAGGTGCTCATACGAAGAGTTCAAAAGCGGAACGCGCACGTTCAAAAGCGACGCTAAAGCGCTCGGCGCGCGAAGACGCGCCAGTGCCAAGTTGAAAAGTTGCTAGTCGATTAGTAAGTGCAAAAAGGTAACAATATCAAAGCTTTAGCAAGTCGGGCGTCGCTGACGCTAAGCTATTGACTAACAACAATAATTTTGTGCTTGCAAACTGCTTCTTTATTTGTTATAAATAATTATTAAGGCCGCTTGGTGAAATGGTAGACACAAGAGACTTAAAATCTCTCGCGCAAGCGTGCCGGTTCGAGTCCGGCAGCGGCTACCAAACTAAGGGGGGTTAGCTCAATGGTTAGAGCTGAGCGCTCATAACGCTTAGGTTGGCGGTTCGAGTCCGTCACCCCCTACCAAAATTCCCAACGCAATCAAGACGTTATGTTGGGTGACGCCCAGCGCTGCAAGTGTTTGATATTACACAATAATTTTCTATTGACGCGCTAGTTTCTACATGCTATAACACACCATCAGCACAGGAGTTAATCAAATGACAAAGCTTGACTTTCGCAAACTAGATCCCGTTAGCAAATGTCCTACCTGCGGGATTAACTGCTGGGCTGAAACAGACAATAAGCCTGCAATCTGGCCGTGTGGCGTTCCCGGCTGTCCGTATCCGCAAGAAAAGTATACTAGCTTTGAGTCGTCAATGACGGGGACTAGCCTTGGACAAATCATCTACAGCGGAAGCTAAAATGTATTATACGCGCCGAAGTTGTCAGGTTGCGTATAACTGCGGTCGAGATATGTATATAAAAGGGTGGGCCTATAGATGCCCCTATGTTCTCACCCATATTCATGCTAGGTGCTGGCGTCGAGGCTGGCATGATGCAGAGCGAAAAAGTCCCCGCTTTTCAAGCGCTTAGCGGGGGCAGCCCCCCGCGCGCTAAGTGATTGATTTCAAACAACAAATAACTGCATCTGCATTGAATTTTTCTCTTGCACTCTGCTTTTTGATATGCGATAAGAGGATATCGAAACAAGCCAGATAGGAAAGGAAAACATCATGGCTGATGCTAAAACTAAGACCGCTAACTATACTGAGGAAATGCTGGAGCGCATGGTTGCTATGTATGAGCAACTGGGCAATGAAGGCCTGGAGACCATTGCTGAAAGCATTGGCCGTCCGGTTCGTTCGGTTCGCTCTAAGCTTGTGCGTGAAGGCGTTTACGTCGCTGAGACCAAAGCGCCTAAGGTTGCAAAGGATACGGGCCCTTCCAAAAAGGAATTGCTCAACACTCTTGAAGCGTTCGGCGCTTTTGAGGTTGATGGCCTGACTGGTGCAACCAAAGCGGCTTTGCAGGAACTGATTGACTTTGTTCAGTCGGTTCACGTCAAAGCCTAAGCGTTGGGGGAGAAATCCCCCAACCACTTTTCAACTCAAAGGAGAAAAATCGTGAAGCTGAGTTACAAAGAATGGATGCGTGAAGTTGACACACTTGTCATTGAAATTTGTGGGCTGGATATGGCATTTTTGCCCGACTGGCTTAGCCGTGATGCTTATGAAGACGGATTGACTCCTGCAGAAGGTGCGGCGATGTGCCTAGAAGAAGCCGAGTTTGATCTTTACGCGGACTGACAAATTCCCCTGCTAAATCAAGCACTTAGCAGGGGGAGCACCCCGCGGGCTAACCCGTTGATTTTGTTGCGTTTTTTTATGCTTGCAATGCTCTGTTGGTTGGGCTATAAAGATTGCATGAAACGGCAGAACAAAGGAAAACATCATGCCCTTCAAATCGACTCTTTTCGTCGTGACCGATATCGAAACCACCATGAAAAAGCGCATTGCGTTTGATATTGCATGGCGCATTATTGACAAGCGCGGTCGTGAATATAACAGCGGGTCTTATGTGATCCGCGAAGCCTTCAAATATGACGTTCCGTTTTTCGCAGAAAAACTGGGCCATTATTTTGATGATGCTTATTCGCAGCTTATCAAACCTGCTAGCATTGTTGAGGTCCGCAACGAATACAACCGCCAGATTGCAGAATTGCAAGCGGCTGGCCATCGGGTTGTGGTGTGCGCCTATAATGCGGCGTTTGACTTCAAATATTTGCCCGAAACCTTTAACACTCTTATGGGGACGCAAGGCATCGGCTGGATGCAACACAAGGTTGAGCTGATGGACATTTGGGATTTTTGGGGCTCAAGTGTTCCGCGCAACTATACCGCCACGCCTTCGGCAAGCGGCAAATATTTTTCCACCAGCGCAGAAAGCGCCTATCGTTGGGAGTTCAACCAGAGCGATTTTGTTGAGCGTCATATTGCATGGCACGATTGTTTGATCGAAAGCGACATTCTGTGCAAGGCACTTTCCCGCCGAAAGTCAATGCCAATCGTAAAATCGCCCAAAGATTTTGCGGGTGCTGTGTGGAAAAAGATCAACACTCGCCTGCGGGTTGAAGGTAAAACTCTACTGCCGGTTGCAGCATAAGAATAGGGGCGCAAGCCCCTATTTTCTTCAACAATATCAAGGAGTTAGCGGGCGGGGCGCCTCAGTCGCTAAGGCTTTGAAATCACACATAAAAATAGCCATTGCATTGCTAAAACATGTGCGCTATAAGTAAGCATCAACGGAGGAAATCATGGACTTGACAATAGAAGAATATCTGGAATATCTGAATTACATGTTCGTGCAACGCATGGAAGATAGCAACTATCTGGCATTTATGCTGCAATCAAATCTGGGAGAAATGTGATGCCTAACTGGTGTGAAAATCGAGTTTATATTGAAGCGACGCCTGAGGATATTGAAGCAATCCTCATGGCCATTAATAATGACGACGATAAAAATCTGTTACATTATTTGCGACCTGAACCGGAGCACACTATTGAGGAGCAGCCAATAGTTTTGCCGTCATGGTATGGCTGGCGCGTTGAACATTGGGGAACCAAATGGGATGTGCAAGCTGAGGTTGTATCCCACAGCGTTGAAGGAGGTTGGATTAACCTTGCGTTTGATAGCGCCTGGAGTCCGCCAATTGAAGCACTCTACTATTGGGAAAGCAAAGGCGAAGGCCGATCCTTTAACATTCGATATATTGAATGGGGTATGATGTTTTGCGGTGAAGTTGATAGCAGCGGATTGAATGAATACTTCAACATTCCGTCAACTGTTGCAGACGTGCAAGCGTTGATACCTGTTGAACTTGACGAGGAGTTTGGCATTTCTGACAATGTCGCTGATTGGGAGCATGAAGAAGAAGAAACAGAAACTGCCTAAGAAAACCCTGCAATCTCAATAGGTTGCAGGGCAGGGCGGCCCCGCGGCTAACTCATTGATTTTATTGCATTCTTTTCTATTGCAACGCCTGCAAATATATGCGATAAGTGTTCATCAGTTAGGAGGCACTTGCCATGAAACGCGTCGTAATTTTTGATCTTGATGAAACTGTCGTTGACAGCGCTCACAGGACGCCTAACCATCCTGACGGCACTTTGAATTTGCCGCTCTACCTGACGTTGAAAACGCGTGAAAATACTCTGCGGGATAAACTCCTGCCCCTCGCAAAGTATTGGAAATCTCTTGATCTTTCAGAGACTTACGTGGTTGTTTGCACTGCTCGCACTTGGTCAGACTTTGACCAAGAATTTCTAGACAATCACGGGTTGCGCGCTCATAAGATTATCGCTCGTTTCACTGAGGCTCAAAAGCGGATGCGTGATCCTGATCTAAAACGGCGTGGGCTTTCCAAGCTGTTTGCACTTCGTCAGTTCCGCAACCTGCCGAAATATATGTTTGATGATGCTAAACCTGTGATTGCAGAAATGCGGCGTATGGGTCTGGTGTGTCTTAATTCCCACAAAGTCAATCGCAAGCTGAAAGGAGCTTGACATGAACGCGTTTCGTCTCGTGATGGAAATCATCCGCACAACAATTCCGATGGCTATCCTGACCATCCAAATTCTCCTTTATTATCAATGAGTTGGGGGGCGGGGCGCCCCCGCGGCTAACCCATTGATATCATTGACAAATTTAACCTCCAATTATTTGCTAACCCCTTGATTTCTAACGAAACTTTGTTCTTGCATGTCTGCTCGGTTTCGGGTTATAAGTATTCATCGAAGCAAGCCAGATAGAGGAGATACATCATGGCAGAAGTAAAGAAGGCCGCGAAAGCGGAAAACTACACCTCGGAGATGGTCGAGCGCATGGTCGCCCGCTACGAGGAACTTGGCAACGAAGGCATTGAAGCCATCGCTGCCGAACTCGGCAAGCCTGTCCGCTCTGTGCGGTCGAAACTTGTCCGCGAAGGCGTGTATGTCGCTGCTGCAAAACCTGCAAAGGTTGCAAAGGCGGAAGGCCCGTCTAAAAAGGAGCTGCTTAACTCTCTGGAATCGCTGGTCGATTTTCCGGTTGATGGTTTGGCAGGTGCGACCAAGGAAGCTATTGCTTCCGTGATCGCGCTGGCTAAGGCGGTGAAAGCCGCCTAAGCCCTACTAGCAGTCTATCCTTTCGTGAACTCAATCCCTGTCGAAAGACAGGGATTTTTTTTTATGTGTTGCATAGATGTCACGAAAAAAGTCAATGAAATCAAGCACTTAGCGGGCGGGGCGGCCTAGCCGCTAACACATTGACTAACAACAATAATTTTAGACTTGCATGATGCCTGCCAATAATGCTATATTAAATCATCAGCAAGGAGAAAGATCATGCAAGCACCCCATGTGTATATTGTTCACCATAACGGAATCAACGTTGAATGCTATGGTGACCTAGAAGAAACCAGCAACTTTGAGGTTGTCTGTGAAGATGAATATGATGACAGCACTTGGTGCGATGGCATTGAAGGTCCACTAAGCTGGGAACAAACAGTTGTGTATTTGCAGGCATACTATGCTAGCGACATTCTACAGATTACGGCGGTGTAACATGGATTTTAACGCTAGCAAAGAATATATCGACAGCCTGCGTCAACGGGAGTTTCCGCAAATACTGCGTGATCTCATAGATACAGGCGCAACTGAAATTGAACTCGTAATAGATGCGCGCACAGCAGATCGAATTGCTTATGCCGTTGAACTGCTAACACTGATGGAGGATTTACAAAATGGCTGAAGATATCACAAAGCAGCTTGCTAAAATGCTGACAGATCTTAAAAAGTTGATGGAAGAACGTCGTGAGCGCGTTCTACAGCTACAAGCTGAGATAGATCAGATAGAAAAAGAAAATTCGGATATGCAAACAAATATTGAAGCAATGCTAAAGGACTTTTAAAATGTATCGTCTATGGAGTGAATGGGATATTGGAGAGGCTTCTATTGTTTTTGGAAGCTTAGATTCAGGCGTAGCATGGCTGCACGCTAACCCTGTGGTCGCTGAGCTGGCTGCTGAGGACAACCAAAGTGTTGATGAATGTATTCAGCAATGCTTTGATGAAGGATACTTCACTTGGGAGATTATGGAAGTTATCCCATAATAACAAGGGGTTAGCCACCCCGGCGCCCAGGCCGTCAAGTGATTGTTTTCATTAAATGTTTCCAGCCCACGAAACGTTGTCACATTGCGTTGCACCGCGTAGCAACTGCGTTGCGCGCCAGTAGGCAAACGGCAAGTACTCATTCGATTTACGTGCACGCTTTGCCGCGTGCAAAACTTCGTTTTTAAGGGTGCGCAGCACCAGTAGGCAAACGGCAAGTACTCATTCGATTAGCGTGGGCGCTTTGGTAAGACAAAAATAAGTTTTTTAAGTGTGCAACGCACCAGTAGGAAACCGTCAAGTACAATATCGATTAGCGTGGCACCTACCCCGGCTGCAAAACGAAGTTTTAAATGCTACCAATGGCGCAGCGCGCCAGTATAGTAGTAGACTAACGACTTGTCAATAGCGTTCTAACATTTGCTGCTGCCTGTGCACGAGACGAAGTCTCATTGTGTAGGGGCAATGGTGCCTGGCACCGATTATAGTAGTAGTTCGACGACTTGTCAAACGCATTCTAACATTTGATGCTGACTATGCACGAGACAAAGTCTCATTGCCTGCTACGCAGCCACACTTCGTGTGAAACTGGGCCTGGAGGGCACACGCAGTGTGCAATGCGGCCTAAACGTACCCCCAGAATGACAAAAACCCGGACACCTCAACGGTATCCGGGTTTATTTTTTATTTATAACTGAAAATTAACTAAAAAAGTGAAGTATTTTGCTAGAAAGACTACTAATCACTTGAAAATGGAATTTTCCTGTCGGGCTACGGAGAGAATGCGTTACCTAGTGCTAAAACGTCTGGAGCGGAATCTGACGGCTAGGTAGACCTCTGGCGACTAACATTTAAAACTCTACCCCGGCAGTATAACTTCGTTATAACCTGATCCCGTTGTAGTAACTTCGTTACAACCTAACCAGGCGTACAAATAGGTTGCAGGCTATATATACTAGAGAACCTTTGATATAAGCGATTAGTTTGTTCAGATTATGTATCTCAATTATGGTGTTTCACACTGCTTTTGTGATTACTGCTGATTGTGTTTTAGAGTGTATAATGTGCTACCCGACTGGTGGTTTCAAATCATCCTGACTTCGCGGAGCCTTCGCTGGCGCTACGGCTCCGCGCTAACAAACCCAGAATGCTTCTAGCCTGTGCCGGCGCTGAAACGATGTTTCTCTATATTTTTTCCGTTAAATAATAGTAGCATGAATTTTGCATCTTAGCAATCATAAAATTTTTATAGTTTGCCCATTGCCGTTTCGATGCCTGCACGCAACGCACGAAGTGCGACTGCGGGATAGGGTTGATTGCTTCGAATACTAACGCAATGTACACGTCCTGATGCTAAGGTTACATCTGCGCTCCAGTCAATCGCAAAAATACGATTGTGAATGTTAACTGGAATACGATTACGGCGAAACCATACAGCTTCAGGTAAATCGATTGAGATTGCTTCACTTCTAGTTTCGTTAATTAAATTAAACATGATAGTCCTTTTGTTTTTATTGACGCTGCGGCCAAACACCTTCAACCGCGATAATATAGTGTAAACTCTTCTGTGGTGAGGGAAGCACGGGCAGCGCAAATGTGTTAATTCCATCGCCACCGTGTGTGCAGCCTAACAGTGCAAACAGCGCTTGATACTGGCGTATCTGCAGAATTCGACCATCACAAGCCATGTAGCATTCTGGGTCATAGTTAAAAGCAACTAGTTTAATTGCTCCGATTAGTTCGTCCATGTTGTTTCCTTTTTGTTTTAATCGCCATCATCTGTATGGCGGGGTTGTGGTTTTGCTGAACTCAGCGTTTGTTTTAGATAAACTCCTAGCTTAACTTCAATTTCAGCTCCTAGTTCGTACAGCGCATCTGAGCATTTGTATGCGCTTGATTGGCAGTAGGAGACAGGATCATCAATAATGCTAGCGGGTGCGTCTGCGCGCACTACAATATATCTTCGATTCATTTTACATCTGCAGTACGATTTTTAGAACTTAGCATAGCTTGCAGCTGTAGTGTGATTTCACGAATGCGCGGTTTTACGCTCTCATCATTGTGTATTAACATCTGCCGTTGCAGCTTAGCTCGTTCACGGCGCAGATCGCCGTATTCACTACCTACATATTTACCGTTAATGCTGCTATAGTCTGTAGTTTCAAACATTACGTGAGCGCCTCTCTATATTCATCTTGCTACCTTTGCTTTTACATTACCACAGTGTTCACACTGTAGCACGT
>Ga0315909_10005919_pt1 | contig 13918 bp, 29 predicted proteins | sample LakEriMetagenome_11_FD_203527 | JGI IMG/M metagenome (GOLD analysis project Ga0315909, IMG submission 203527) | Freshwater fungal communities from buoy surface, Lake Erie, Ohio, United States - Buoy 2 MA125 | ecosystem: Environmental > Aquatic > Freshwater > Lake | place: USA: Lake Erie, Ohio...
AGTACCAAGTCTACGCAGACTTCCAAGACGCACCCAAAGGCGCCATCGCCTGCACTGGTAACGTCTACAGAAACAAGCGTGGAATCCTCCGTTGCTACTGGATCCCAACCGGTGGCAACTACTCAGCGCAGGACAAGGAAGATCTCGAAGGATGGTATACAGTACCCACTAATGGAGAGATCGAAGAATACACGTTCGACAACTACTGCCTCACTCCCTGTGGAGACGAAGTCGAACCAGATCATCCCGACTCCTGGCTTAGGATTCTCGGCTTGATCTAACCTATCTCACACAACACTAGCGTTATGATGACATTCGCTATTTGCAAATAGCGAACAGTAGGTACCAAGGGTATTGCCGGATAACTACTGGCCTACCCCCTGCACCCCCGCAAGAAGTACCAGAGGTGCACCTTAATCTATAAGAGGTACCTCTGTACTAAACACCATTCATTCACTTAACAACCCAAGACATGACACCTACCTATCGTCAACCCAATCTTAATGAGTACCACAAACTCACAGACATCCTTGAAGAACTTCAAGCTATGTCCCAACGTGAGAGTAAGAGACATGAAATGGATCAGCACCTGACTCCATCCATGCTTGCTCTACTAGATAACGAGATCATTCCCATGCTTGAGAATGAACTTGAATGGGAACCATCAGATGCAGACCTTAGCTATGACGGTGAACCACCCATGACTGCTGATGAAATGCACACTGCTGCATGGCGTCAACACCAGGAGATGCATAGCTAACAGCCCTACCGCAACATTAAGGAATCATTAAGACCACTGGTCATGGCTTGCTGCCACCTGGTAGACTTGCCGTGACCACACTCAGATCCCACTTGACACCACACCATGTCCGACAGCATTCGCATTCCAGACTCAATTGATCTTCAACGTCTACAAGCTATGCAGCTTGTAGCCAAGATGAAAGAATCAGCTGATAAACATGGGGTTGGTTTCATTGGGGGCTTTATTGCTCCCAATGGAGAGAAATTCATCATGTCAAATCTGGATGATGAAGATTCCCAAGCCCTGCTACCTGACAATTTGAAATGACAACAATGGAACTATTTGTTCTATTTGTTATTTTGATTTGTTTTTCATTGCTCTTGAATAATTTACTTTACAAATGACTAACCAACAACATCCTGTTGTTCCAGACCCAGAGCTACTACAAGAATGGTATGACGACAAAACAGATTACTTCACAGACATGATACGCGCCGCCCAATGGGGCGCTGACCAAGAACTGGAGGCTTGCTGCGAATGGCTGGGTGATGCTCCTGTTGTATATAACGACAATGGCGATCTTCATCCAGGTCCATATCTAAGAGATGCACGACGTTTTCAGCTATCGAGCCTGAAGGAGCAGGCACTAAAAGCCATGCACCGCAACTGGAATCCAAACAACAGCGACGACTTCGATACCATCCGTCGCGCACTGGAGCAACTTAATGACTAACCAACAACATCCCATCATTCCGCCGCAAGATCTACGCAACAAGTGGCTTGATGAGGCGCCAAGTACCAGTGTGTACGACTATCTCATTGACAGCGCAGCACAATGGGGCGCCGACCAGGAGCTAGAAGCTTGTTGTGAGTGGCTTGTAACACATCAATGGCATGGACCATCTGGCGCATGTCTTGTAAATCTTCGCGCAGATCGCCGCCCTAAGCCTCTGAGCTTAAAAGAGCAGGCACTTGCAGCGTTAAGGCATGCACCAGGGCCGGACTATCCAAACCCCATCACACTGCTTACTGCTGATGAACACGCACTAATCCGCCGTGCATTGGAACAACTCAATGACTGACAAATCACCCATCAACTTCGATAAGACCATCGCTGGGTTTAACATAACCGAGCATGGTATTAAATCATTCACCAAATCAATTCAACTTGGTCCGTTCCAGGTAACACTTAATGCCAGAGAATCTGGTGTACGTGGATCTATCTCATTGCCTGGCACAGGCTTGAGCAAACGTAACATCAAGTTGTTTTAAATAACTGGGCGTCTGTAGTCGTTAAGCCCTGGAGCTTAGAAAGACGCAGTGTAAGTCCCAGCTTTCAACCAGTCCAACTCAACCTCATCTCATGAACTCAACCGAACTTCATGCCATGATTGCCCGCATGGACAGCTATGGCGGATCATTCGTATCCTCAATTGCACAAGCACTACGCTTTGCTGATCCAAAGAATCGGCAGCGTTTGCTCGATGCATTCCCTGACCTTGTCCAGAAGTATGGACCTCAAGGTCAGTTTGCCCAAGCCAAACAACTCACACAGGTGTAACCCATGCACGTCCTGGCAATCGAAGACACATTCATTGACGGCAACGATGTCACAGTTACAGCAGTGGTTGACGAGATGCGTCTCATTCGCAAGTCGACTTACCTCGACCCTGATGAGTACGCTCCTGCACTATGCAGAACAAGCTTCGAACTGGATGAGGGAGAACAGATTCCTCTTGACGAAGATGGCTTCTGCGATTATCTTGCTCTGCTCAACCCTGACTGGGAACTACTCCCAGTAGATAACGACTGACATCACACGTCCTGGACATGACGTTAAACTGTCCATCAACTTCATTCAATTCCATTAATGAGATGCACCTTGATTATCTTGAAGGTTTTACCGGACAAGACAAAGATGCTTTTGGTAAGACCATGGAACTTGTTCGTAACTATTGGTCTTACAAAACACCTCCTAATTACATTGAATGGTCTGATCTTTTTATAGTAACTCAACCTGCTTTTGAACTTGCAAACAAACTTAGAAAAGAATATTCCACTACTAAAGATATAGAAAAATTTGACGACCAAAGGAAATCAGCGTGTATTGTAGCTGAAACTTTGTGGAACTTTGTTCCACCAATTTGTATTCACGAGAATATTATTCCAGCGCTTATGCAAACAGATGTTAAACCTATGGAAGATCCTGAGTATGCCCTGCCATATTTCTTATTTCTTTTACCAAAGAATTTTAAATCTATTTGCAATCTACCTGAACAAGCAGGGTTTGATTTAAATTTTAAAGCTGCGTTTGTAGCATGTCTGCCTGACCAAATACTAGTAGCTTACTTAAGTAAAACTACAGCTTGTTATGGTTCATATCAATGGTCTGATCCATTTGGCAAAGATGATGTTGAATGTAAAACAGAAGATTTTATTCTTGAAAAGTTCATGAAGAATTTAATACTTACGTTAACTTACGAATCAAAGTATGTTACTGAAGAAAGCATTAAGCCATCTACCAAAGGCAAAGGCTTTAATTCTAATGCTACAACTAAACCTTTTCAGGTACGTTGGCTAGGCAAAAACTATACACAGATAAAACATTCTGTTGCAAATAAGCAAGATCAAGATTTAATAAATGGGAAGCGTATTGTACGCGCTCATTGGCGACGTGGACACTGGCATACAGTATGCTGTGGTCCCAAGCACAAGCAACGTAAACAACAATGGTTCAAACCAGTGTTTGTTAACGCTGCTTAACCATACGTCCTGGACATGACGCTAAACTGTCCACTTACTCCGAACTTACTCCGAACTCACCATGCAATTCCAACTTCCTTCGAACCTTCAAACAGAACTCCTGGCTTATGATCCCAAGCTCAAGCAGCTACAACGTGAGCAGAATCCTACATCAACCAAAGCTAAAGCTAAGTTTCCACTTGGTGCAGTCTTTGATCTGATACCTGCTGATGTTGTTACACCTGCAAAGCTTGAGGAAGTAGTAACTGATCTCAATGCCAGGGGTGTAGAACATCGCCATGCTCAGTTTACCAAGGTGGTAGATGTTGCTACGCCAAGAGCACGCACCATTACTCGTGCCATCATCTATCACTATGAGAAGGTATGGTATGCAGCATGGCTACCACCCAAAGGACAAGAGAATGATTATGTATATGGCTACGCATATGCATACAAAGATCTTGCATCAGTACGTAAATCTATTCCAAGTGTCTTGCTTCAAAACAACAGTAAAGTTTCAGTTGAATATGTTAAGTACGGACGCAGTGAGTTCTGCGTTGTACGCCAGAACTTAACCAAGGAAGATATTGCTAACGGCAATACAACCCATTGGTGGTGCCCTTGTTACGTATCATATGGCAAAGGCTGTAACATCAGGACAGCTATATCAGCATTTGAATCTGCACTTGGTCAAACCATTCCCAAATGGGATGACGCACGTGGATTCTTTGATCGGATTGTTACCAATAACTGGGCTGCGATTCTTGGATTAAAAGATCGCAGTAAGTATTGGAATACTTTTTCTGATCCAGAGCAAGCTAAACGTGACTTGGTTCCATCTGCAGATTTGTTTTATGCATTAGCTGATGTATATAAGAAGAATGATAATGATTATCACAGCCAGGCATATTGCATTATTGATCGTGTAATGCGTGTAATTGGTACACCATTCTTTCGCAAGTGGATTCAATCACAATGTGATGAAGCCATTGCAATGTTCAACAACTCAGGCAACAATCTATTTCGCAAGGTAACTCAACCTTGGAATCGCATTGAAAAACTAGTACAAGCTATTGATTATGTAAATTTGATTTGGCCGGACTGCCCTGTTGATTTCTATCAGAACCACATTGAATACCTAATTGGCACACGCCTTGATCGTTGCGTAGGTGAAAAGGCAAAGACTTGGTTGCGCACACATATGCAACCAGCTTCTTTCTTTCATATCCTCAAGAAAAACTACGAAGATCAGATCAATGACAAATCCAGTAGCTTGTCTTACTACACAAACAGTGAGACAGGCAGACTTACATTTTATTTCAGTGAATGGAATGACACACTATCAATGCTTGATGATGTGCTTAACAATGACATGACCATTGATCCGCCAAAGCGTTGGCGACTGACTGAGTTCCATGATCATGTGCAAGCAGAAGCATGGAAGATCAAGCATCCAAACGCTAGCCTGCCTCAGGATCTATTCCCCTCACCTATCAAGGTTGAGGTGGGTGATGAACGCTGGTCATTCTTCCAGCCTCATGACACACATCAACTGTCAGCATGGGGCCAGGCCGTACGTAATTGCGTCGGCAATGCCAGTGAGTATGCCACTGGTGTACGCAAGAAGAAACATTTCATTGTGCTCTGTATGGTTGACGGCAAACCTCAGTTCACTGTCCAACTCAAAGTTGAGATGGGCATGATGAGTGTTAGCCAGATCGTTGGTACATCCAACCAGCGGTTGACGCAAGGGCAAAAGGATTCCTACACAGAAGCCTTTGGCAAGGCGTTGAAACTTCAAGCAGATGCGCTAGAGTCCGTCTAGCCCGCACAGGCTTGCCGGCCTTAGCCTCGATACTAGGGCTGGCATTCACCTATGACTGAGTACACCGACGACCAACTCCTGGCACAAGCACTCGCCAACATTGGTGAGTACATACATACTCATGGGGCACCTGATTATGTATTGATTGATGAGCAGGATCCTCGCAATGAGGATGACTATGACAGTTGGCAATACGGTTTAGAAGTATTGCCACGAGATCACACTTGGCAGTCAACATCAATTGACGTAAGTCCAAGTGAGCCTGGCTAGCCCAACGGAAGAGGCCACGGATTTAAGCTCCGTTCAGTGTCGGTTCGAATCCGACGCCAGGTAGTCTTTATACTGGGCATCTGCAAGGTGTAAGTCCCAGTTGTACCAACCATCCACTCAACTCAAACACAATGAACATCTTTGGTTGCTTCAAGCACATCGTCCCTGAGTTCCATGCATACTCAGATCATGAAAAGCGTTACAACATCGGTGCCACTTGGACTGCTCAGGATGGCCTACAAGACTTCCACAACCTAGAGCTTCGCTACGTACATAACTCAGAGCGTCTTGCCCTTCAAGGGGATCCTCAGCCTGATGGGAGCTGGAAATACGTAGAGCCCAATGGCAACGTCCACACCATCAGCGCAGAACGTGCCAAGCACTTCATGGATCAGACCCATGCCCATGCCACCATCATGTGTGACATGCTGGAAAAGTTAAGATCCTCTGGTGTAATGGGTGATGCACTAGACACCAGCGCTGAACCCGTCTAGTATTCATCCGGAAATATCTGGACCCCGGCGCAAGTCGGGGTCTTTCTCTATGAACCAACCTAATCTCATTAATCTTGATCTCGTTGATGAAGTAGTCTTCCGTGTCCCAAGCTGGACGTGGCCTGCAGTGCGTGACTCACTGGTAGCAAACCTAGTCGATGCCATGCCCGGTGCAGTGGTTGAACAACTTACTGGTGACTACGACAACTTTGATCGGGCAGAAGAAATTTTATTGGATTACTACAGCCCAACTGAACGCAACCATGATTTAATTGTTGATGCATTCAAGATACTGGGTGATGAAAACACTCTGTATATTCTTGATGCATTGCAATTAGATAAGGTTGCTGAACCACAAGACAATGCACCTTGTTCTATTAATCCACAATGAGATGTCAATCATGTGATAGCAGGAACACTCGTGTTACTTGCACTGATCACAGCGAAACATTTAGCAAACGTTACTGCCGCTGCCTTGACTGCGGCTTTAAGTTTCGTACCATTGAGCGTTATGAACATTACCGCCGTGGTCCCAAGAAAGGCGGTAAGCTTACGGATACACAAGGATCCAGGAATGGATTCTCTGTGTTAACCGAACAGAACATCTTGGACATTCGCAAGTTGAAACGGGAGGGCAAAACTAATTTTGCAATCTCTGTTATCTACGGCATCAACCGTGGACACGTCTCACGTATTGTCAACCGCAAAGTCTGGACTCACATCTGATGACAACCAAAGCTCAATTCACCTATCAAGTTGGCGACCGTGTTGCCGAACGCCCCAAGACCCATGGCTTGATTGCAATCAGGCAAGAGGTTAAAGATCGTATTGCTCAGTACCGCAATCAACGGTACGGCACTGTGGTCGAGGTGGTCACCAAGCAATTGAAGAGTAAGCGCACCATGAAGATGTTGCGTGTTCAATGGGATCATCTCAAGACACCAACGGAACATGCACAATGTCGCATCTGTCCTGTTGAAGTATTCCCTCAACTCATGGATCAAACCCGTGCATTACTTGGAGAATGACAATGAATGATCATCCCATCACCCCACCGCCGGAGCTGGTGCAGCAGTGGTCAGCTGCTAGCCCTATTCAAAGCAACGACGAAAACTGGGCATACGAGTTGTTCATTGCCCACCGCGCGGCCCAATGGGGCGCCGACCAGGAGCTGGAGGCGTGCCTAAGGCTGGTTGAAATTGACGCTGGTGAGGATGCTTATGACTTTGCTCGCTACATCCGCGCCGCCCGCCGCCCCAAGCCGCCGAGCTTTAAGGAACAGGCGCTTGAGATGCTTGAGAACGCTTGGGAAGGTGGGCACATCAGCAACAAAGCCGCCCAAACCATCCGCCGCGCACTAGAGGCTTTGCCCAATGACTGACATGAACTGGGCGAACGCCAAGAGCGAACTGAATAGACGCATCACTGAGTTACGTAGTGTCTACGAAAGCCTGCCATCCCTTTACTCAGACTCCGTTAAGGGATGGGATGTGGACAACGTGTACATAGCAACCAATCATCTCCTAGCCGCTATCGAAGCACTTAAGCCACTTACAAATAGGCGTCATGTTTAACTCAATTTTCATCTATCTCACTTTGGGGCAACTCCATGACTGACTTCCGAGAGCTGTGCGCTGAGCTTCACGCCGCGTTCAATACCTATGCGGTGGATGAAGTCCATCACGCCTTGCTGGAACGCGCCCGCGCCGCCCTGGCCCAGCCCGAGCCGCCGAGCTTGAAGGAGCGGGCGCTGGAAACTCTTAAGTATCCAAAAGACCTGTGGAGTGAAGCCGAGGTGGACACCATCCGTCGCGCCCTGGAGGCCCTGCCCGAATGAAACACAAACACAAGCAAGCCCTGCGTTGTTTCATTCTTGAGAAACTTGGCGAGATAACTTCCCTTCAGTTGAGTGAGCTAGCTGAGACTCACGACTGTCCGCCGTTTGACATGGCCGAACAGTTTGACATTGAGTTTGAACGCATTGCAAAGTTATTTAACTATCCCAATTACTCCGACGACGAATGACTGACCTCTCCCCTGCCGCGCAGGCTGTGTTCTGGGCCTTCAACAGCAAGTTTGACTGGATCGAAGACGGTGTGCCGGGGCCTCAGTTCAAGGCCATCGCCGCCGCCCTCCGCGCTGCTGTGCAAGAACTTAAGTATTTTGGTATCACTGAGAAAAATATTCTTGCCATTGCCACCGAACTAGAAAACACCCATGTCTAAAGTCAGTTACCTCACCAGGAAGATGTCTGATAAAGACTTCTATTTGTCCCAAGCATCAAGGCCACGGCCAGCTAATGCATTCAGCAAATACCGTGGCGTAAGTAAAGGCAACAAAGGTATGTATCGTGCCGTGTTGACTTTCAAAGGTAAGCGTTATTACCTTGGTAATTACGAAGATGAACTAGACGCAGCACGTGCCTATAACAAGGCAGCGCTTGCAATCATTGGTGACTATGCTTTAATCAATGAACTACCAGAAGAATCCAACGCAATTAAACAACAATGAACCCAGGAGAACAACGTTGCCCCAAATGCCACGGTATCATGCGTCTTGTTATGCAAGAGCAGACGTATAACAAACGTGCTAAACGTAAACGTCATGAATGCTACGAATGCAAACACAGGAGTACAAGTTACGCAGTGAGCGATGAATTCTTTCAGCAGTTAATTGCTGCACATGATATTGTGCAGCGGCTCCAAGGATTTTACTTTGACCATTGCGATCCATTGGAAGATGACTGACCCAAAAGAGAGGCTGTGTTCTCAGCAGATTGAAAGGCTAATTGAAGACTACAAGGAACCAGAGAAAGCTAGGCAGTTTCTTATGGATGCAGGAATCATTGATGAAAATGGTAACTTAATGCCACCGTACCAATCCGATTGATATGGATTACTCCGTTAAGCAAATAGCTATTGAATCATGGGAAGCACTTGCTCTTGGCGGTTTAGATACACGGGAGTACGTACATACAATGCTGTACATCCGCAACGCCTTGGAGTTTGTGCCAGATGATTTGATAAGTGAGGTGGTGGATGGTGAGTACTCTCGCGTACTGACCTACCCGCCGTCCACCGGCGACGGAATGCCTAGTGACTCCGAAAAAACTACGAACGAATCGTAGCACCAAAACCTTTGCACCGCAGAGGATCTGGTAAGATTCAATGGTCCTGGAATGACCTTAAACTTATCCACTGGTTACATTAGAAAAACTAATCATTCAGCTCATGTCACAGCTCTCGCCTTTTGCTCAGTTCTTTATTGATGAAATAAGGGACATCTATGCTGAAGAGCAAATTCCTGACCATGTCCACATTCAAGCATTGAAAGAAGTCTTACTAAAAGGTGACAATGTTCCGCCTCATGTACTTGCAATCATCCGAGAATTAGAAGCTCATCTTTGTTGATCAATGCGTCCTGGGCATGACGTTAAACTGCTCATCCACTAATCACATTCAACACCAATGCAACTCCTTAAATTTTCCAACGGCAACGGCAAGCTCAAGAATCGTCTGATCTTCTCGCTGCCTGCAGGTCACTCCTGTCCGCACGCTGGTGTGTGTAAGACATTTGCTGACCGGGTCACCGGACTCATTACCGATCTGCCCCAGTACACGGGCACAGAAGCAGATGAGTTCCGTTGTTTTGCTGCCATGGCAGAGGTACGGCCTAACGTACGTGTTGCCCGCTGGCATAACTGGGATCTTATCCGCGAGACGATGCATCGCAATGGGAACCAGGCTGTGTTGCTGCGGGACCTGATCGATCTGTCACTCAGTATGCAAGCACCCAAAGAACTGGTGCGGGTCCATGAGTCTGGTGATTATTGGTGTGAAAACTATATGAAAGCTTGGATTATGGTTGCACAAAGTCGTCCCAAACAAACCTTTTATAGCTACACAAAATCACTTGGAATGTGGTACAACCTTCGCGATATAATTCCAAGTAATTTTTATTTAACAGCTTCTCAAGGTGGTACATTGGATTACCTTATCAGCAAATACCCTGATGTTTACAAAAGAGTTGCGCATGTTGTTTATACTGAAAAGCAAGCTGCGCAACTTGGACTGCAAATTGACCACAATGATGACTTATGCTTAGGTGATAAACCGTTTGCTCTGCTTGTACATGGTTCTCAACGAGCAGGTTCGGAAGCAAGTAAAGCAATTAATCAACGTAAAAAAGAAGGAGGTTTTGTTGGCTATGGAAAAACACACAGTAAATAAACCTTGTGTCAAGTGCGGGGGTACCAATAGGTACCCTGCTCCTCCAAAAAGAAAACTAGGTCAATGTATTGATTGTCAAAACGCAAGGTATCAAAAAAATAAAGATCACATACTTAAAAATGTTGATAAATGGCAAAAAGAAAATCAAGATAAAGTTTTAAAAATAAAAAATAACTGGAAAAAACAAAACATTGAAAAAATCAAAGCGCATAACGAAGTTTTGTATGCAATAAAAAAAGAACGCCTTATTCCTGTATCTAAATGCATGTGTTTAGATTGTGGTGCATCAGCGAAAGAATATCATCATGAAGATTACAGTAAACCTCTTGACGTTATACCCTTGTGTTATTGCTGTCACAAAAACAGACATAAATCTAAAAAGAATCTGTAGAACCTTGCGTTGCTAAATAGATGAGGTAACATCTGTCAGTCTTCTTGATTGACAGATGTCTTACATGCTGGCCTGCTGGAGGTGGAACAAACCTTACGGCGTCACTGCCTCCAGTTCTTCTAATAAATTTGAACTCATTCCGCTAGACTCAGACTCTGCATTATCCAAGGTCTTCAGTCATCCGTACCGTTCGGGTGCACAGAAAATCTTGAGCTGGATCAAAGAGAATGACGACAGCATCAACGGTGAAGAACTCTCAATTCAAGATGTTGCCCGATTCCAGCGGTGAACGTTTTTTAATTTTTGACCTGGAGTCCGATGGTCTCTACGATAATGTGACGGTAATCCATTGCATTGTTGTACATGACATTGGACTCCAACAAACTTTTAGTTATGGGCCTGATCGCATTGCTGATGCTCTTGCTCATCTGGCAACCGCTGATGTTCTAATAGGGCACAATATCCTTTTTTACGACTGCCCTGTCTTAAAAAAACTGTATCCATCTGTTCAACTCAACGGAAGAATCATTGACACACTCATCTGCACCAGGCTCATCTGGCCCAAGGAAATCCTCTACACCCTTGACGATGAACAATATACGCAGGTTCCGAAGGGACTCAAGGGGTCTGCATCCCTCAAGGCATGGGGATGGAGGTTGGCCGATCACAAGATCGACTTCAAAGACTTCAGTGAATACAGTGAAGAAATGTTGGCATACTGTCAGCAGGACGTTGCTGTTACTAAGAAGCTTTGGCAGCACATCACAAAAGAAAACTACCCGCAGCCTGCGCTCAAGCTTGAGCATGATCTTGCCTTGGCAATTGAAAAACAAATTAGAGCAGGCATTCCTTTTGATGTGGATGCATGTCTTGATTTGGTGGATAGTCTCAGAGCAAAAGAAGCAGAACTTGAGGCACACCTAAAAGAGATCTTTCCACCTAACAAGATTGAATCAATTTTTGTTCCAAAGGTAAACAACTCAAAACGTGGTTATGTCAAGGGCCAGCCGTTTACTAAAGTCACGTATCAGGAATTTAATCCTGGATCTCGTACGCAAATTGTTGAACGTCTACAACAAAAGTACGGTTGGGTACCAGAGAAGAATACTGAGAAGGGTAATCCAGTTCTTGATGATGATGTACTCGATGCCTTGCCGTACCCGGAAGCCAAACCATTGGCTGAATATATGCTGATCAAGAAACGTCTTGGTCAGATTGCTGATGGCAACAATGCTTGGTTAAAGCTTGTCAATAATGATGATGGCCGCATGCACGGTGATCTCATTACCAATGGATGTATTACGGGCCGAGCGAGTCATCGCAATCCCAATATGGCCCAAGTGCCAGCAGGTTATTCACCTTACGGTCATGAATGTCGTTCGCTGTTCCATGCTCCTGATGGTTGGGATCTTATTGGGATCGATGCTAAAGCTTTGGAGCTTAGGTGTCTTGCCGGGTATCTAGCTATCTGGGATGATGGTGAATACTCAGCAATGGTTACAAACCCTGAGGTTGACATTCACGTGTATAACCAAAAGATGTTTGGTGTAGAGACCAGGGATATTGCTAAGCGTTTACTATATGGGGTTTTGTATGGTGCTGGTGCACTTAAGGCTGGTACAATTATTGATCCGAATGAAAAAGATGAAGTAGTTCTTAGAAAACTAGGAGCTACTGCAATTAACTCATTCATGGACGGGGTGCCTGCACTCCGTAAACTCAAACAACTTATTGATGAAACCATTGGCTTACGCGGTTATCTTATCGGCCTTGATCGTCGGACGTTACATTGTCGTTCCGCTTTTAAAGGATTGAATGTTTTGTTGCAAGCAAGTGGTGCAGCAATCATGAAACAAGTTGTTGTCACAACGCATAACAACATTGAACAGAACCTTGGCTTGGTGCACGGCAAGGATTGGGAACAACTCTTGTTTGTCCACGATGAGATTCAAGTTGCATGTGACCCACGGCACACTGAGCTGATCAAGGAACAAGCATTGGCTGCGTTCCCGCAAGCGCAACAATTCTTTGGATTCCGCTGTCCAATTCAAGGTGATGCTAAGGTGGGCTACACCTGGGCAATGACACACTAAGAATTTTATTTGTCCCGTCCCAGGTAAGACGTTAAACTGCCTTAACAACTAACTTCTCGAACACATGAACTTTGTTTCTGTTTGCGCTCAGACCACTGAGGTACCGCGTGAGGTATTTATCAGCGCAAGTTCTACAGCCATGCGTTGCATGGTAATGCTGCCTCCAGTAGGCAAGAAAGCTCCAACGCCAATCGAACTCAATGTGTACGGTAAGAATGCCGAGCGTTTTTCCCGAGTACCCAAGGGTGCACAGATCTACATTCACGGCGCCAAGCTACGTTTCGAGCTTGAGTCCAGAACGTTTTCGTTGCATGGAGGAATTATTGCTCCGGCTAACGATCAATTCCCGATCTTCAACACAGTTATCCTCAGCGGTCGCTGCGTCAAGGATATTGATCAAGAAGATGCACGAGCCTTCAAGACAACTGCCGATGGCTTGATGATCTGCAACCAAACTCTTTCTGTTAACACAGGAAGGAATCAGGCAGATCTGTTTAACTTCTTTGCCATGAACTCGGCAGAAGATAAGTTGAACAATGCTGAACTACTGGTTAACTTCACACGCAAAGGAACTGGTCTTACGATCCAGGGTCGTCTGATCACTGATGCGTGGAAGGATGCCAACACAGGTGAGAAGCGCTCCAACACCAAGATCCAGCTGGTGTCCATGACCCTGGCACCTAAGGGCCAAGGGGAAGTGAAGCCGATTACACCGCAGACAACCGTTGCCTCTGGTGAGAATGTCACTAGTCTGTGGGGTGGCCGTACCGCTGAGGAAAGCTCTGACCCCTGGACCCAAAGCTCTGGTGGTGGGCTGCCTGAACTCCCCGGTCAATATGGTTCTGCACCTGACCTTGAAGAAGTTCCCTTCTGATTACCATGTCAATTCAAATTGCTGGTGTTGACCCTGACTTCTCTTTAGAAGATGCAATTGCTTATGAGTTCTTTATGGAACATGTAAGCATTTTATTTCAGAGTGAACTTGAGAATGAAGAACTTGGTGATGCAGTAGTACAGCTTGCTAAAGCCTCTTACACGATTGCCGCCATCTTTTCTCACACCCGTGAACAACACATTGAAAAAACCAATGACGAAGACTGATCAACGCATGAAGTTCACGCTTGAGGAAGAA
>Ga0315909_10005920_pt1 | contig 13916 bp, 11 predicted proteins | sample LakEriMetagenome_11_FD_203527 | JGI IMG/M metagenome (GOLD analysis project Ga0315909, IMG submission 203527) | Freshwater fungal communities from buoy surface, Lake Erie, Ohio, United States - Buoy 2 MA125 | ecosystem: Environmental > Aquatic > Freshwater > Lake | place: USA: Lake Erie, Ohio...
CTGATCATAAACTCAGGAGAACCAGTATAAAAACCTGAGAGCCAGTTTTGAATGATTACATCGTCATTTACGCCATAAGTTTGTTTGGTGTTTTTGAATACTATAAAAGTCGATAGAGACAAATATAAAAGCAACAAAAACTGAGGTAAATATTTTTTTTCCAACAACTTTATTTACTGAATTTATTGCACGAAGAAGGGAACACTTATTTCTCCGTAATTATCTCCCGTGCAACTTGCATACATTGGGATAATCAAAGTTGATGTTGTATTTTTGACAATTGCTGCCACTGAAGAAGTGGTAGCTTCAATCACTGTTTTACCTCCGGAATTGGTACAACCGAGAGGTCCTGTAACAGTGTTGTGATTTACACCGCTTGCATCTCGAATGTATCCACGCGCAAAAGACCAAGATTTGAATCCACCAAAGTTGTTGTTAAAGTCCAACTGGACAAATGAATAACCTGTTGGCAACTTCCAATGAATTCCAGTTTTAAATTCAGTACCCCCGTTATTGTAATTGAGGCTCAATACTTGTAAATTATTTCTTATCGATACAAATTTATCATTTGTTGTCTTAATTTTAAAACTCGATATTTTCTTAGATTTATTTAGAACAAAATCTTTATAAGTCCCGTCTATGGTGTCGAACGTTGAATCAAGAACTAAGCTTCCGTCTTTTTTCTTCGTTAACTTTCCTGGGGCATCGTGCGCAGTAGGGCTCACGTTTCCAAACTTGTCTAAAGTTTTGAGATACTCAGTACCTTTGAAATGTTTCACAATCATCTGGGCATAAATGTCTGCGCTTGAATTTGGAACAATAAACTTTTTTCGGGCTGATTCAATCGCTAGTGGTTTAGCGCTTTTAAGCGCGGCAAAAAATTTATCAACGTTAGTGGTGGTGGCTGCTTGGGATACTTGTACATTGGCACCCAGAAGTAGCAACGAAATAGCCAGTACGATGGTGGACTTACCAAATCTAAATTTTGCAGTATTCACTCTTGAATCCAATCTTTAGTATTTCTCTATCTTATATGTGTGGGGCGACTGGGGCTCGAACCCAGGACCGACGGATTATGAGTCCGTAGCTCTAACCAACTGAGCTATCGCCCCTTAAATATGGTGCTGCTGTGCTCACCTCTAGGTATTTATGTGCGACTCTAGTACACGTGAGGACCTTCAAAACATTCGCGATTTGGACTCTTTTAGCCCAATTCGCACAGACTGTATTTATTTATTTCTTCATCCCAATCTCAGAATCGGCTGTCTACGGCACCAATGACGATGCACTTATTTCAAGTATTTCAAATGGGCAGCTTACGGGGCAACCTAATGGTTATTTGGTTTTCTTAAACCCTTTGATCAGTTTCCCAATTTCTTGGCTGCAGCAAATAATTCCAAATGCCAATGTTTACATCTACTTTTTAACTTTTGTAGTTACTTTATGCTTTTCTGTGATTTTCGGATTTATAAATTCAGAAAAAAACATTCATATAAAAAATAAGGTAATTCTATCTATTCTTTGGGCTCTGAGTTCTATCACTTTTACAAGCTGGTTTGCTTTGTCTCCCACTTATACGGGTGCAAGTCTTTTTGGAATAGCAACAAGTGCTTGCTTTGCTTATTTGTATGTATCTAACACAAGCAAATGCAAAGAATATCGAGATCGCTTTCTACTGTTATTTACTCTTTTTCTATTTATCTCAATTGCAATTAGGTTAGAATCTATTTATATTCTGGCATTCTATTTGATTATATTATTTATACAAAGAAATATTAGAAATGGAATTATTTTAAAGAAATTTGCTGTTTTAATAATAGTCTCCCTGTCTATTATTCTTTTAAGTTTTGTCACGGAAAGACTGACCTACAACAATTCGGAGTGGAAAGCATATTATGAAACTAATCAACTAAGGCACAAAATACAACTAAGAGGGCCTGAACGTAAACTAGAATCCTTGTATTCTGAAGTTGGCTGGGATAAAAACACATATGATCTTTTTGTAAGGTTTATATTGATTGACGAAAGCAAAATGAATTCACAAAACCTTTCAAAAGTTCTTGAAATCACAGAGGAAAATTCAGCACAAAAATTTGTTCAAAACTTTAGTTTTACTCAATTAATAGAAAACACTAAACTTGCATTCGCCCCATGGACTTGGATAGTGATGCTTTTTGGACTATCAGTACTTTTAATAATTTTAAATATTTTCCAGAAATCAAAAGTGCTTGAATATGCTTTCCAAGTTTTGCTTTTTTTCTTAGGAATTCCAATGCTATTTTTATACCTGAGTAGCTCTTATCACTTTCCAGAAAGAATTTCAGTCAATTTACTAGGAGGCTTGTCGCTAATTCTTGTCACATTGAGTGCTATTAGTTTTCAGAATATTAAGAAACCAAGCGTTATAATTTCATCACTACAAATATTAATTCTACTAGCTGGCTCTTTCATGTATTTAAATCGATTTCAAATAGAGCTAGATGCAAGACAAGATCTTTATAAAACATGGAGAAGTATTGGAACGCAACAACAACAATCACTGAGTTCCCTGCCAGAAAATATAAAAGTTATTGGAACTGCTTCAAGCATTAAATCTGATTGGCAAAATCCATATTCGTTATTTAAATCACTGGACCAACGAAACCTTACTTTTGTTCTCGGCTGGCACAATCTGAGTCCTGTGTGGCGAAAAAGAGCTCAAAACATTGGACTATCTGCAGATAACCTGTTTGAAAATTTGCGAAGTCCAAATGTCTTGTGGGCAACAAACAAAGATGACTTTCAAACAATTCAGGAATACTTCACCATCAAGTTAAACAAGCAAATTACTTTAGAGGACTTAGGCCCAATCGGTTTTGACCAATACCACTTATATAAAGTTCAGGAATAGCTACCTTAATTAGGAAAACTTAACTGGACAACGAACTTGTCGTTAAAATCTGCTCGATCAGAAAGTTCCACATATTCAACTTCATTCAATAACGCAGTTGCTCCATTTCTTTCAGGTTGAGACAACAGCACCATTTTTGCACCTTCGCCTGCAACATTTCCAGCACTCACAATTCTCATCACTGGAATTTTTGGAACTAAACCAATTTGAATTGCTGAAGCTGGAGATAGATAAGAACCAAATGATCCAGCAAGTAGCACCTGCTGAATATCTTCATCATTAAGTTTTAATTGCTCCATTAAAAGTCTCCAACCTGTGGCAATGGAGGCTTTAGCAAATTGAAGTTCTCTGACATCTCTTTGAGTCAAATAAACCAGTGGATCATTGTTGTCTCCATGTAAAAGAAATGCTTTTTCATTTGTTTCAAGATTTATTAGGCGAGAACTTAATTTCGGAAATTCTTTATCCATAACTTCTTGAGTTACAAACCGACCCGATTGATCAAGCACACCAATTTTTGCCAATTCAGCCACTGCATCGACTAGTCCAGAGCCACACATTCCTTGAGGTTCAACATCTCCTATTACCTGCAGACTCACTCCGTCCTTGGTAATTTTCACTACTTCTATAGCTCCATCAGCTGCTCTCATTCCGCACTTGATGGAAGCAGCTTCGAAAGCAGGACCAGCAGGAGCAGCGGTGGTAAGAATTTTGTTTCCATCACTTAGAACAATTTCACAATTTGTTCCTACATCAATGAATAGCCTTACTCTTTTATCTCGATCCATACCTGAGGCTAAAACTCCGGCAACAATATCTCCACCTACATAGGCTCCAAATGATGGGAAAATATAAGCACTAGCCCCTGGGTGAATTTCGATACCAAATTCTTTAGCATTAAGAACTGGCCAATTTTGACTTGCGGTAATAAATGGGGCTACACCAACTGGTTCTGGATCCACACCTAGAACAAGTTGAACCATGGTGGCATTTCCAGCTATAGCTATTTCATAAACATTATTAGGACTAATTCCTGCTTCTTTGATGACCTCATTAGTTAATTCACTAAGTGTTGATTGCGCAGCATTTCTTAATCTTTCTAAAGCATTTTCATCGAGCATGGTGGCTGAAATTCTTGAAATAACATCGGCACCAAACGGTTGTTGCATATTTAACATCGATTTAACAGCAACTGGGGTCCCAGAGTTTAAATCTAAAAGAGTTGCAACCACAGTAGTTGTTCCTAAATCGTATGCGATGGCAAATCTTTTATCGGTTGTATCCCCTGGCTCAATATCAATTAGTAAATCATCAACGACAACGGCTGTTATTTTAAAATTGTTCTTTCTTAAAACTGTAGGCAATTTTTGCAAAACTTCAAATTCAACATTTACTTCTAAATCATCAATTGCATCTTTAACTCTTTGAATATCGGGTCTTTGATCATGCAACGTTGGTTCATCTAATTCCAAATATCTTTTTTGGACAGCTGGTCGAAGAATTACTTGACGACCTACTCCAACTGTGGCAGCTTTTGGTCTCGTGGTCATAGCTGGAACTATGATTGCTAAATTTTCTGTTGCTCTAGCAACGCAAGCTAGGCGCCATCCATTTTTGAGTTCTTCTTGGCTAAATGCTCTGATGTCCAATCTTGAAATTGGAACTATTCCTTGAGTGATTTGAACTTTACATTTTTTGCAAGTTCCATGCCCTCCACATGTTGAATCAATGGCAATTCCATTCCAGGATGCAGCGTCAAAGACACTTACTCCTGGTGGAACTTTGAAAGATAGATTACTTGGTGCGAAATCTAATTTGACTCGCCCCAGTCCTGAATGTTCAACTAATTCAGGTTCAATTTTTTCCTTAGCCATTTAAATTAGGCACTTGGTTGTTGTGCTCGAAAAGCAGAAATCCAATTTCCACCCCATGGATCATTTCCAAGTAACATATCTGCTGCTCTAACAGAAGTAACAATTTCTTTTGTTCGAGCATCCATAATTGCACTCGTTAATCCTGCAGCCATCGCCATTGGTAAAAATGAAGCATTTACTGCATGTCTATTTGGTAAACCAAAAGAAACATTGGATGCACCCATTGACATGTTTAAACCAAATTTCTCTTTGATTAAGTGAATTGTTTCTAATGTGATTTTAACGGCTTCAGTGTCTGCACCTACGGTCATTGCCAGTGGGTCAATCACTAAATCTTCCAAAGGTATACCGTATTTCTCTACGGTTCTCACGATTTTTTCGGTAATAACTAATCTTTCCTGAGCTGTGGCTGGAATACCGGTTTCGTCATTTGATAAAGCCATAATCACTGCATTGTGCTCTTTTACAAGTGGCAAAATTAATTCCATTCGATCATCTTCACCAGTCATAGAATTAACTAAAGCTTTTCCTTCATATGCTTTTAAGCCGGCATCAAGTGCTTCGATCACAGAAGAATCGATACAAATTGGTAAATCAGTTTTTGATTGCACCAGTTTGATAGCGCGACTTAATAAATCAGGTTCATCAGTTAATGGAACACCCATGTTGACATCCAAAACATCTGCACCACCCTCAACCTGCTGTTGCACATCAAGTTCTACTTGGCTTAAATCCCCTGCACGAAGTTGTTCTTGAAACTTTTTTCTTCCAGTTGGATTGATTCTTTCTCCGATAATGACAAAAGGAACATCATGGCCAATTATTACTTCTTTGGTGGCAGATTTAAGTATTGAGTGCATTTGTTTTTCCTTTTCTAGTTTAGTGATCGCGGGGTGCGACCAAGGTCTGTCATTAAACGTTCCAATGTGTCATCGTGTCGAAAATCTGTCACGTGCAAACCTCGAACTCCAGGAAGTGAAAGTGCGTGCTTTGAAAACTCTAAAGTTTGTTGATATGCCTCTTCTGCTTGATCAGATGCTTTTTCAACTCGGTCAATGACATCTTGGGGAACATCAATTCCTGGAACTTTATCATTCATAAATTTAAGTGGTCGTACTCCTTTAATTAAAACTATTGTGGGAAGTAAAGCCACATGTCTATCCAAACCAGCAGCAACGACACCCTTACAGAATTTTTCTAAACGATCAGGGTGATAAGAAATCTGCAGTTGTAGAAATCTTGCTCCAGCTGCAACTTTCTTAGCAACTCTTTGGACTCTGTATTCAAAGGGAGGTGCTGAAGGATTTTCTACAGCCCCTACAAACAAATGTGGTGCTGGATCAATTTTTCTGCCAGACATGTATTCCCCACGACCGATCGTGGTGGCAAGTCTTACTAGTTGTGGACCATCTAAGTCAAATACTCTTCGAGCTTCTGTTTCATCTCCTGCTGTAACATCATCGCCTGTTAAGGCACAAATATTTTCAATTCCGTGCAAACTTGCACCAACGATGTCAGCTTGTATTGCTAAGCGATTTTTGTCACGACAAACAACTTGCATGATTGGTTCAATACCGTGCATTCTCATAGCAATTGCACTTGCCACATTTGAAGCATGAGCGTGCGCTGCGGTGTTATCTGTGGCATTTACAGCCACAAACCATGGTTTTAATCTTTTGGCATATTTTTCAACTTTGGCAAAACCTTCACCGTCAATCACAGGAAATTCTGCGGTAAAAACTTGTTCTTTAGTCTTTGTAATTAATTCTTCAAATTGGGACATTTAATTTAGTGTTTTTCTGACTCAGATGTTGTATTTGCCCAACCTTTTGGTGTCCAACGATCTCTTTTAGTAAAGAAATTAATCCAAGATGAATCACCTTTTAGTCTGTTATCAACAGGTGGCCTTAAATGATTGAACTCTTCTTTCCAAACTTTTGGTAGTGGCCAACTTTCACTTCTTTCATAACCTTTTAGCCACACACATTTCATTTCAGGTTTTACCTCACAATGTCCATCTTCTCTAACCCCACCACATGGACCATTTCTTAATGTTTTTGGACAATTCATTGGACAAGTCATTCCAGTTGAATGCAAAACACATTGCCCACACATTTGGCAATCCCAGACAGGACCTTTTACAACATGTTCAATCAAAGGCAATAATTTTGGCATAGTTAAGCCTTTGCCAATTGTCTTTTAGCCTGGATTAATTCTTTAGCTTTTCTAACAGCTGTTGATGCATCAGCTGCGTAACCGTCAGCGCCTACTGCGTCTGCATATTCTTGGGTAACAGGTGCTCCACCAACCATCACAATCACGTCATCGCGCATACCCGCTTTAGTTAATTCATGAATATTAACTTTAAACATTGGCATGGTGGTGGTTAAGAATGCTGACATTCCAACAATGTCAGGCTTATGTTCTTTTACTGCTTCCACAAATTTCTCTGGTGGAACTTGCACACCTAAATCAATTACTTGAAAACCGGCACCTTCAAGCATAATGTTCACCAAGTTTTTCCCAATATCGTGCACATCACCCTTAACTGTTCCCATCAGAAATGTTCCAACAGTTTCAGCACCAGTGTCGGCCAAAAGTGGTCTTAAAACATTGAGTGCCCCGGCCATGGCTCGACCTGCTATCAACATTTCTGGAACGAAAAAATCTCCACGTTCAAAACGTGCCCCAACTTCTTCTAAAGAAGGAATTAAAGCTTCAAAAAGAATTGAGTCAGGTGTCATGCCATCGGCAATTCCATTATTGGTTAGCTCTAGTACTTTTGGTGCGTTACCTATTAATGTTTCGTCATATAGTGCTTTTAGGATTTCTTCGTGAGTCATGCTGCTCCCTTTTTCCTATTTGATCTTATTGAATTTGGTAAAGACACCTTGCTAACTTCGTTTTTCAATAACTTGACTAATTCATTTATTCTTGTTTGATTTAATCTGGTTGAAGGTCCTGATACTGAAAGGGCTGCAACCACAGTTCCTGATTCATTACTTACTGGCACAGAAACCGCAACCAAACCTGGCTCTAATTCATCAATAATTACTGCAAATCCTGATCGTCGCACTTTTTGAATTTCATTTTCTAAATCTGACTTATTAACAATTGTTGTAGAAGTTAATTTCTCTAGTTTTCCTTCTGGGATTTGAGCTACTCCAAAAGCTAACAAAACTTTACCTGCGGCTGAAGCATGAAATGGAACTCTTTGTCCAACCCAGTTTCTAGAACTAAGTAGAAATTTCGCATCAACCTGAGCAATATTTTCTACTGAATCAATTCCAGCAACAGCTAAACTTGCAGTTTCGCCCGTTGAACTTCCAATTACATCTAGTACTGGTTGTAATCTAGTGACAAGTCTGCCCATGGAACTTGAGCGAAGTGCAAATCTATTTAAAGTTAATCCAGTTTCGATTTCACCTTGGTTATTTCTTTGCAGCAATCCTTTTCTTTCAAGAGCACTTATTAATCTGCTAGCTGTTCCCTTGGCTAATCCTGATGTTGATGTGAGGTGAGAAAAGGTAACTGGGGAATCGGCATTCAAAACTTGTACCAATAAATCTGCTGCTCGATCGACTGCCTGAGTGCCGGTGGCGCGCTTTGTAGGGGCTGGATTCACCGAAATCCCCCTTTTCTAACTTTTCACAATATGGAACTACTGTTTCATATTGTAGGGTATTGTTGGGGGTTGTCGTCAAGTACTAAATTGGAGAAATCCCAAGATTTAAGCCGAGAAAGGGCCCACACAGATCATGTTCCAAAACAAAATGCCTCGCTACGAAATCTTGTCCAAAGACGCTATGGCCACCCTTGATAAGGGTTGGAAAAGAATTGTTAGTGAAATCGGCATTGAGTTCATGAGTGAACGAGCCTTAGAAATGTTTAGAAAAGCTGGCCAGAAAATTGAAGGCAACAACGTAAAATTTGATCCTGAGTTCATTTTAGAACAAATCGCAAAAGCTCCAAGAGAATTTGATGTGCAAGCAAGAAATCCTAAGAACTCTGTTCACATTGGCGGAGACTCAATGGTCTTTAGCGGTGTTTATGGTCCTCCATTTGTTAGAGATGGTGCCGTAAGAAGAGAAGCAACAATGGAAGACTTCATAAATTTCACCAAACTTGCTCAAGCATTTCCTGAAATGGATTCTGCTGGTGGTGTGATTTGCGAACCAAATGATGCGTCCTTAGATACAAGACACATTGATATGACTTATGCGTTACAAACATTGACCGACAAAATTTACATGGGAAATGTTGTTTCAGGAAAAAATGCTAAAGATGTATTGGCAATGTCTGACATAGTTTTTGGTGGTCGAGATAAAATTGAAAAAACTCCTTGCACAATTTCGCTTATTAATTGCAACTCTCCCCTTCGTTGGGATGATCGCATGCTTGATGCACAGTTTGAGTACTCTGCAGCAAATCAAGCAGTTCTACTAACCCCGTTTCTTTTAATGGGTGCAATGAGCCCAGTAACAATTCCTGCCACTCTTGCTCAACAAATTGCAGAAGCCTTAACTGGAATTACTCTTTCCCAATTAATTAGACCAGGTTCTCCTGTAATTTTTGGTTCATTCTTGTCAAACATTGACATGCAATCTGGATCCCCTCAATTTGGAACACCTGAGTCAGGAATTGGCTTGCTTTGTACAGGACAAATTGCCAGACACTTTGGATTGCCATTTAGATCTGGTGGTGGATTAAATTCTTCACAAACAGCAGATGCTCAAGCAGGTTATGAATCTTTAATGACCATGATGCCAACATTTTTAGCTGGCGCTAACTGGGTAATGCATACCGCAGGTTGGTTAGAAGGCGGGCTTGTTGCAAGCTACGAGAAATTTGTGGTTGACATCGAAATTTTGCGAATGCTGCAAGCAGAATTTACTCCACTTGAAATCAATGAAGAATCCTTAGCATTTGATGCACATGTTGAAGTTGGACATGGTGGTCACTTCTTAGGTGCAGCACACACTATGGATCGATTCCGTGACTGTTTTTATCGTCCAATTCTTTCTTCTAGTGACAACTTTGAAAAATGGACTAGAAACGGTGCCAAAACTACTGACATCAGAGCTAATGAATTAGCTAAGAAAAAGATTGCTGAATATGAAGCTCCAGCAATGGATGATGCAGTTAAGCAGGAACTTGACGAATTTGTTGCCAAAAGATCGGCTGAACTAAGTAAGTGAAAACCGATATTGAAATAGCACGTGCTTCAACTCTAGAACCAATAATTAATGTCGCTAAAAAAATTGGCATTGATTCAGATTCTGTTTTTAATTATGGCCATCACAAGGCAAAAATTTCATTAGATTTTATTAAATCTTTAGAAAATAAACCTTATGGCAAATTGATTTTAGTAACTGCCATGACACCAACACCTGCTGGTGAAGGAAAAACCACTACGACTGTTGGACTTGGCGATGGATTAAACGCAATTGGTAAAAAAGCAATTGTTTGTCTTCGTGAACCTTCCTTAGGTCCTTGTTTTGGAATGAAGGGTGGAGCAGCCGGTGGCGGATTTGCTCAAGTCGTTCCGATGGAAGACATTAATTTGCATTTCACTGGAGATTTTCATGCAATTGGTGCAGCACATAATTTACTTTCCGCATTGATTGATAACCATATTTATTGGGGTAACGAACTTGGAATAGATGTCAGACGAATTACCTGGAAACGTGTTTTAGATATGAATGATCGCTCATTGCGCGAAATTGTGTCATCTCTTGGTGGTCCAGGTAATGGCTACCCTAGAGAAACTGGTTTTTATATAACTGTTGCGAGTGAGGTTATGGCGATTCTGTGTTTGGCCACAGATTTAGAAGACTTAGAAAGAAGATTAGGAAATATTGTAATTGGATATACAAGAGAGAAAAGTCCTATTACAGCACGCGACTTAAATGCCAGCGGGTCTATGAGTGTTTTGTTGAAGGACGCTTTCATGCCAAACCTGGTTCAAACACTGGAAAACAATCCTGCGTTTGTTCACGGTGGACCATTTGCAAATATCGCGCATGGCTGCAATACGGCTTTAGCAACAAAAACTGCATTAAAACTCGGGGAATATGTTGTAACTGAGGCAGGATTCGGAGCTGATTTAGGAGCAGAGAAGTTTTTTAATATTAAATGTCGCAAGGCTAAATTAACGCCCTCAGCTGCCGTACTCGTAGCAACAGTTCGAGCACTAAAAATGCATGGCGGAGTAGCAAAAGATGAACTTGGTACTGAAAATGTTAGCGCTGTAAAAAAAGGGTTAGAAAATTTAGGTAGACATATAAGAAATGTTGGACAATTTGGAGTTCCCGTAATTGTTGCCGTGAATAATTTTATAACCGATACTCAAGAAGAATTCGAAGAAATTAGGAACTATTGCTCTGAATTAAACGTGGAGGCAATCAACTGCACACATTGGGTCAATGGTAGCAAAGGAATCACCGAATTAGCATCGAAAGTTGTGACAATAGCAGAGTCTGATTCTACCCAGTTTAGAACTCTTTACGACGATTCCGTTTCTCTTTGGGAAAAAACTAGCACCATCGCTAAGTCCATTTACGGGGCGAATGAAATAATTGCAGATAAAAATGTCAGGGAGCAATTTAAGTCATTACAGGAATCTGGGTATGGCAACTTTCCAATTTGCATGGCAAAGACTCAATATTCATTTTCGACTGATCCAAATTTAAAAGGTGCTCCAATTGATCACGTTGTCCCGATTAAAGAGGTCAGACTTCAGGCAGGTGCAGAATTTATAGTGGTAGTAGCTGGAGAAATAATGACTATGCCAGGTTTGCCGAAAAGCCCAGCGGCAAATTCGATTAAATTAGATAAATCAGGTGACATTCAAGGACTCTTTTAACTAATAATAGTCGACTCGAAGTTCTTTAAATTAAAAAAAAGTATCCGGGGATCATTGGCTACTCGGCAACCTTCATTTGAAACAATTAATTCCAATCGCTTAACTCTTTCCGTCGTAAAATCCAAAGTAAGCTCTACAATCTCACCCTGTGTGTTACCTGCACTGAACAAATCCGTTGAATTTTGAGCATCAACTACTCTTACCTTTTGATTTGCAAAACACTGTGTTGTTTGAACAGCGAAAGTAATTTTAACATTTTTGCCAGTTTGGTTGACAATATAAAGATATGGGTTGGGACTCACTGCCCATTGCCAATAATCTCCATCAAGATACTCTTTATTTGTAAAACCTATAAATTCAATAAAAAATTTGTCTTTATCCAAATTTCTTATTGGTGACACACCTGTGATGAAGCAACCTCGTTTCCCCTTATCTATCTTATTTATCCAATCAAAAATTTTTAGAGGCATTTTTTCGGAGTGAAATTCTTCAGTCGGATAATTCAGTGGAAAAGCTCCTGAATATCCGTTAACAGTAGGTATCCCGATCTGCGCTGAAAAAGTAATAGCTTCAATTTGGTCGTACCACCATCCTCCCGGGTAATCAAAATAGAAATAATCGCATTTTTCTACTATTTCATCTTTTACCGAGAACAGATATTCGTTGGTCAGCAATTTTCTATCCCATCCTTTAAAAGGTGATCTAATCTGATCCACAAAAGTAAACAGTAGTAGCATATAAATTAAACTGGTAACTAATAAACTTTTTTTATTTACTTTAATGTGTTGCAAAACTAAATGAATTAGAAATATCAGAAAAAAACCAATCAATATTACTATTCGACCAGGAAATCTAATAGAGTTGAATCCGGGAATATGTTCAAAGAATATTTTGTGAAATGAAAAAGTACTAGTCAATTGTATGAAAAATAGATAAGAAAGGGTAAAAGCATAAATTAGGTGAGTAATTAATATATTTTTGAGCAAAAAAACTGCGTACAGAATTGATAATAGACCTAAGAGAGCGACTACTATTCCTATACCGATCGTATACTCAAATTCATAATCTAAACTTAAAAATTTATACAATGGACCAAGAATTGAACCATCAACGCCTGCACCATTCGGTCCACCGCCATTTGCGAGAGTAAGTATTTTGGGCGAGTTTCTCTGCAAATCGTAGTATGGTCTGTCGGGCTGATTAGCGACGGTCACATAGACGTAAAAAAAAAGCCAAATTAAAAAAGATTGAATAGGAATAAAGAAATATAAAGAATTTGAAAATTCAAATCTTTGGAAATTTCTATTTTTGAACTTTGGTTTTTTTAAGATATATGTAATTGCAAAATAAAAAAATAGAATTATTCCTAAGAAAAAGGCTCCGTACCAACAACTTAAAGCATAAATCAGGTATATAGTGATAAATAGCATAATTTTAAATTGCTTTTTTGAATTTACTTTTTCCTTGCTGATGCTAATAAGTAAAATCGAAATCCAAGAAAGGAATGCATAGCCTACGATATTTGGATTAAAGGTGAAGTAATAGACAAAGCCAAGACTTAAAATGGATGTACTTATGAATGAAATTAGAATTAATTTTGTTTGAAAAAAGATTTTTCCTAGGAATACCCAACCTAAATTACCCACAACCAGCAAACCTAAAGTTGTTAAAGACCAAGCGTTAGGTAAATCAAAACCAATCAAGCGAAGTAGAGAGTAGATGATTCCTTGAACTAAGAATACATCTGAATAGCCTAGAGCCGTATCGTAAGGATAGAAGAACTCAGTATTTCTGAACTCAACTAATCCATGAAACCAACGAAACCAATGTTCATGAAGAACAATCATTAATCTAGCATCAAAAGGATCCCCCAAAAGTGCTCCTGAAAAAATAGGCCTGTAAGCAAATAAAGTGAGGGAAATACCAAGAATGATTAAGAAATAGTCTCGTTTGATGATATTCACAGGATGATACTAACTATCGCCAGCTAGGCTACCGGGATCTGCAGAAGAAGGGTCTGATAATTTATATTTTTTGAGTGTCTCGTTAACAACTTTATTTCTAATTTCACCGTTTTTAACTAGTGAAATAAGGGACTGTATCACGATTGATTCCGCATCTACTAGGAAATGTCTGCGTAGGGCTCCTCTGGTATCTGAGACTCCCCAACCATCTGTTCCCAAGGTGTAGAAATCTTGCTTTAGATAAGGACGAAGTTGCTCAGGAACTAATTTCATCCAATCTGAAACTGCAACAATTGGGCCATCATGTTTTTTCAATAGTTCTA
>Ga0315909_10005922_pt1 | contig 13914 bp, 9 predicted proteins | sample LakEriMetagenome_11_FD_203527 | JGI IMG/M metagenome (GOLD analysis project Ga0315909, IMG submission 203527) | Freshwater fungal communities from buoy surface, Lake Erie, Ohio, United States - Buoy 2 MA125 | ecosystem: Environmental > Aquatic > Freshwater > Lake | place: USA: Lake Erie, Ohio...
GCACGCAAAAGGTCAACCTTGGCGTAGGGGTCTATTGCGACGACAACGGCAAGATCCCGCTGCTTGAAGCCGTACGTCAGGCCGAAGCCAGCCGCACCGCATCCTTACCCGCACGCGGGTACCTGCCAATCGACGGTTTGGCTGCGTACAACCTCGCAGTCCAAACCCTGCTGTTCGGAAAGTCGTCCCCACTGATCTCAGGCCAGCGGGTAGCCACCGTGCAGGCACTGGGTGGCACGGGCGCTCTCAAGGTCGGAGCCGACCTGTTGAAGCGCTTCGTACCGGACGCCCAGGTCTGGATCAGCGATCCCAGTTGGGAAAATCATCAGGCGCTGTTCGAAAGCGCTGGTTTTACTGTCAACAAATACCCCTACTACGACCCGCAGAGCCATGGCGTTCGCGCTGACGCAATGCTCCAGACGCTGCGCGGATTGCCCGCGCGTTCCATCGTCGTGCTGCACGCCTGCTGTCACAACCCCACGGGCGTCGATCTCAGCACTGACCAGTGGTCTCAGGTGGTGAAAGCCTGCGTCGAGGGTCAACTCATCCCATTCCTTGACATTGCCTATCAGGGCTTTGGTGATGGCATTGATGCCGATGCTTTTGCCGTGCGGATGTTCGCCGAAGCGGGCATCGACCTTCTGGTTTCGAGCTCATTCTCGAAGTCATTCTCGCTCTATGGGGAGCGGGTTGGCGCGCTGTCCGTGGTCGCCCAGGACAAGGACGAGGCCGCTCGCATCCTGAGTCAACTCAAGCGTGTGGTGCGCACCAACTATTCCAATCCGCCGACGCATGGTGGCGCGGTGGTCACCACCGTCTTGAACTCACCTGAATTGCGGGCGCTCTGGGAGCAGGAGCTCTCCGGCATGCGCGATCGTATTCGTGCCATGCGTACTGGCCTGGTCGAGCGCCTGGCAAAGCTTGGCGTCAAGCGAGACTTCAGCTTCGTAGCCCGGCAGCGAGGCATGTTCTCGTATTCAGGGCTGACCAGCGCTCAGGTCGACCGGCTGCGCGAGGAGTTCGGCATTTATGCAGTGTCCACAGGCCGCATTTGTCTGGCGGCCCTGAACACCCGGAACATCGATGCGGTCGCCCAGGCGATCGCCAAGGTCATCGAATCCTGAGCGACCGGGTCACCCCCGGCCGATGAAGGGCATTTTTGTGGCCATCACGGTCACGAACTGAACATTCGCATCCAGCGGCAGGCTGGCCATGAACGAGATGGTCTTGCCCACATTGTCCACATCCATCACCGGTTCCGGGCGGATCGATCCGTCCGGCTGCGGCACACCATTGAGCATGCGCCCGGTCATGGGCGTATGGGCGTTGCCGATATCAATCTGACCGCACGCGATATCGTACTTTCGGCCATCAAGAGAGGTGGCTTTGGTGAGCCCGGTGATCGCGTGCTTCGTCGAGGTATAGGGCGCGGAATTCGGGCGCGGCGCATGCGCTGAAATCGAGCCATTGTTGATGATCCGGCCGCCCCGAGGCGTCTGGTTCTTCATGATCCTGAAGGCATGCTGGGTGCACAGGAAGGGGCCGGTCAGATTCGTGTCGACGGCCGCTTTCCATTGCTCGTAGGTCAGGTCCTCGAGATTGATTGGCGGCGCGCCAATACCGGCGTTGTTGAAGAGCACGTCCAGCCGACCGAACGCTTCCATCGTGCGATCAAAGAGGGCCGCCACCGATGCCGGATCGGTCACATCGGTCCTGACAGCCAGCGCTCTGCCCGGATGCGCGCCCGAGTCCGCGATCACCTGATCCAGCATGTCCTGCCGACGCCCGGCCAGCACGACGCGGTAACCGTCCGCCAGGAGCGTCAGCGCTGCCGCTCGTCCTATCCCTGTGCCAGCGCCGGTTACAAGCGCTACCTTGTCGCGTGAATTCATGGGCTCTCCTGCGTTTGAGGGCCGGATGGTAGCGCGTTCTCCATGCCGCGCTTGCCATCGCCCACCCAGTTCTCGATCTCCGAAGGCGGCAGGTCGTATGCCCTGCTCGCCTAGGCCACCGTCGTCTTGCCTTGGATGATCTCCAGCACCAAAGCACTCTTGCGCTTGGCCGTCCAGCGCTTGATCTGCTCGTCCATCAATTCACTCATGTGCCCTTCCTTTTTTGAAGATAGCACCTGGGCAGGTTTTCACTGGGTCATTACAGATGCTCGGACCCCTGACCGCATCAAACATCGTCAAGGAACCATCCGTCGGATGTCGCATCGCTTCGTTGCCGTCCGTCGCCAGTCTGGTTTGAAGTCACACGCTTATTTTGCTAGTATTGCGGGCTATTCCCTGATAGCTCAGTCGGTAGAGCGACGGACTGTTAATCCGCAGGTCCCTGGTTCGAGTCCAGGTCGGGGAGCCAAAAAAGAGGGCCTGCAGCGATGCAGGCCTTTTTCGTTTCAGGTCGTGGGTAGCGCCGGGCAGCATACTTCCTCAGTGTCTGACGCGCGTGCGGTCTTTAGGCTGGCCACCTCGACTTCGATCCTCAGGATCTTGGGATTCAGATTGGCGGCCGCGGCAGTAGCGGCAGTAGCGGCAGTAGCGGCCAGAACCAGCGCACTGCCCTAGCCCGCAGCACCTCGTACAACTGCGCCGGCCCCAGCAGAATTTCCTGCAAGCCTTCACGAACGCGCTCCGATCCCAAGGCCTGCGAACTCATGGCCCGAGGCGCTCCAAAGGCGCAACACGCGCAACCCATCCATAACCAAAGATACCGATCTGCGTTTCAATCCAGCGATTGTTGTGCAGACGCACGAACGTTTGGATCGGCGTCTTTTAGCAGTGTTTTCAAGATTTTCTTTGGGGCACTTGAATTACCTGCGAGCGAATTTCTTACACGAGCATCACCATGCTTCAAAAGGGCTGCCGCAAGCTCATCGATATCAGCCGAATCAAAAGCCTCCACATAATTCGCGACATTTTCAGCGGCTTCGACGTCACGGGAAATCATTTCCAGCAACTGATCAGTACTCAGGCATTCCCGGCCTTTTGAGCTACTCAGCAACGCCCTGATCACCGAAACGTCTCGATCAGCAGCGAGCCTTTTGACCGTCGATTCCGCCAGATTGTCTTTCATGGCGACACGTTCTCGGATGGCGATTGATGGGTGTTCAGACAATAGATCGAACAGGTCACGATGTTCAGCCGTATCAGCCAAATTCGAGACAATCTGAGAAACGTCCTCGAACCCCAATTCAAGTTCGAACTTTTTAGCGCCATTAATGATCAGAGTGGCTTTCATTCGTTGTCCTGGAAACGTTTGTTGTCGAGTGGTCTCAATCGCGTGAGGATCACCCGTTGAGCTTGCCGGCCAACCGCGATCATTTCACGGTCTGCGACCACATGCTCAATGAGCGACTCGCGTTGCGCGCGGGCCTGCTGGTCGAGGCTGCGCATTCGCTTCCGTTGCTGGAAGCCGCTTTCAGCCTTCGGCTCGACGGCTGTCTCTCGCTGGACCTGTAATCGGCCCTGTCTGAGTTCGACACGCTGGCCACCGAAATGGCCGAACACTGTCGTGGCTCATCGACCGAAAGTGACCTGCTGCAGCGGGCTCTGGTGGGGCCAAGCAAGCCCTTCATATAGCGATCGCAAGGCCTCCAGTGGCAGGGTCCGCCCCGCCATCGAGCACGCCGTCTTGCAGGCGAATGGCATGCACCCAGGCAAAGGTGTAGCTCTGGGCATGCCGCTTTACCGCATAGCCCAGACCGCGGAGCGCCCGTTCCGTCGAATGAAGAATTCTGTTGGACAACTCGATAGTGTCCGACACGGCGGCAAACCTAGGGGCGCAGACCGCCTGCTCGGCGCTCATGCCGAACTCCAGGACATTCAGGATGACCTGCAGATTACCCATCGTGATGTAGGTTGCCCCTGGCGCACCCAGCACCAGATATGGCCGATCATCCTTGAATACGATCGTCGGCGAGAGCGCCGAGAATCTGGCCTTGCCCGGCGCCAACGAGCCGGCACGCCCTGGACGCGGATCAAACACTGCCATGGCCCCGTTGTACATGAAGCCAAGCCCGTCAGTCACCACACCCGAGGGCTGACCCAGTGTATGCGTCATGGTGAAGGCATTCCCCTGATCATCGACAACGCAAATCTGGGTCGTGTGTTTGCTTTCAGCGCCGCCCGCATTGAACCGTGGGACGTGGGTGTGTTCACTGCGACGAATACGCTGCACCATCGTCGCCGCGTAAGACTTCGACGTGAGCTCCGCGACGGGGACTTCATAGAAGCGCGGATCGCCTACTTTGGCGTCTTTATCAGCGGTTGCGATCTTCATCGCCTCCGACACCACGCGAATGTATTCGGGCGAGTTGTGCCCCATCCCTCTCAGATCGAAGTGTTCAAGGATGTTCAGCATCTCGATCAGTTGAATACCCCCACCAGGCGGGTGATTGGTCGCAATGCGGTGCCCTCGATAAGTCCCCCAGAGCGGCGCTTTTTCTTCGACTTCACACTGCTCAAGGTCAGCCTGCGACAGCAGACCACCGTGCGCCGCCATATCAGCGACGATCTCCCTGGCCAGCGCTCCGCGATAAAAGTCGTCTACCCCGTGCGCCGCAATACGCTCGAGTGTCGAAGCCATATCGAGGTTACGCAACATGTCACCCACCGCGAGCACACGACCGTCAGGCTTGACATAGATCTTTCTGGTGGCGGGGTACTTAGTCACCATGCCGATGTTTGCATCGCGCCCGGCACTAGGCGGCAAATTCCAGAACTCGCTCACATGCGGGCGAACCAGGACGCCCTGACGCGCATAGTCCACCGCAGGTCCCATCACATCGGCCAGCGACCGTGTGCCAAATCGGCGCAACGCGGTATCGAAGGCCCGCAAAGACATCGGCGTGGTCACCGCCTGATATCCAATTTCATTGACCCGATCTTTCAGGATGAAACCCCAGCCATCCTGAGCCTCATGCAGTATGCGATCAGCCCACATGTCAGGTCTGACCGCCAGCGGCGCACGGCCATGAAAATCGATGCTGGTATGAACCCCCTGCCCAGGCATGTAGATCTGCATATTGCCCATGCCGGCAATGCCGCACATCTGCGGATCGACCACGGTTTGCACCAGCGCAGCAGCGATCGCTGCATCCACCACATTGCCACCGGTCCGTAGTACGTCCGCTCCCGCCTCAGCGGCTTCTGGCTGTGCCGCGCACACCATGCCATGTGTTGTTGCCTGCGTCATATCCGTCTCCTGCTGATGCGCTGTGATGTTTGGGCATGCCTGGCAACCGAAATACCGAGCAGGCTGCAAGTTGCTGAAATTGAATATCGTCTTCGTGTTCGGGTCCGTCAAGCCACCGGCACCACCGTCGGAACCGTTCAAGCAGCGCTTCAAGCGACGCGCCTGCCTGTCAGGCATCATGTGCCAAGCTGAACCACTACAAGCCCACATGCGGCGCACATCCCAATGAGCATGACGACTTCACGATCAGGCCTGATTGCCGCGGGCGCAATTGCGGTGTTGCTGCTCGGCTGGCTTGGTGCCGCCGCATGGACTGGCAAGCGCGCGCAAGCCGCGCTACAGGCAATGAGTTCCCCTGCCGCCACGGACGCTTCCAGTGTGCGCCTGACAAAGTTGTCGCATGAAGCGGGGTGGCTGAGTTCACGCGGCAAGGCAGAAATCGCGTTGATCGATGAATGCTCAGACGATCTGGCAGCGGGCGATGATCCTGAGCCTCTGGCAACGATTGAATACACCATCTCGCATTGGCCTTTGCCCTCCGGACTGTCGCGATTTTCCTGGAGTGCCGTCCCTGCAGGGGATGCAGCGCAGGAATTGCGCGCACTGATCGGCAGCGATGCCAAGTTGACCGGTCAGGGGCGGGTCAGCCTCAGCGGGCAGATCAGCAGCGATGTCTCATTGCCTGAAATCTCCCGCCGCCGCACCGGTCTGAAACTCGCCCCATCGCGCGGCTCGTTTGAAGTGGGCAGCAAGTCCTTCAAATTCGAATGGAACCTTGAGCGCTTCGGTATGCGCTCGGACGGCGAAGCCATCGACCTGCGTGGGGTGTCAATCCGCGTCGATCTGAACGATCGTCACCTGGGAACTGGCAGCTATGCCGTCAGCATGGACAAAGCAAGCCTGAGCGCCGGCTCTGCAGAGGGCATGCAGTTCCGCGCGGAGACGCTCGAGCGAGGCGATCGGCTTGACTCCTCGGCCTCGTACTCTGCGAAGAAACTGTCCTGGGGTGCACAGGAGCTCAACAAAATTGCCTTCGATCTCTCGGTCACGGGCATGGACCTCGAAAGCGCAGAGCGCCTCAATACCCTGTTTCGCTCCAGCTGCGGATTCAGGAATCTGACACACGACGAACAAAAATCCGCGAAGCAAGCCGTATCGCGACTGCTCGCACGAGGCCTTTCAGCCGGCATCTCCAAGTTTGCAGCCTCTTCGGAAGATGGTTCGTTCGATGGTCGCGTGTCCATTGAAATGGCCGCATCGAACAACGCGGTGCCTTCGCTGGAAAAGCAATTGCGCGCTGATGGCGAACTCGCCATGGTGATCAAGGGCATGACCCCGGATCAGAGACAGACCCTGCTTGACATGGGTTTCAAACCGCTGCGCGAAACCGGTCTGCGCGCGCAATTTCGCTTCAAGGACGGCCGGTTGACGCTGAACGACGCTACAGACGCCCATCGCGCTGAAGTGGACACACTGATGGCAGGGCTGCGCGAAGCCGATCAGGCGCTTGCCGAAGCCCTGTCGCCCGGAAAAAGCGCCAAGGCATCGAAAGGGCTCATGAGTGACGCGCTGTCATCTGCTTTGCCCCCCAGGCCAACACCAACCGCGCCCATGCCTTCGCAAGCGGAAGAGCGCTCGCCGCTCGCCGCTGCAGCCTCACCCCGATGCCCCGGCGACTATGATCCTGGCACATGGACCGATTGCGTAGGCAGTCGGCTCACGCCTTCAGGTGATCAGTACTCAGGCGGCTACCTGAATGGCAAGGCGCACGGCCGGGGTGCCTACACCTTCGCAGACGGACGAAAATACGTTGGCGAATACGATCAGGGCATCCGCAACGGCCCAGGTACCGAATTTCGGGCGGACGGTTCAGTAGCCGTGCAAGGACGCTGGGTACAGGGACAATTTGTCGGGCCGTGATCACTGATCACGAAATACGCAACATCCGAGCGCCGCACCCGCGGCGCTCAGACACAGCGCTATTCCGGCTTGATCCCCACCGTATCGGCAATGCCCTTGAAGCGCTGATATTCCTCTGACTGGTAGCGCCCCATCTCCACAGGACCGAAGGTGTACATCGGCTCAGAGCCCTGCGACTCGAAGTACTTGGTGAGCTCGGGTGTCTTCATGGCCCGATTGGTAGCCGAGACGAGCTTGGCATGCACATCGGCAGGCGTTTCCGTACGCACCCAGAACGCGGTCCACGCGTAGTTGATGTACTCGGGCCAGGTTTCCCGCAGAGTCGGCACATTAGGCAGCGCCGGGTGCCGTGCTTCGCCCGACACGGCAATCGCCCGCATCTTGCCAGATTGAACCAGAGAGAGTGCACCACCCAGGTCACCCAGGCCTGCATCCAGCTGTCGACCGATCACATCCGTGAACACTTGCGCCTGCCCTTTGTAGGGCACGTAGGTGAGCTTGGTCTTGGAGGACAACGCGACCCACTCCATCGCAAGCTGATAGCCCGCTGAATACGAGCCCACATTGACCGCACGCGTACGGGCCTGCGCCACCAGATCCGACATCGTACGCACCGACGACTCATTAGCCACGTACCAGATGTTCTGGCTACGCCCGATGCCATGTACCGCTTTAAATTCCTTCAACGGGTCATAGCCCAGATTTTTGATGACGATCGGATTCACCGACATCGGGGAATTGGAGCCAACCATGATGGTGTAGCCATCGGCTGGCGCCTGCTTGACCGCCATGGCGGCGACTGCACCGCTTGCACCAGGCCTGTTTTCCACCAGGACCGGCTGCCCCAGAATGCGCTGCATCTGATCAGCCAGAGCGCGGGCCGAACTGTCGGCGCCACTGCCCGCCGCAAACGGGGCCAGCATCCGGATGGGTTTATTGGGGAAGTCGGTGCCTTGGGCAACAGCGGTATTCGCCATCAACATCGACAGCGCTGAAAAAAGACAGGCACCGTAAAACTGCACTGACCGCATGAATGTCTCCTCGTAAAGGATGGAACCTGATGCGCGGATCCCTCAATGAAGAACCGCGTCAGAGGCATCATGCCTCAAGGACAATCTCGTGCGCCAGTTCAGCAAACTCAGAGCAGTTCCGCCTTCCCGGTGGCCAGATCAGCCACCGCGCCCACAATGTCGATCTGCCCGCCCTGGCAGGCCAACGATACGCGTGACGGCCTGCTCTTTAGAGAGCACAACAGTCGACATCCTGCGACGGCCCCAATAGAACCGGTGCGCCTCGCATCATCTTTCGCCCGACGCATTTTCTAGATGTGCGTTAAGCACAGTTTTTAAAAACGCCTCGAATGTACTGTTATCCTCGGAGCTAGTCTGCAGGAGACCTGCGTGCCGCACGCGACATCACTGATTTCCACCATTGCCGTCAGTCTCGTATTCGCCTTTGCGGGCGGCGCCTTGGCCACCCGCCTGCGACTGCCCGCCCTGGTGGGCTACCTGCTTGCCGGTGTTGCAGTCGGGCCGTTTACGCCTGGCTTTGTAGCTGATGTCGAACTCGCACCTCAATTGGCCGAGATTGGCGTGATGCTGCTGATGTTCGGTGTCGGCATGCATTGCTCGGTGAACGATCTGCTTGCAGTGCGGCGCATCGCGATCCCCGGCGCCTTGGGCCAAATGCTGCTCGCCACGCTGATGGGTGCGCTGCTATCGATGTATTGGGGATGGTCCTTGACCGCGGGCCTCGTGTTTGGGTTGTCGCTGTCGGTAGCCAGCACAGTAGTGCTGCTCAGAGCGCTCGAATCTCAGGGGCTCCAGGATTCCGACATCGGGCGCATTGCAGTCGGTTGGCTCATTGTCGAAGACCTGGTCATGGTCCTGGCACTGGTGATGCTACCCGCTGTGCTCAGCGTGCCCGATCAGTCGGGCGCGCCCACAGCGATCTGGACAACGCTTCTCACTACGATCGGCAAGGTCGTTTTGTTTGTGGCCTTGATGCTGCTAATGGGCAGAAAGCTTTTCCCATGGTTACTCGCAATTGCCGATCGCTCCGGACAACGCGAGCTCTTTTCGCTGGCGGTTCTGACGCTGGCCATCGGTGTGGCATTTGGTGCAGCCGCATTGTTTGGCGTGTCGTTCGCACTCGGGGCGTTCTTCGCGGGTCTGGTGATCGGAGAGTCGGAATTCAAGGCTCGCGTCGAATCCGAGACGTTGCCAATCCAGGACATGTTCGGGGTGCTTTTCTTCGTTTCGGTTGGCATGCTGTTCGACCCCATGATTCTGGTCGACAAGCCGTTGCACGTGCTCGCCGTTGTCGCGATCATCGTGATAGGCAAATCTCTTGTGGCCTATGGCATCGTCAGAATGCTGGGATACGCAGCGGCTACTGCGCGGTGCGTGAGCGCGTCTCTGGCGCAGATCGGGGAGTTTTCCTTCATCCTTGCCGGCATTGGTGTTGCACTGAAGGCGTTCCCGCATGGCGCGAGCGACCTCATTCTTGCAGGCGCTGTGCTGTCAATCGTGCTCAACCCTTTGGTATTCAAGTGGCTGAACCCTGTGCGCCACGCTGACCAAATACAGTCAGGCGCGAACAACGCATGAATGACGAGCGCAGTCGAAGGACTACAACCGCATAGCGATTGATCAGAAGACCGGAGCGACCTACCCGTATTAATCGGTCAGTCAGCTTTCTTCGCCTGTGAGCGACGAACCAGTCTCAAGGGCAGGTGCGCGGGGCCATCTTGCTGCGCGGGCTCTGCAGGCACATCATCGAACGCATATAACCCGATCCGAATCCGACGCTGCTGGCTCTGTTCGAGCGCAGCATCACGATCGACCCTGTCCCGCAACACCGGAACGAGTTCCTGGACCCATTTGTCCCACTTAGGGCCAATCAGGCTGCGCATCTCCTCGACTGAGGCGTCGGACAGGCCATCCGCAAAGATCGCCTGCTCGAAGTGGCTGCGACGCCGCAGCACATTATCGATCGCTGCATTGAGGTGATCGCTGACGTTGGCAGACAAGAACCCAAGCATGCGATCGTCGTCGCCATGCGGCACGGTTCCATCAGCCGAAACGCTGACGACATCCGTCGTCGGGTCATACGCGATCAGCTTCAGGCGCACCATTTCGTCGAGCAGACTGCGCGAATGTATATCGCGGGAAACCCCCGCCACCAGAGCCTCAAAACTGCGCCGCGCACCCAACCTGGGAAGCGCGCGTGGCTGTCCGTCCTTGTTCTGATAAGCCCGCATCGTGAGCCACCTTGCCATCACTTCACTGGCTCTGGAGTGATGGACCACAGAACGCTTAGGCTCACTTTGCTGGCTCAGTCGGGTCACCTCGCGGCGATTGATCCCGGTTGCAGCACTGATCCGACTGACCGCGCGGTGCAAGGGCACATGGGTCATGGTTTGCGCCGCCGCATGGACCATGGCCGACTTCAATTGCTCTTCAATGTCTGCGTACGCGACGCCCCGTGCTACAGCCAATCGAGCGATGGATGCAAGCAGCGAATCGATTGCCTCTGAGAGTGCACTTTGGTTAGAGGGCGCACTCGGCGTAGCCTGGCCAGTCATAAGGCAACACAATCTATTTGAACAGTGCACGCATGCATGCAAAAACCTTGAAGCATCTTTATTTCAAGTGTATCAAGCATGCTCATGACGCAGTCTCTTCGGATCAAACATCGCGGCCGTAGTAGCTTGCGACATCTCTGCCGCCATCCACCACAGCATTCCTGAGAAAGTCATCGACGCTCTCACCGTCGATCCTGGCAGCCTGCCAGCCGTCGTGTTCAATGACGCGGCCTTGAGTCACCAGACTCACAGCATGCTCACGCAACTGGTTGAACCGTGACTCGGTCGCACGTACCTCATCGCCCGACAACAGTGTCAGCAGTGTCGGGCGGACATCTCGCGCGAAGTCAATCTGATTCCAGCGTTGCGCCAATTGTTCATCAATCAACCGGGGAAGACTGGACAGACCATTTGCCGGAGACGGGCACAAGCGATAAGAGCGACCAAAAGAAAGGTCATTGTCAATTCCGGTGATGCGGACTCGACCCTCATCGGTCACGTCGACCATATAGTTCCCGGGATGCCGGTCTGTCTGTGCACTGAGTGCGTCAAGCCACTCCAGGTTGCTCAGTTCACGCTGAAGGTCAGCGCGGACAGACGGAAGCGTCGACATATTTCGAAGCTGGTTGACGACTTCTCGAGCCTCCCAGTTTGAAGGGTCACGCAACAGCACCTCCGCCTGGTCGTACTGCTTTCGCTGTAGCGCATCGAGTTGCTGCAACAAGCCCTCCCGCCCTGCCTTGAAAACAAGGTTAGCTCTGCGAAATACACCCTCGAAATCATCAAGCGACATCTCATCGACCACATGACGCAACTGAGGAACCTTAACTGTCAGAAAGTTCCTCTGTTCCTCAGACATGGGGACCGGCAAGGAATCCCTCGCTGGACGACCGTCCGCCTGCGACATCCCCAAGTGCAGCCTCTGCTCATGGAGCACGAAAGTGCTTTGAACAAGTACATTCAGTCCAAGCACGTCGTTCACGAAACTCATCGCCACATTTCGTGCGCTGTAGTTGGGTGCAGTCGGATCGATGCCTGCAGGCTGTAATTGCTGCATGACGACGTCTTCATTGGCTTCGTTGTATACAACGGGCTTGAGGATCAGAGCCGTCGCCGTGTCACCCTCGCCATATCTGGCGCGCAAGACGGTATTCATGACGCCTTCGCCGGCAACGCCAACCGGCGTGTTCCGATCCAGATTCGCGTCGTTAAAGCGTGCCACGGAATCGAGCAGCCGGTACCGGGCGCCCGCCATCACGCCCTGCCAAGTCATCGACTGAACAGCGCTTGGCCGCTCGCGAGCCAGTACCACCACATCGTTGAGCAATTTCATCTCGTTCAACGCCTGTTGCTGCATGGTTTGCATGGCGCTGATCGCTTGCTCCCGCCTGGGGTCCCCTTGGTGCTGCTGAATGTATCGCTCGGCACTTAAGATGAGACGGTTCAGTGCATCGACCATTTGCTCAGCCCGTTGACTGACGCCAGCCGCGTCTCCAGGGACAGGGCGATTGAGGCTCGCCTGATACTCCCCGAGCCCTTGCAGAACTGCCAGGTAATTCGCTGACGCCCCAAATGCCCGTGCAATGCGGTTCTCAACCGGGGCATGCCCGACCGCCTGCTGAAAAGTCTCTGCATCTGTCAGACGGGACACCTCACTCAACCCACGAACGACCGAACCAGTCAAGGACGGCGCAGCAACTGTCTGCCGATTCGATGGGACAGACTCAGGGTCATTCACGCCCTCAGTGCGCCGCGGTCGAACTGACTCATCCGTACCCGGCACATCTGGCGTCGATACGCCGACTGAATCGGCGCCGCGTGCGCTCGACACCGTTGGAGATTGGGGCGGTAAAGGCTCGACGCTATCCCAGTGGTTGCGTCCGTTATTGATTGCAAAGATGGGCTGCACACCGGGATGCGCGGCGCTGAAAGCAGACATGAACTCTGCGATCGCACGCGAATCGCTCGGGCTTCCATTGAATTCGTGTTCGGTAATGCTCAGAGATGTCGGATCTGCCAGCATCACCCGGCCAAAGCCCTCGCCAAATTGCTCCCTGTTTGAATAATTGAGCATCACCAATGGACGACCCGAGCGCAGACTTTCAACCAGGAAATGCCCGGGCTCACCGTCGCCACCTGCTGCATAGGGGCGGCTTACTGCATCACGCAAGGGCTCGAGAACCCCGAGAGCGACACCCGGTTCACTGAGAGCTGCCTTACTCGCGCTAGTCGTGGCACCTGCCACATACAGCGCTTGAGCCGATGACGGTCCAGTGCCCACGGGCCTGCCGTCTTGCAGCCCGGCGTTTGCAATGACTTCGTCAAGCACTTGCCTCAACTGATTGCGGTACTCAAGGACAGCCGTCTTGGTGCTATCGGACACGACGAGTGTCCCGGCAGCACCCACCGCAAAACTCTGCCTGGCACCAAGCTGATCCCTCAGTGTGTGGAACGCGCACTCCTGGTCCCCCGGCATCCGTTTCCACTGCAAACCCACCGCGTTCAGCACCTCATTGGCCGCGAGCTGATTTCGGAGCGACTGCTGAATCGCCGGGTTTGCCTCTGTTTGCAACCGCGTCATGAGCACAACATCAGCCCTAGGGGCTTGTGAAGGCGGCGCGGCATCAGAAATCATGCCTGGCTGGGGTGCACGTGCAACAGGTGATTCCACAAGCGCAGTCAGAAAACGCTGGCGATCCTGCGCACGGGCTTCCTCGTTCCCGCCTCGGCCTTCGTTGTAGACCTTCAAGAACAAATTGAACGCGGCCTGGCGATCAGCGTATCGCGCATCAGAGACCAGCCGATGCACCAGGGCGACAACGCCCTCTGGCTCAAGATCATCCACCACCTCATGTACACGGTTGAGCAGCCCATCCAATTCGCTCTCCAACCTATCCTTCACGCTGGGTGCGTCAGCGCCAAAGACCAGTGCAGTCGAATTGAGTGGACTGTCTAGTGCCGCGGGTAGCAAGGCATTTGCAATCGCAAGCTTGATATCTTCGATCGATTGATCCAGGCCCGCACGCGCATTCGTATCGTTGGGGGCGGCACGCTGCTGCTCGAGGGCCACTTCGCATCGATCCAGTGCAAGGCCCATGCTGGGAATCGAGCCTAATGGCACTCCTGTGGCCTCGGACACGACACGGTCAACGAGGCTGTTCGAGGGGGCAGCTTGCGCCGAACGACGGGCACCAGACATCCAAATGTCTGGC
>Ga0315909_10005923_pt1 | contig 13908 bp, 14 predicted proteins | sample LakEriMetagenome_11_FD_203527 | JGI IMG/M metagenome (GOLD analysis project Ga0315909, IMG submission 203527) | Freshwater fungal communities from buoy surface, Lake Erie, Ohio, United States - Buoy 2 MA125 | ecosystem: Environmental > Aquatic > Freshwater > Lake | place: USA: Lake Erie, Ohio...
AGGAAGGCGGCGGCGAGGGCCACGAGGACGGTGACGGCGACGAGGGTTTTGAGCATCGGGAAGGCCGGGTGGAGTTGGTAAGTCGCGAGTGTTGTCAGGGTCTCCATGGTTTTCAAGCATTGTTACGGTCATCCTTATCATTAGTTCCAGGGAGGGCGGCCCGTGGAAACTGTGTGGCAAAGGTACGGAGGCGGATGGTTTCCGGGCGGGGAAAGTGTGTGCTGGGGATGCGGGATCGGACTTGCAGGCGGGAGGGAATCCGGCACGCTGGCTGGGTGAGTGCAATTCAAATGAGTCGACTGATGGCGGGGGCGATCCTTGGGTGGCCCGTGGTGAATTCTGCGGTGCGGGCGGCTGAGCCTGATGCAGCGGACAAGCGGATTGTGCAGACGGTGCAGCGGATGGCGTCTTTTGATTATGCGAAGGCGAATGGGAAGACGAAGGAAGCGATTGGGCGGTACCTTGAGGCGACGGCTGGCAGTGCGGAGTATTTCCAGCTGGTGGAGAAGTTCCGGGTGACCGGCGAGCGGGATCGGTTGGTGGCACTGGCGGTGGGGCAGGCTGGGACGCCGGTGGCGGGACAGGCGGTGAAGCTGCTTTTTGATCTGGGAGAGGGCGGGGCTGTGGTGGAGGCCATGAAGAAGGCGGGAGAGGGAGATGCGGCGAAGCTTGTGGAGACGGTGGCTGGGGTGGGCAGTCCGGAGGCGACGGATGCGGCGCTTGCGGTGCTTGGCGATGCGGCGGCGTCACTTGCCGTGCGTCAGTCTGTGGTGGCTGGACTGGGCAAGCATCCCGAGGGTCAGCGCAGGCTCCTTGGCAAGGCGAAGGAGGGATCGCTTGATGTGGCGCTGCGCGAGGCGGTGGCGGCCGTCCTTGCGACTTCGACGGATGAGGCGGTGCGGAGCGCAGCGGAATCGGTGATTCCGATGCAGGCGGCGTCGCCGCTTCCTGCGGTGGCGGAACTGGCGAAGCGCAGTGGCGATGCGGGCAAGGGGCAGACGGTTTACATGACGTATTGTTTCACGTGCCATCAGGTGAACGGTGTCGGGGTCGATTTCGGCCCGGCGCTCAGTGAGATTGGCGGCAAGCTGGCGAAGGAAGCGATGTATGAAGCGATTCTCAATCCCAGTGCGGGGATCAGTTTTGGTTATGAGGGTTGGGAAGTGAAGATGAAGGATGGGACCACGTGGGTGGGGATGGTGGCGAGCGAGACCGATGGGGAACTGGTGCTCAAGGTACCTGGCGGGGTACTGCAGAAGTGTGCGAAGGGTGAGGTGGTGAGCCGGACGAAGCTGAAGGCATCCCTGATGACGCCGAATCTGCATACGGTCATTCCCGAGGCCGATCTGGTGGATCTGGTGGAGTATCTCATGACCCTGAAGAAGAAGCCGTGAAAGGGGTGGCAGGCGATCATGGTGGCGGGCAGTCCGGCGGCTTTGCCGGGCGGGTGTACGCCATGGTGAGGGAAGTTCCGGTCGGGCGGGTGACCACGTACGGCAGGGTGGCGTCGGCGGTGGGTTGCCGGTCGGCGCGGGCGGTCGGGCAGGCCCTGCGGCGGAATCCGCATGCGCCGGAAGTGCCGTGTCACCGGGTCATTCAGAGTGATGGACGGGTGGGAGCCTTCTTCGGGGATGAGGGGCGGGCGGCGGAGAAGATGGCCTTGCTGATGGCCGAGGGCGTGCGGTTTTCCGGGGGGCGGCTGGCTTCCGGGCAGACGTTCTGGGAATTCGGGGGAGGGGGAGCATGAGTACGGAAGAAGCTGCCGGAGAAGGACTGCTTTTCGTGACCTGCGGGGGCACCATTGATAAGGTGTATTTCGATGCGAAGAGCGAGTTCGAGGTGGGGCCGCCGCAGGTGGCGGGTTTGCTGGAGGAAGCGAATGTGACCATGCCGTTCCGGATTCTTTCGGTGCTGCAGAAGGACAGTCTCGAGATGACGGGGAGCGACCGGGAACGGATCTGTGCCACGATCGCGGCGCAGCCGGAGCGGTTGGTCGTGGTCACGCATGGCACCGACACGATGATCGAGACTGCGCGGGTGCTGGGGAAGCTGACGGGGAAGACGGTGGTGCTGACGGGATCGATGCAGCCCGCGAGGTTCCGGGTGAGCGATGCGGAATTCAATCTGGGAACCGCGGTGGCTGCCGTGCAGATTCTGCCTCCGGGAGTGTATCTGGCGATGAACGGGCGGATTTTCGATCCTCGGACAGCGCGAAAGAATGTGGCGGGAAACTGCTTCGAGCGTCTGCCGTGAGCGGCGGGCCTGACGGTTTCAGGCGAGAATGGGGAGGACGCTTCCGTGGACGTCGGTGAGGCGGATATCGCGACCTGAGAAGCGGTAGGTGAGTGCTTCGTGGTCCATGCCGAGGAGGTGGAGGACGGTGGCCCAGAGGTCGTAGACCGAGCAGGCATCGGCGACGGCGTGGTAGCCTAAGTCATCGGTGGCTCCGTGCACGTGGCCTGGGCGGACGCCGCCACCGGCGAGCCAGAGGCTGAAGCCGAACGGATTGTGGTCGCGTCCGCTTCCCTGGCTGAAGGGGGTGCGGCCGAACTCGCCGCTGAAGATGACGAGGGTTTCGTCGAGGAGGCCGCGTGATTTGAGGTCGCGCAGGAGGCCGGCGATGGGGCGGTCGACCTGATGGCCCATGCGCCCGTGGCCGTCGCGGATGTCGCCGTGCTGATCCCATGGGTTGGCTCCGTTTCCGCCGCCGATGTTGTACGAGAGGCACGAGAGTTCGACGAAGCGGACGCCGCGTTCCACGAGGCGGCGGGCGAGCAGGCACTGGCGCCCGTAGGCAGCGGTTTTGGGATCGATGTCGTCGAGTGCGTAGAGCTGGCGGGTGGCCTCCGATTCGCCGGTGAGGTCGCATAGTTCCGGCACGGCCGACTGCATGCGCCATGCCATTTCGGCATTGGCGATGGCTGATTCCGTGCGGGGGTCGCCTGGGTGGTGGGCGGCGGCGAACTGGCGGTCCATGGAAGCGACGAAGCCGAGGCGGTCGCGCTGGAGTCGTGCGGGTTCGCGCGGGGCGATATTGGCGACGGCTTCGGCGCTGTCGGCATTGATGTACGAAGCCTGGTGGGTAGCGGGGAGGAAGCCATTGCCGAAGAGGCCGTTGCCTCCGTGCGGGATGGTGCTGTCGCCGCTTTTGAGGACGACGAAGGACGGGAGGTTATCGGCGAGCGAGCCGAGGCCGTAGCTGGTCCATGCGCCGGCGCTGGGGTATCCGAGGAAGGGAAAGCCCGAGTGCATGAAGAAGTTCCCCTGGGCATGTTCGCTGAATTTGGCGGTCATGCTGCGGATGACGCAGAGGTCATCGGCGCAGGAACCGATGTGCGGGAAGAGGTCGCTGATTTCGATGCCTGACTGTCCGCGTGGTTTGAAGTCCCAGTGGGACGGCTGGATGTTGCCATTCTGATTGAACTGGGTGCGCTGGACGGCGACGGGCATGGGTTGTCCGGCGCGTTTCCGCAGCTCGGGTTTCGGGTCGAAGGAATCGACGTGTGAGAATCCCCCGGACATGTAGCAGAAGATGACGGATTTGGCGCGGGGTTTGAACTGCGGGGCGAGGGGTGCGGCGTCCGAGAGGGCGCGGAAGGCGGTGAGGCCGAAGCCGCAGGAAAGTCGGGCGAGCAGTTGCCGTCGGGAAAGCGTCATGGTGGGAGTACGCGGGGAAGTGCCGGGAATTTCCGGCGGCTGGGGCGGGCGGAAGGATCAGGGTGGGGGCGAGAGGCGGCGGACCACATGATTTTCGCTGTCGCCGATGAGGAGGGAGCCATCCTTGTCGATGTAGACCCCGTGGGGTCGGGCGAGTTGGCATTCGAGTGGGTTGCGGGATGGTCCGGTGCCTTTGCGGCCGGTGCCTGCGGCGACCTTGATGATGCCAGTGGCGGGGTCGATGACGCGGATGGAGTGGCTTTCGGTGTCGGCGATCCAGATGCGGCCGTCGGGACTGGCGGCGAGGCCTTTGGGACCGGCGAGGGTGGCGGAGCGGGCGGGACCGTCATTTCCGGTGAACCCTTGTTTGCCGGTGCCGGCCATGTGTGCGAGGCGGGCGGGTTGTCCTGAGACGCGGAAGACGGCATTGCCTTCGCGGAGGGCGAGCCAGAGGTTTCCTTTGGGATCGAAGTCGATGGTGCGTGGGCCGAGGATGGGGGTATCCGGGGAGAAGGGAGCGCCGTCTGGAGTGGGTTCCTTGCGGCCATTGCCGCAGAGGGTGGTGATGGTGTGTGTTTTGAGATTGACCGAGCGGACGCGGTGGTTGCCGATGTCGCAGATGACGAGGGCGGAACCGTCCGGGGTGAACTGGATGGCGATGGGGTCGCGGAAGGCGGCTGACGTGGCGGGTCCGCCGTCGCCGGAGAAGCCTGGTTTGCCGGTGCCTGCGAATGTTGAGATGGAGCCCGATTTCATGTCGACCGTGCGGATGGTGTGGGTGGACATGTCGGCGATGTAGAGGTTTCCGTCCGGGCCGAAGCGGATTTCGTGGGGTTTGCTGAGTTGGGCGGCGGTGGCTGGTCCTCCGTCGCCGGAGTATCCCGGGGTTCCCGTGCCGGCGACCGTTTCGATGCGGCCGTCGCTGGTGATGCGGCGGACTCTGTGGCCATTGAATTCGCAGACGTAGAGATTGCCATCGGGGCCTCTGGTGATGCCGAAGGGGTCGTGCAGGGCAGCGGCCGTGGCGGGTCCGCCGTCGCCGCTGGAGGCGGGCTGGCCATTGCCGGCGATGGTGGTGATTTCCGGGGTGGCGGTGGCGAGGGTGGTGGTGGCGAGGAAGAGCAGGGATTTCATGAAATTGATCGGGGAGGGGTCAGTACCATGGACGGGAGCGGACTTCGATGCCGAGGTCGGTGCTGACGAGGTCTTCGAAGCGGCGGAGGTCGGCGAACGAGCCATTCTGGTTGCGGTAATGGTAGGGGTAGATGGTGCGTGGCCGGAAGGCTCGCACGACGGCGACGGCGGCATTGACGTCCATGGTGTAGGGGATGTTCATGCAGAGGAAAGCGATGTCGATGTTCTGGAGGGCGCGGGTTTCCGGGATGTCGCCGGTATCGCCGCTGAAGTAGAGCCGTTTTCCGCCGAGGGTGAGGATGTAGCCATTGCCTGAGCCGGGCGGGTGATTGCTGTTGTAGGCGGGGATGGCTTCGATGCCGAGGCCGCCTGCGGTGGTGGTGGTGGCTCCATTGTTCATGACCGTGGTGAGAGCCTTGAGGGTGGCCGACATGGCCGTGTGGACGGCCTGCGGTGCGAAGATGGCGCAGCCGTCCGGGTTGCGCTGATTGCCGGTGGTGGTGCTGCTCCAGTGGTCGCTGTGGCTGTGGGTGATGAGGATGACATTTGCCTTGGGGAGGCCGGTGTAGAGACTGGTGGCTCCGACCGGGTCGCAGTAGATCGTGAGATTATTCCAGCGGATGAGGAAGGTGGCGTGATTGATGGGGCGGATGATGGCGTCGCCGCTGGTGGTCGGGAAGTGGTCGCCTGGGAAGGCTCCTGATGCTGGGGCTTCGGTGAAGCGGTAGTGGCGGCTGGGGTGGTAGACGGCGGCCGAGTCGCGGAATTCGGCTGTGCCATTACTGGTGATGGTGGCGAGGGTTTGCCATTGCTGGAGATTGCTGCTGGCCTCGATGCGTCGGAGGGAGCCGACGGGTGCCGGCATGCGGACCGTCATGTCGCCGTCGGTTTCCCGGAAGATTTCCGGCTGCAGGGGGGATTGGCTGCCCACGAAGGAGGCTGCCGCGAGAATGGCGGCGGGGAAGGCGGAGCGGAGGGCGGCGGGGTGCATACGTTGGGGAATTCTCTGGGATGCTACCGTGGAGGGCTGCCCGTGGGCAAGTTCCGTGGAAGCGCTGCGCATTCCGCTTTTCCGGACGCCAGGTATCGTGGAAAGCGCACCATGAACCGCACAGCCCTTGCGATTGCAGCCCATCCTGACGACATTGAATTCCACATGGCGGGAACCCTGCTGCAGCTGCGCGACCGTGGCTGGGACATTCACTGCTTCAATTTGTCCTCGGGGTCGCTCGGCAGCACCGTGATGACCATGGAGCAGACCAAGCGGGTGCGGCGGACGGAAGCGAAGGAAGCTGCCCGGCTCATGGGAGCGGTGTGGCATCCCCCGGTGTCGCACGATCTCGAGATTCTCTATGGGGTGACGATGATCCGGAAAGTGGCGTCGGTGATCCGGAAAGTGAATCCGTCCGTGGTCCTGACGCATCCACCGGTCGACTACATGGAAGACCATACGGAGACCTGCCGGATTGCCGTGACGGCGGCATTTGCGAAGGGATTTCCGAATTACCGGACCGTGCCTGCGCGGCAGCCGGCCGAGGGGGAAGTGACTGTGTATCACTGCATGCCGCACATGCTGAGCGATCCCATGGGGCGGCGCGTGCAGCCGGCGGCGTGGGTTGATGTGACCTCCGTGATGGCGCGGAAGCGGGAGGCCCTTGCGGCGCACCGGAGTCAGAAGCAATGGCTCGACGAGACGCAGGGGATGGATTCGTATCTGAAGATCATGGAAGGCTTCGGGGAGACGCTCGGGCGTGAATCAGGGAAATTCCGTTTTGCCGAAGGCTGGCGGAAGCATCTGCATGCCGGCTTCTGTGCGGAGGAGGCCGATCCCCTGCGTGAGGAATTGGGGAAGGCGTGGCGTGCGAATCCGGCGTGGGATGCGTGAGGTGACCTTGCCTTGCTTTTCTCAGCGCAGCCCGAGCCACGACGGCGACGCGTAGCGTGCTGTTAGGCTGTCGCAGAGGTCGGCTGGGAAATCGCCCGGGGAAAACGTCGTGACGGCAGCGGCGAGGGACCTTGCGAGCAGACGGGGGAAGTCGGGAGGGAGGGGCAATGGAGCCACGGATCCCTGATGAAGGAGACCGTGGCGGCAGCGGCGCTGGCCGGCTCCTGCGAGTTTCCGTCCGGCCTGCATGAGGTCGCCGGGAGCCGGTGCCTCGAAGCACAGGCCACCTGCGGGGACGGGGGTGGCTGCCGGGCATTGTGCGGACGGAACGCCAGCCATGGCGAGGGCGCTGGCGAGGGCACGGTGGAATTGCTGGTAGCTTTCCGCGGGGGGCAGGCGGGCTGCCGGGCAGTTTCTTGGAATGATGAGCGACCACGTGAAGTCCGGGCCGTGCGGGACGATGCCGCCGCCTGTCCAGCGACGCATGAGGGCGGAACCTCCAGAAGCTGCGAGGCGGGCATGGGCGACTGGAATGAAGTAGCCGAAACTGACGGTCGGCTCCTGCCATGAGTAGACGCGCAGGATTGGCTGGGATGCCGTGGAGAGGAGTGCTTCGTCCGCGGCCATGCTGGCAGCCGCGCTGCGTGGTTGCGCGCGGTCGTCGCAGAGGGCGAGCGAATCGAAGATTTCAGCCATGGGGGAATCAGGAATCGGCGTCGTCCGGAGATTCCACGAGGCCCATGGTGTGGAGCTTGCGGTGGAGGGTGCGTCGGGAGATGCCGAGCATTTTGGCGGCGGCGCTGCGGTTTTCGCCGCTGCGGCGGAGTGCTTCGCGGATGAACGTATCCTCCATGGCAGCGAGGTTGAGGTCGGGCGGGGGCTGGGTTGCCGGGGCCTGCGGTGCGGTGGTGGTGCCCGGTGCGGGCAGGGCCGCGGGGGTGCGTGACGAAGCGAGGGTGAGAACTGGGCCGCCGCGCAGCGAAGCCGGGAGGTGGCGCAGGAGGAGTTTGGTGCCGCTGCTCATGACTACGCCGTGTTCAATGGCCGTGCGCAGTTCCCGGACATTCCCGGGCCATCGGTAGGCCAGCATTGCGTCCATGGCATCCTGGGAAATCTCGCGGGTGTCGCGGCGGTTTTCCTTCGATAGCTCCCGGAGGAAGGCATTGGCGAGAATCGGGATATCTTCCGGGCGAACCCGCAGCGGGGGCATGTGAATATTGACCACATTGAGGCGGAAGTAGAGGTCCTCGCGGAATTTCCCTGCTTCCACCATGGAGGCCAGGTCCTTGTTGGTGGCGGCGATGACGCGGACATCGATCCGGATGGGAGCATTGCCGCCGACCCGTTCGATGGTGCGTTCCCCGAGGGAGCGCAGCAGCTTCACCTGCGTGCTCTGATCGATTTCACCGAGTTCATCCAGGAAGAGCGTGCCTCCGTTGGCGGTTTCAAAGCGTCCGATGCGGCGTTCGGTGGCCCCCGTGAACGATCCGCGTTCGTGCCCGAAGAGTTCGCTTTCGAGGAGCTGGGGGGAAAGCGCCGCACAATGAACGATCACGAGCTTTGCCTTGGGACGGCCGCTCAGATTGTGGAGTGCGTGGGCCACCAGTTCCTTGCCCGTTCCGCTTTCCCCTTCGATGAGGACGGTGGCCCGGGTTGGCGCGACCTGCTGGATCGTCTTGAACACCTGCTGCATGGGAGCCGAACTGCCGAGCAGGCGGTCGAGTCCGAAGCGTTCATCGACCTGCCGCTGCAGCGAAGTGTTTTCCTCCTCGAGATTGCGGCTGCGGAGGGCCCGGCGGATGAGGAGGTCGAGTTCCTCGAGATTGACTGGTTTCGTGACGAAATGCCATGCGCCCCGCCGCATCGCTTCCACGGCTGTGTCGACGCTTCCGTAGGCCGTCATCATGATGACGACGGGTGGGTGGGGGAAGGCGAGTGCGGCGTCGATGAGCTGCATGCCGTCGTCCGCGCCGAGGCGGAGGTCTGTGACCATGACATCGACCCGCTCGTTCTTGAGGACCTCGAGGGCTTCGGCCCGGTCCGAGGCCACGTAGACATCGAAGTCGTCTTCAAGGGACAGCCGCAGACCATCGCGGGTATGTTTCTCGTCGTCGACAATGAGCACGGTGGCGTCCATGGCCTCAATATTGTGACAGAATGACCCGGAGGCAACCGGGGTGATGGATGGGGCATCTGCAGGCTTGCGGGCAGGGAAGGTGCGGCCTATGCGCGGAGCATGCGCATCATTGCGGGCAGCGCCGGCGGAATTCCCATCGCTGTGCCGAAGACCTCCCTGCGGCCGACCACCGACCGGGTGAGGGAAGCCGTGTTTTCGATCCTTGGAGTGGATCTTTTGGCGGGGGCGGCCGTGCTCGATCTTTTTGCGGGCAGTGGATCGTACGGGCTGGAGAGTCTGAGCCGCGGGGCTGCGCGTGTCGTTTTCGTCGAAGCCGACCGGGCCGCGGCGGAAGTGATCCGGGGGAATCTGCAGAAGGCGCGGCTGACGGGTGGGGTGGTGCAGCAGTCGCCGGTGGAGAGTTGGCTGCGCGGGCGTGGGCGCGAGACTGCGGGGGTGCCGTTCCGGCTGATTTTTGCGGATCCTCCGTACGCGAAGCAGCGCGGGGATATCGACTGGGGCGCGCGGCTGCTGGCTGATCCTGTGGTGCCCACGCTTCTCGAGGAAGGCGGCTGGCTGGTGCTGGAGACCTTTGCCCGCGGGGGAAGTGCGGTTGCGGAGGATGGGGCGTGGGTGCGTCGCGACGAGCGGCGTTATGGCGATGCAATGGTCGGATTCTATCAACTCAAGCGGACTGGTGACCATGCTGCGGATCATTCTGCTGATTTATAATCTGCTGCTGCCGTTTGGGCTGCTGGTGCTGCTGCCCGTGAGTGTGCTCAAGATGCGGAAGCGCGGGGGCTACGGATCGCGTTTCTGGCAGCGGTTCGGGAAATTCGATGCCGAGACCCGGGCGAAACTGGAGGCAGGGCGGGGTCGGGCATGGTGGCTGCATGCGGTCAGTGTGGGGGAAGTGAACGTGGCGCGGAAGCTCATTGCCGGGCGGTTGCGGTTGGCTCCTGGGGTGCCGGTGGTGCTTTCGGTGACGACTTCGACTGGCTATGCGGTGGCCGTGAAGGATGCGCCGGAGGAACTGACGGTGATCTACAGTCCGGTCGATCTGCTGCCGGTGCCGGGGATGTTGCTGGAGCTGATCCGGCCGGTGGTACTGGTGCTGGTGGAGGCCGAGGTTTGGCCGAATCTGGTGTGGGGAGCGGACCGGCGGGGGATTCCCGTGGTGCTGGCCAACGCGCGGCTTTCGCCCCGCAGCGAGCGTCGGTACGGGGCTCTGCGCTGGCTGGCGGCCCCGGTTTTCGGGCAATTGCGGCGCGTTCTCGTGCAGGACGAGGCCGACCGTGCGCGCTGGGAAGGAATCGGTGTGCCGGCCGGACGGATTGCCTGCACTGGGAGTGTGAAGTACGACCTTGCGGGGTCGCCGCGGGAATCGAGGGTGGCTGCATTCCGGGAACTGGTGAGTGTGCTGTGGGGCGAAGGACGGGAAATTGTGCTCGCGGCGAGCACGCATGACGGGGAAGAAGCAGCCATGGCGGTGGCTCTGAGCGAAGTTCTGCGGGATCGGCCGGGCGTGCGGCTGGCGGTGGCACCGAGGCATGCCGAGCGCCGCGAGGAAGTGCGTGCGGCACTTGAGAAGGCGGGCATTTCCTGCGTGCTGCGTTCCGGGCTGCCGCAGTCGGCCCAGGGCGACGGGACGTCCCGTGCGCCTGTTCTCGTGATCGATTCCACGGGGGAACTGCGCGACTGGCAGGCTCTTGCCAGTCTGGTGATCATCGGAAAGAGTTTTCTGGCCGAGGGGGGGCAGAATCCTGCCGAGGCCATTGCTGCCGGGGTTCCGGTGGTCTGTGGTCCGCACATGGACAATTTTCTGCCGCTCATGAAACTTCTCGAGGCCGCCCGCGGCATCCGGCAGGTGCGTGGATTGGACGAACTGGCTCCGGCGATTGCGGGAATGCTGGACGACCCCGCAGGTTCCCGGGCGGAAGCCGACCGTGGGCGGGCTGCCCTTGCGCAGCACCGGGGAGCCACAGAGAAAACCGTGGCGGCCATTGCGGCCGAGGCCAGCGGGCCGTGACGCCGACGGATCCTTCCGGTTTCCGGAATGCAAATGCCACTTGCATCGCCGGGGATGGCAGCTACGCTCGTCTCCCGCCCGGAAAGGGTCGGCTGGGTCTGCCTGCTGAAGGCAACTGGAAGCCGGGACCGTTCCCGCCGATCCGGTGATCCGCCAGTTTTCCCCGTCCATCTGCGTAAATTTCCCAATCAAACCATCCAAATCCTGCCATGAAGGCCGATCTGCATCCCAACTACCAGCCCGCCACCGTCACCTGCACCTGCGGCACCGTTTATCACACCCGCTCGACTCAGAAAGAGGTCAAGATTGGTATCTGCGCGGCCTGCCACCCGTTCTTCACGGGTGAACAGCGCTTCGTCGACACCGCCGGACGCGTTGACAAGTTCGCCAAGCGTTTCGGTGGAGTCCAACTCCGCCGTGCGGCCAAGCCGAAGCTTTCCCCTGCGGGAGCCTAGTCGCTGGCTTTTCCGATTTCAGAGCGGTGCGTGTCCGGTGAGCGGGCACGCGCCGCTTTTGTTTGAACGCGGAGCGCCGGCTGGCCGGGCCCGCGCAGGCCGCCTGTCTCATGTCCCATGGATTACGCTGAACTGATCGAGCGGAAGAAGCTGCGCCTTCACGAACTGGAGGCAGCCATTGCGTCGCCGGACTTCTTTGCGGACGCGCGGAAGGCGGGGGAAATGACGCGCGAGCATGCGGCGGTGCGGAGGTTGCTGGCGTCGTGGGATCGCTATCAGCAGACCGGGCGGGATATCAGTGAGGCCACCGAGCTGGCGAAGGGGGAGGATGCCGAGCTGGCGGCCATGGCTGCCGAAGAACTTCCTGGACTGGAGGAACGGTCGGTGGCCCTTGCCTCGGAAATTCAGTACGCCTTGCTGCCGCGCGATCCGACCGAGGACCGTGATGCTCTTTTGGAAATCCGGGCGGGTACGGGTGGCGATGAAGCCGCCCTCTTTGCCGGCGATCTCATGCGCATGTATGTGCGCTACGCGGAAAGCCGCGGCTGGAAGGTCGAACCGATGGAAGCGAATCCATCCGATGCCGGCGGGTTCCGCGAAGTCATCTTCAAGGTATCGGGCGAGGAAGTATTCCGCTGGCTGAAATATGAAAGCGGCGTCCACCGGGTGCAGCGCGTTCCGGCCACTGAGGCGCAGGGCCGCATTCACACATCGACGGCTACGGTCGCAGTTTTGCCCGAGGCCGAGGAAGTCGATGTCCAGATCCGCGCCGACGACCTCCGCATCGAAGTGTGCCGGGCGGGCGGGCATGGCGGACAGGGCGTCAACACGACCGATTCCGCCGTGCAGATCATGCACCTTCCAACCGGGATGATTGTGCGTTGTCAGGACGGGCGGAGTCAGCTCAAGAACCGCGAGAAGGCCATGACCGTGCTCCGTTCCCGTCTGCTCGAACGCAAGCAGCAGGAAGAAGCGGCCCGTTATTCGGCGCACCGCCGCAGCCTGATTGGATCGGGCGGCCGCGAGGAAAAAATCCGGACGTACAACTTTCCGCAGAACCGCGTCACCGATCACCGCATCAATCTCACCCTCTACCATCTGCCGTCTTTCATGGATGGCGACCTTGGGGAAATGATCGCGGCACTCCAGAAGAGCGACATGGCTGCGAGAATGGAGGAAGCCCAGCGGGAAGCCGGCCTGACCCCGTGATTCCGCAGGGAAGCGGGGATCGCCCGCGATGGAGCCCAGCACGATCCGGAAGACACGCGTCCGGCTGAATTTCCTTGTCCTTTCGCTGCCCGCATCGCTAGCGTGGCAACATGAAGAACCGATTTTCCGGTGCTGCGTGGGTGACGCCAGTGACTGTGTGTGCGGCATTTCTGGGAATGGGCGCAGCGGTTGTGCGCGCCGGGTTTACGGTGAGTGCCTTCACGGCGCGGCAGCGGCCGCAGTCCCTGCTCGTCGACATTGGCTATGACCTTGCGCTCAAGGACGTCTCATCGGTCCGGGTCATGCTGGAAGCCTCTCCGGATGGCTGCGAGATCTGGCAGGTTCCCGTGACGAGTGTCACCGGCGACATTGGCTCCGGAGTGAAGGCTGGTAACGGGAAGAAGGCCGTCTGGGATGCCGGAGCAGACTGGTCGCGGCGTCTCTCCCCGGAGATGCGATTCCGGATTTCCGTGGACGATGGTTCCGGGGAACCTCCGGTGCCGGCGGGATTTTCCCTGATTCCGGGTGGATTCTATACGATGGGGCGCACGAGTGGAGACTCGGATGCCGATGCTCCGCCGGTCACGGTGCATGTCAGTGCTTTTCTCAGTCAGCAGCGGGAAACTACGCTGGCGCAGTGGAAGGAAGTGCGGACGTGGGGCCAGTGCGAACGGCTTCACTGACCTTCCGCCCGAGACTGGAAAGGGATTGAATCATCCCATGGTCGGGCTCACGTGGCATCAGGCCATCAAATGGTGCAACGCCCGCAGTCTCAAAGAAGGATTAGGGCCCGTATACTACACCAATCCGGCGCGGCTTCCCTTCCATGTCTACCAGGTCGGGACCACGTCGGCGATCACGGTCTGCTGGGGTGCCAATGGCTATCGGCTTCCGACCGAGGCCGAATGGGAAAAGGCCGCCCGTGGTGGTTCGGCGGGGACCCGCTTTCCCTGGGGAGACATCGCTTATCATATCAAGCTCAATTACTATGCCTCCGACACGACGATCGGGAGTTATGACGGCAGTGCGCCGAGGGGGTACCATCCCGCTTATGCCACCGGGCTCACTCCGTACACTGCGCCCGTAGGGAGCTTTCAAGCAAACGGGTACGGACTTTTCGATGTCGCGGGGAATGTTGCGGAATGGTGCTGGGACTGGGATTCGGATTTCTCGTACAGGAACGGAGCCAGTGATCCCCGGGGGCCACTGAATGGTGAATTGCGGGTGGCGCGCGGTGGCTCATGGGGAGACCCGGTACCCGCTACCCGGTTGGGGGCGCGGGCCGGCCGGTTTCCCACTGTTGCGGGGGAACGCACCGGATTCCGCCCGGTCCGCCTGTGGCCGCGACCCGGTTCCGTGGAAAGCGGCAGTGTGGCCGTCGATACCAGGACGGTCCCGCTCATGGGAGTGCCGTCGCTCGGAG
>Ga0315909_10005926_pt1 | contig 13903 bp, 8 predicted proteins | sample LakEriMetagenome_11_FD_203527 | JGI IMG/M metagenome (GOLD analysis project Ga0315909, IMG submission 203527) | Freshwater fungal communities from buoy surface, Lake Erie, Ohio, United States - Buoy 2 MA125 | ecosystem: Environmental > Aquatic > Freshwater > Lake | place: USA: Lake Erie, Ohio...
ACATCGCGATCAGACTCAAATCCTGTCGCTTGGTGGCCGATTGAAAGTCCTCCAGCCGACACCAAAGCTCCGCTTCATAAGCTGTCCCACCTGCGGCGAATCTCCCACTGATCCGCCAGGTTCGGCCCTCGAAATCGATTGGATTTCCCACTGCCAGGGAGGTCTCATCACAGCCGAGTTTTGCCGCGACCAACTTGCCCGCCATCACCTCTCCCGGACCGGGCCAGTTGCCTTCCTCGAGCCGAATCGCTCGGCGTACTAAAGGTGCATTGAGGGTCACACCGCGTAGGAGTCCAAGGCCAACAGGATCGTTCGCGCTGGAGACCCGAGTGCCTAAGACCAACTCGGGTGAAACATGCTTGATCCCGAATCGTTCCAAGGCTCCATCCAAACTGGCCGTCAGGAGCGCGGGGGTTCGCGCCGCAATCGAGGAGTTCTCCAGGTTGTCTTCGGAGTTGACAGAATACACCAGCACAACTTCAGGGTCGCCGCTGTCACCTAGCGATTGCTCGAGGCCACGGATGAAAGCGACGACGATGAACACAAGCAAGATAACCACCGAAAGGGCAAACAGTGTCAACGCAGTCCTGACAGGCCGCCTGGAGAGGTTGCGAAATGCGTATTCGAAAGGGAGTAACATTTTTCGGATCGGACCTTGGTTGGTGCCATCATGCGCACACACAGCCATCGCGCAGCGGCGAGCGTGCATCAAAATGGAGCCAACATTCAAAAAAGCGGTTAAAGCTCAAAGCCGGTGCAGGAGGCAGCAAGCACCATACCGTCAAATCGACATTTGGATCATTTTAGGAAAGATTGGATTTGAATGGTTTTCGGCGCATGCCGAGGGGTTTTTGAAAGCGGTTGGGAGCAAGCCCTCCGTTGAAGGGTCAAGTGTAGTGTTCCACGCTCGAACACTCAGAAAACCACTGGATATTTAGACTCACCGGGCAGCTTGCGCTGCTCAGCTATTCATTTGCCGATTACAAGGAAATGCAACTTCATCAATGTCCCGATTTGACGGTATTGGCCGCAAGCAGGTTCGCTGGGAGCAGGCTTTCGATCAAATCTGCCAAGATTGCAGCGCAATCTGCGCGCTGCGAGCAGAAGAAAACAGACGATTAGCACGGTCGGCATGGGTAAGAAGATGGATTGTCACTTTTTCTACCGCAGAAGGAGTGACGCTGCGCCAGCCAAACCAAATGACCTTCCAAGCAGGCTCCGGCAATTGAACTTTCAGTTGCACCAACGCTCCCTCGCAGATGCAGTTCGGACAGCCACAATCTTCGTCCGGTGGGGCAGGCGGTTCGGGGGCTGAATCGCAAACGTCGACAGCACAGCAACCACAACCTGTGGGTGCAGGCTCGCAAGCTGCCTCGCATTGCCCAGCACACCGAAGCGGGCAAATCAGCAGATTCGCAATCATCAAAAACACAATCATCGCATGTTCCATACTGCCGATTGTACTTCATCTGAAATCCAAGGGCAACGTCACAAGGTACTCGGCTGCTAGCCGGATGGCTCTCGTTCGTCTAGAGAGACTTCCTGACACCCTTCCAAGCAGTATTACGGACGATCTTTTTTAGCAGTCTCAGAAAGCGTTTCGAGCAGTTGAGCCCTTTTTTGAAGAATCTTGCATGCGACATTCGATTCGCAGATTTCCTTCAAAATCCCTTCGGGGATCCGTGCCGTTCTCATCGCAGTGTTGGCAGCTTGTGGGTCGATCGCCTCTGCACCGCCAAGGAATCCGTAGGCTCGGATATTGGCGTTTCGAGATGCCTGCAAGTAATGGACTAAGCCTTCTAAGTCGCACTCCCCTTGTTGCTGTCCGACGAACCGGACCGCTCCCCCTTTCGATCCGACGGTATCCAAACCAAGGACATCGATCACTTGCATTGCCGATTCGTAGGCATCTGAAAACACCTCCCGGCTTCGCTCCAATTCAAGTAGTTTGCCGTAGCGACTTCCTATTGCAGACAATGCTTGGCACCGAGACGAGGCTTCCTCAATCCCTTTAGCAAGCGTCTCCGCTTTTTCCATCTCTCCCCTTTCTAGATAAATATTCACAACGATGTGCTGAACTGCCCCATGGCCGTGCAATTGCTGCCTATTCAAGATGTTTTCGAACCTTGCCAACAGCTTTTCAAATTCCATGGTGCCTGGAACCCTTGGAAGAATCTCTGCCAATCCCAAGATCGTCTCTGATCGCGTTGAATCCTCCATCTCTGAGCGTTCCACAAGTTCCAAAGCTACATTCAACTCCTTCTGGGCTTGGTCATTTCTACCTGTTTTGAACAAAGCACCTGCATACTGGGTGCTCACTCTGGCTTTGACTCCTGGGTCCGATATCTCCCGGATAGCGGCTCCTGCTAAATCGAGTTGTTTCTGCAGATCGTTCGCACGATTGGCATCGAACCGAATCGCTAAGGCATATTGTATGCGACTAGCCGCATTCCATTGAGGATCGCTGATGGATTCAATCATCCTCTCTGCTTCGGCTAAGGCATTTGACTTAAGTCGCATCGAGATACGTACGGATGTTGCGAGCGATTGGGTAGGCTTGGACAATTCGGCAGAGAGCTTGTCCGCTTGTTGGCTCAATCCGTCCTTATCGAGAGTTGTGATCAAGTCGACCAGTACAGCGATTTTCTCCTTCCTGTCCATGAGCATGGACAGCGTTTTGCGCATGGCTTTTTCATCCTGCAGTTTAGCCTGGCAGATCGCCAGTTTACCTAGCGCAAGGGTCCGGTACTCGTGGATTGGGACCTCAAGGGGACCATTGGTGTCAAATTCCAAAGCGTTAGCACCTGCGACATAAGACTCCTGCGCTTTTGCTGCATGATCCACTGCGTCTTGAGCTCTCCCCTGCTCCGCTAGATGCATGGAGATGACCCAAAAGGCTGCGGACCTATCGGGTTTGCTTGTGATCATTTGGGCTGTAGCCGTTGATTGCCCAACCACCCCAGACTTGGCCAGCTCTTTGGCGACTAAGAAGAGTGCGTAATCCCGCAATGCGGATTTCGGGACCTCGACGGGCCCATGGATCGTGATGGAAAGTCCTGAGGATGCATCAGGGGGAATTGCAAAACAAGCTTGCCTAGCCGCATCAAATTCCCCGAGACTTGCGAGCAAAACTGCGAATTCAAGTAAATGAAAGTTTCTCGCAAGTGAGTTCCGCTCCAGATCGATCGCTAAAGCCTGTGCGCCTTCCTTGATCAGTTGCCGATAGCTTTCGATGTCGCCTTGGCGTTGGAAATACCGAGCAAACAAAAGTCGATCGAATGTATTCCATCGATCTTTGTCCGTTATAGCGAGTTGGTCGACATGCTCAATCCAAAGTCTCTCTTGGATTCCCCGTAGCATCCCCTTCTCGCCGATTAGAGACTCATTGATTGAATCCGTCTCCTTGTATGAACTTGAAACCAAATTCAGCGCCCGACCTGGCTGGTTGGGCTGCAAGGCGATCAAGCGGTCGAATCTTCCTTTTTCCTCGGAGAGTTCAAGCCGAAGGCGTTGGGACCTATGTTGCACAATCTGCTTTTCCGCTTCCGGCGGTGTGCTCAATATGTCCCAGCCGACATTGTCCAAGTACCTGCCCGCATGGACCAGGAAGCGATAACGCATGGTGTTGGATTTATTCTCAATCCAAGCAATGTTCTCTCCATCGAACTCTTCCAAACGTACCAATTCAAACACAATGGGTTTGTCTTGAGATCTATCTCCGATCCAGGTATCACCGACTCCGACAGGTTGCTCGGGCAACTCAGGCCAATCGATCAGTTGGGCTGGTATGCTGGGGTAGTTTTCCAGCTTTCGCATTTCACCGCGATCCGAGAAACGAAACAGATATTCATTTTCGTGAAAGCGGCGAAAGGATTTCAAAATCCAATCGATCTCCGAGAGCTCTTTTTCTGAAGGTGAAAACTCCGCATCGTGGATGCTATCGTAGTCGATCTTGACCTGATCGCTCCGATGACGAAATCGGGATCGATGCAATGCAACCTTGACCGTTGCGTTTCCATTCTCATCGACCGACTGAACACTCCATTGGAAGTCCTGTACATCGGTTGTATGTTGCGGATAGTTGTCTAGGGTTCGAATCCCAGATGCGATCTTGCCTAAAAAGAGCTGATCCGGAAGGAACTTCCATCGCAAGCTCACCTTGGGTGATAACGTGTCGGTTTTTTCATTTTCCTGTCCTTGGATGGGAGTGTCACATACCAGAACGATGGAAACAAGGAGCACCATGCCCTGGTAACCGGGAAGTTTGTGTGAAAAAGAAGATGCGCTAAACATAAAATTATTCTTGGAGTGCGAGTACCGCCATGGCCGTGATACCGAGTCGAAAGTGACTTTTAAAAAAACCCGAGCAACTGGATAATGTAAGGTTAGATGAGGCAACCAGGGTTGCGTAAGGGTGGATTCGCACTGGAATTGATCCATCAATTCCTCGAATCTGATTGACGCCACATCCCATCAAAAAAGAGGATCCTCCGGAGCCATTGCCATGTCCGTGTGATGCGAGTAGGAAATTCCTGCACGTTCAAAAGGAACTCGATGGTTACGATCCCTACACCGAGGTGACCCAGGGGATTCTAACAGGATCGTTTAGTTCGCAAAACAGCCAGTAGTCAAGCGAATCGGTCTCAAGGGCCAAACGACAGTACACAGCCCCCTTCGTTCCCCAAAAGTTGACAAGAACGCATAACGGTCTTGGAAACACTCGCATGCTTCCGTCTTCGACATCGCCCAATCCTCACAACCGGTAGGCATTTATCGATCTTCGAAGCATATCCGTAACAGACGGTAGTTTCGATCCAAACCGGCATTCGATACAACCCGATATCCCGCTCAAATCGTTTCCGGTGGGTCTGCATGAACTACTCAGGAACCCTCTCCGATGCTGTCTTTTCCTCGATTTGCAAATTCCGCTGCCTGCATTTTGCAAGCAGTCGCCGTCTACATGGTCGCTGCATCGGCGCAGGCCCAAGAGCCGACCGATCCCTCGATATCCATGACACAGCCGCCGCTTGTGACCGAAACCGAGCCCATGCTTGGTTCTGAGATCGGTTCTGAGATCGCCGAAGCTGATTCCCTATCGCAAACCCCGACTTCGCTGTTCGGTGGGCCATGGTACGAACGACCGAAGCTAACCGGCGATTGGTTCGGCACCCGATCTGCGCTTGCGGGAAACGGGATCGGAATCGACGTCAGCAATACCCAGTACCATCAGGGGGTAACCAGCGGTGGACTTGAGCAAGCCTTTCGCTACGGTGGACGCAATGATTACTTTTTGAACGTCGACGGCGAAAAGGTCGGACTCTCGAAGGGGTCATTCATGACTTTGCACGGGGAAACCCGATACGGTGATTCGGCCAATTCGCTCACAGGTGCCCTGATGCCGGTCAACCTCATGTTGGCGGTGCCTCAGCCGAACGGAACGGTCACCGCTTTGACCGGAGTGAAATTGACCCAGTTTTTGTCCGAGCAATCGCTGGTTTACGCAGGGAAGATCAACACGCTGGACGATTTCAAACAACCAATCACGGGTGCGGGCACGCTCAACGGTTTCCAAAACAGCGCGTTGATGCTCAATCCCATTTATGCCCGCACAGTGCCTTATTCGACATTCGGGGCCGGCTTTGCCTACCTTGAGAACATGGAGCCGTTGTTCGCAGCGGCCGTGTTCGACACGAACAACACTCCTACTGTGAGTGGATTTGATACGTTCTTTGACAACGGGGCAACGGTCTTCGCTCAGTTGAATCTGCAGACTAGATTCTTTGGTCTGCCGGGGCACCAAGGCGTTTCGGGGACCTACAGCAGCGGAACATACACGGACCTTACTCCCTCGGCTTATCTCGACCCAATCGACGGGTTGGTGATCGCGACTACTCCCAAAACCGGCTCGTGGAGTATGGCATACAATTCTGATCAGGCATTCTACGTTTCACCGGATAACCCGCAGCGGAAATGGGGCGTATTCAGTACCCTAGGAATCGCGGATAGCAACCCAAGCCCAATCAATTGGTTTGGCAGTGCTGGCATCAGTGGAAGCAGCCCATTCACGGTACGAAAAGCGGACACTTTCGGTATCGGTTATTTTTACGTCGGTGTAAGCGATCCGCTGAAAAGCCTCGCTCCGAACCTGTTTCCGTTGCAGAACGAAAACGGCGTCGAACTTTACTACAACGTGCAAGCGACCCGTTGGTGTCAGATCACGCCGGACCTTCAGGTTCTTGATCCGTTCCGCGAACGGGCAGACTCGTCGCTTCTCTTCGGCCTTCGGGCGAAGATCGACTTCTAACCTCATCCCTTGCCGTGAAGATTCGGTCGAGTGCTCAAATCGGCGATGGCTCAGTCACGCATTGGGGAGATCGGCTCGAAGGGATCGCATCCACCATGGTTCGGAGCGACGTTTCATGTTGCAAGGGTTGGTTTAGGCATGGAGATGACCTGGGTTTCGAGGAATTCGCGAATGCCTTCTTCGCCCCCTTCGGCGCCGATGCCACTGTGCTTGATGCCGCCGAAAGGGATCTCGGCTTTCAGCGGTCGCCATTCGTTCACGCCGACGATTCCAGCTTCGATGGCGGAGGCCACGGCGCGGCATTGCGCAAGGTCGCGACCATACACATACGAGGCAAGGCCATAGGGCGTGTCATTGGCGCGCCGCACGACGTCGGAGACGCTGGTATATCGCAGCAACGGGATGACGGGGCCGAAGATTTCCTCTTGCGCCACGCGCATCTCATCCCGCACGCCGGTGAGCAATGTGGGCGGGAAAAAGCTACCTTCGCGCAGAGTCGCATCCCTTTCGTAGCTGCGATTTTCAGCGACGATTTTTGCTCCCTCGGCTACCGCTTGCTCGACGAGTCGGCCGATCTCCGTGCAGGCCTGGCGATGGATCAGCGGCCCGGCTTCGATGCCGTCGGCAAGTCCATTGCCGAGACGTGCGGCTCTGATTTTCGTTGCGAGTTTCTCCGCCAGCGCGGACTCGGCATCGGCGTGTACAAAAACGCGATTGGCGGTGACGCAGACCTGTCCAGAGACGAACAGCTTCAAACGCATAAGCTGCTCGGCGACGAAGTCCAGATCGGCATCCGGCAGCACGATGAAAGGAGCGTTGCCTCCGAGTTCGAGCGAGAGCCGCTTGATGCCCGGCGCGGCGGCGACCATGAGCGCGCTACCGGTGGCGGTCGAACCGGTGAGACTCAGCACGCGCACCGCCGGATGCTCCGCGAGGACCGCGCCGACCACGGATCCACGTCCGGGCACGATTTGCAGCACACCATCGGGCAGACCCGCTTGACGCATTAAAGGCCCGATGGCCAGGGCGATCAGCGGGGTGAGTTCCGCAGGCTTCCACACCGCACTGCATCCGGCCGCGAGTGCGGCGGCGACTTTCTTCGCACCCTGCGCCAGGGGGAAATTCCATGGCGTGATCAGACCGGCCACGCCGGCTGGTTTGTGCTCGATAAAAAACTCGCGCCCCGCTTCGGGATGCCCAGCGATGCGGCCATAGACGCGCCGCGCCTCTTCGCCGAACCATTGGAAAAAGCTGGCGGCATACTCCACCTCGCCGACCGCCTGGGCATACGGCTTGCCCTGCTCGGCGGTGAGCAACCGGGCGAACTCATCCTTCTGCGCCAACAGCAGCGCGGCGGTGCGTTTCAAAATCATGCCGCGTTCGACTGCGGATACCTCGCGCCAGGTGCGCTGAGCCTTCACCGCGCCCTCGATGGCCAGCGTGACAACGGCGGCATCCGCACGCGACACGTCGGCGATTTTCTCCCCCGTGGCGGGATTGCGAACGGTGACGGTTTCGCCGCCAGGATGCCATTGGCCGTCGATCCAAGGAAGCGGCTCGAACCAAAAATCGGGAAGTGTTTTCATGTTCATGGATAACAACTATAGCCATGAAACCGCGCCGAATCTCGCCGCTTTGTCTCAAAAAAACTGCCCGGATCGTCTCGCTGCACTCGACAAGGCGTGTTTTCCGGCGATAACCTCCGGGTAATGGCTCTGGATATCTGCTAAACTAATCGTAGCTTATTCCTAGCCTATAGGCAGCCTTCTGACTTTCGCGTCAAGGCACCAAACACACCCATTTCTTTTTGCGAAGAATGCTAGACCCCGATCCTCAGCTATCACGAGGTGAGAACTGTGCTTTTGACACTTGAGACCACCGGGCCTGAGGCAACCAAGCTCAGCTACCTGCTTCACAAGCACCCCGACAAGGTGCAATCGTTCTCGATGAGTTTTGGTAAGGTGCATGTGTACTATCCGAGGTATGAATCCGACTGCGCGGTCGCATGCATGCTACTTGAGGTCGACCCGGTTGGAATGCTTCGGGGGGCTTACCGCGACTCGGATTTTATGCTCGGTCAGTACGTCAATGATCGACCCTTTGTAGCATCGTCGTTTATGAGTGTAGCGATCGCCCAAGTCTACTCGTCAGCCATTGGGGGAAAATGCAAGGACTATCCGCAGTTGGCCTCGACGCCTTTTCCGTGGACAGCCAGGATTGATTCGCTTGCGACCCGTGGCGATTCCCAGTGGGTAGAAAGGGTGTTTGAACCGCTCGGGTACACGGTCTCCACGCGCTTCGAGTTGCTCGATTCGCAGTTCCCGCAGTGGGGCGTCAGTCCCTACGTACCAACGGTGCTGTCCAAGACCTGTTTACTCTCCGAGTTGCTCACGCATCTGTATGTCCTAATCCCCGCCTTTGACAACAACAAACACTACTTCGTTGGCGAAGAGGAACTCGATAAGCTTCTGGAGAGGGGCCAAGGTTGGCTTGCATCACATCCCCATAAGGAATGGATCGCTCGACGCTATCTACGCGGTCGAGCGAACTTGGTCCGCAGTGCGCTGGAGCGATTGATCGAAGCCGATGCGTCGAATGAACCCGATGAGCCCCCTCTTGCTGACGTGGCGATCAGCCCTGCGCAAGATCTGACCTATAGAGACGATAACAAAGAGACTCCTGGAGCTACCGATCCTGAGCTGCCCGCAAGGCTCAACACGCAGCGCTACGCGGCCGTGCTCGAGGAACTCGTCGCCTGCGGCGCCAAGTCCGTTTTGGACCTTGGGTGTGGCGAAGGTCGACTCTTGCGTGATCTGGTCAAGAATTCTCAATTCGAGCGGATCGTAGGTATGGATGTCTCGTACAAATCCTTGGAGATTGCCCGCAAGCGACTGCGGTTTGATGCTTTCGATGAACGGCAACGAGCTCGGGTCGATCTGCTCCATGGTTCGCTGATCTATAAAGACCGTCGCTTGCAGGGATTCGATGCGGCGGCTGTGGTCGAAGTCATCGAGCACTTGGAACCCAACAGACTCGAATCGCTCGCCAAAGTCCTGTTCACCCAGGCTTGCCCAAAGCATGTGGTGCTGACCACTCCCAACAAGGAATACAACAGCGTTTGGGAAAGTTTACCCGCAGGTCAGTTCCGCCACGCGGACCATCGCTTCGAGTGGACCCGAGCCGAGTTTCAAGCTTGGGGGAATCGCATCGCCGCGCTTTACGGCTACCGAGTCGAGTACAAAGGGATCGGTTCAGAGGATCCTGATCGGGGCACTCCTACGCAACTGGGAGTCTTTCATCGTGATTGATACGTTGTATGTCGTCGGTTGCCAAGTCGTCGTGCTTAAAAGCGTCCGCGGGGGAGGGTCGAGAGATCTGTTTCCCGAAGGTGTCGTCGGTACCATTGTCAGCACACCTAGCTCCGACAGAGCGACTTACGGGGTCCGCTTCATGGATGGCTCTGAAGAAGCCTTCTTGGGATCAGATTTGGCTTTGTTGGCCAAATACCGCCAGCCGACCGAAGGGGATGCTGAGACCCAACTCCAGCAGGCTCGATATTACGACCGGGTTATTTACCAATGCGTGATCGGTTCGCGTGCTTACGGGTTATCGAATGAAGACTCGGATGTAGATCGGCGAGGGATTTATCTCCCTAGGGCTGAGGATCACTGGTCCCTGTTCGGGGTCCCTGAGCAAATCGAGTGCGAGGCAACTCAGGAAGCGTATTGGGAGTACCAAAAGTTCCTTATCCTGGCGCTCAAGGCAAATCCAAATGCACTCGAATGCCTCTATTCCCCGATCGTCGAGCGGCAGGAACCCGAGGTTCAAGCCCTGCTCGATCATCGTTCGATCTTCCTGTCCCGATTGGTTTATCAGACATACAGTGGATACGTCGCATCCCAGTTCAAGAAATTGCAAACCGATTTGCGAAACCAGGGGCAAATCAAATGGAAGCATGCCATGCACCTAATCCGTTTACTGATTTCCGGGATCGACATCCTGAGAAATCAACGAGTCGCGGTCGATGTGGGAGAGCATCGCGATGAGTTGCTCGCAATTCGACCTGATTATTTGAAAGCCAATGAATTGCTGATCCAGGCTAGAAGGAGCGCGCTGAGCGATTGACATGAAGACCTCCGACGTTTTGCAAATCACAAAATTGCCCGAGCTATCCGCTCAGGTTTGCGAGCATCCCTATCCATTGCTCTTTGCAACGATCAGTGGTGCCCACATCTACGGGTTTCCTTCGGCAAACTCCGATTACGATTTGCGAGGTGCGCACTGTTTACCGCTCGACACGATCCTAGGCTTACGAATTCATCATGAAACCATCGAAAATTCGAATATCCGAAACGGGTTAGAGATCGATTTGGTGACGCATGACGTGGGTAAATTTTTTGGCATGTTGCTCAAACGAAACGGGTATGTCCTTGAGCAGCTTCTGTCTCCCTTAGTGTTGCATTCGACCCCGGAGTTCGAGGAGCTCAAGGAGCTTGCACCTGGATGTATCACGCGATATCACGCCTATCACTACTTAGGCTTTGCCGATACTCAGTGGAAACTTTACTCGAAGCAGACGCCACCTCGAGTCAAGCCGTTGCTGTATGTGTATCGGGTCCTATGGACTGGGATTCACTTGATGCGTACCGGAGAACTCAGAACGAATCTCGATGAGCTCAACGAGATCTACCCACATCCGTATGTTTCAGAGCTAATCGATCGCAAATGCAGCGGTGAAGAAAAAGAAACGATGGAGTCCGACTCGATCGAATTCCATCAATCGGAATACGCAAGACTCGTGCAGCGATTGCATGCCGAATTCCAATCGACCTCATTGCCCGAGATGCCAACAATCGAAGCACCCTTGAATGACCTGTTGATTAGGATCCGAAAGAATGCGACTTGAGATTCCCGAATTGGCGTTGGTTCTATTGATCGGGCCTAGCGGGGCTGGGAAGAGCACTTTTGCGCGCCGACATTTTCTGAGCCACGAAGTCATCTCTTCGGATCAATGCCGCGGTTGGGTCTCGAACGACGAGAACGATCAGGGAGTAAGTCCGGATGCATTCAAGCTTCTGTATTATCTTGTCGAGATTCGACTTCGTCGGGGATTGCTCACGGTCATTGATGCGACCAACGTGGCCCCCGAGGATCGAAAAGGGCTGATCGCTCTTGCGAAAAAGCATCACTGTTTTGCCGTTGGAATCGTTTTCAACCTGCCCGACTCGATCTGTATTGAACGGAACCTTCAAAGACCCGATCGATCTTTCGGGGCCAATGTGATCTATCGGCAAAAGCAATTGCTCCGAAAGGGGCTCGGACGCCTGAAACTCGAAGGATTTCGCTACTCGTTCGTTCTTAAAACACAAGAGGATGTCGATTCGGTCCAGATCGTTAGAACCCCTTTGTGGACGAACCGCAAGTCACAGACCGGACCGTTTGATATTATCGGTGATTTGCATGGTTGTTGTGATGAGCTAGAGGAGTTGCTCGAACAACTCGGGTACTGCTATGAGGATTGCGAAAAGCCCCTGGACTCCGAGCTGCTTATGGATCGGGTCCCGAAACATCCTCAGGGGCGCAGAGTGATTTTTGTCGGGGACTACGTCGACCGAGGGCCTCGTAGCGTAGATACTCTGAGACTCGTTGCGACGATGGCGCATCATGGCAGTGCCTTTTGTTTGCCGGGCAATCACGACACGAAACTGCTGAAGAAGCTCAACGGGAGCGATGTGCAGATCAAGCATGGGTTGGCCGAGACCATTGCGGATTTCGAAAGATTGCCAGAAGCATCCAGAGGGAGATTGGAGGAGGAGCTCAAGTCGTTCATCGATGGCTTGGTCTCTCATCTGGTGTTTGATGCAGGGAAGTTGGTCGTCGCTCATGCCGGGCTGAAGCTAGAGTATCACGGCAGGACCAGCGGCAGGGTGCGTGAGTTTTGTCTTTATGGCGATACGACCGGAGAGGTCGACGAATTTGGCTTGCCCATAAGATTGGATTGGGCAAGAGAGTATCGCGGGGAGGCTTGTGTCGTCTATGGGCATACTCCTGTTGCACGAGCCGAGTGGCTCAATCGCACCGTGAACGTGGACACTGGATGTGTGTTTGGAGGGGCGCTGACAGCACTCAGGTATCCCGAGCAGGAGTTCGTATCGGTACCCGCGCGTCGAGTTTACTGCGAGCCAAGCAAACCGTTTCTTGTCGAAGCCGATTCGCTGACGGCCCAGCAGCAATGTGATCATCTTCTGGATATCGAAGATGTGTTGGGCAAACGGGTAATCAACACGGGTCTGATTTCCAATGTGACGATTCGCGAGGAGAATGGAATTGCAGCTATTGAGACGCTCAGTCGCTTTGCTGTGGATCCGCGCTGGTTGATTTATCTACCTCCAACGATGTCACCGAGCGAAACATCGTCTCAACCGGGGCTTCTGGAACATCCTCAAGAAGCCTTTGAGTATTATCGCGCACAGGGAGTCCATCGTGTCGTGTGCGAGGAAAAGCACATGGGGTCCAGGGCAGTCGTGGTCTTGTGCAAGGATCCGCAGGCAGCTTTGGATCGATTCGGGATCGAGGATGGCGGAACGGGCGTGATTTATACACGAACCGGTCGGCGATTTCATCCGGATATTCAAATCGAGCGAGAACTGATCGACAGATTGCGAGAAGCTTGCAATCGCAGCGGTTTTTGGGAAGAGTTCTCGACCGACTGGGTCTGTTTGGATTGCGAACTGATGCCTTGGTCAGCCAAGGCGTTGGAGTTGTTAAAAACTCAATATGCTGCGGTCGGAGCCGCAGGGCGGATGAACCTAGATCCGGTACTCGGATCGCTCGCCCAAGCTCGATCGCGGATTGGGGATCCCGAGCAACTGGCTTTGATTGAGGATGTCGAAGGACGATTCGGGAATCGGCGAAAATCCATCGACCGATTTGTGGATGCATATCGGCGTTACTGTTGGCAGGTCGAGTCGTTGGAAGACTGGAAACTAGCACCGTTTCATCTGCTGGCTACCGAGGGGCGATTGCATACGGACAAGGACCATTGTTGGCACATGGATAAGCTTCGGTTGTTGTGTGAAGCAGACTCCCAGGTTCTGTTGGCGACAGAGTATCTAGAGGTGGATGTTTCGAGTAGCGAGAGTATTCTCGAGGGGACTCAATGGTGGATGGCTAAGACATCTTTGGGGGCTGAGGGGATGGTGGTTAAGCCCTTGAGTTGGATAGCCAGGAGCAAAAGTGGACTGGTCCAGCCGGCGATAAAGTGTCGGGGCAAAGAGTATTTAAGGATCATTTATGGTCCGGATTACGATACCGAGGAGAACTTGACGAGACTTCGAAAACGGGGGTTAGGGCGTAAGCGATCGCTTGCGATACGAGAGTTTTCCCTCGGTTTGGAAGGATTGGAGCGGTTTGTCAAACAAGACCCGCTGCGCAAGGTGCACGAGTGTGTGTTTGGGGTTTTGGCATTGGAGAGTGAACCCGTCGATCCAAGACTCTAGAGCGGACTTCCCTTTGTTTTCATCTTTCACTTCAAAAATCAACAATCAACACTCGACAATCATCAATCAGATGGGATTGTTGATTGTTGATTGTTGATTG
>Ga0315909_10005927_pt1 | contig 13901 bp, 30 predicted proteins | sample LakEriMetagenome_11_FD_203527 | JGI IMG/M metagenome (GOLD analysis project Ga0315909, IMG submission 203527) | Freshwater fungal communities from buoy surface, Lake Erie, Ohio, United States - Buoy 2 MA125 | ecosystem: Environmental > Aquatic > Freshwater > Lake | place: USA: Lake Erie, Ohio...
GGCGGTCACAACGATGTCGTTTTCACCGTGCATTGGACTTGCTCTGGGGTCTTTGCAGACACCTACGGCAGCGTCTACAGCACTTGCAGCGTACCGGCTCCAGAGGGGTCATTCACCCCGTATGCTGACCTCACGCAAGACCAAGTGCTTGGCTGGATTTATGCCAACGGCGTGGACAAGGACGCGACACAGGCTGCGGTCGAAGCGCAGATTCAAGAGCAGATTGCGCCGACGGTGCAAACGCCTCCGCTTCCGTGGGCTGTGTGATGTCCACCATTGATGCCACCGATGCTCGACTGTCTACGCACGAGGAAGTGTGCGCGGTCAGGTACGAGGCCATCCATGCGCGTCTGAAGCGGATGGAGAACCTGTTGGTCAAGGTTGGTGGAACCATCATCCTTATCCTGCTGACTGCGTTTGGCACGGTGACCATGATGTTCTTGGAGACGGTCAAGTGAGCGAAGATATCCAACTGCTCAAGGTACAAATCAAGGCTGAACTTCAGCGTCTTGAAGCCAACAGCAGCGCAAAGGATGTAGCCGGTAAGGCTATCGGTAAGCATGGCTTGTCCTACATCACGGTCATCGTGGTGATTGGCGTACTGTCCAGCCTCGCCCTTGACAGCGAAAAGATTGCAGCCGTTATGGGATTGCTCGGTGCCTCGCTGACCGCGCTCATCTCCATGCTCAACGGCATTGCCGGTGCTACGGTGAAGGAAGAAAAGCCAGAGTTCGGAGTCATAAAGGAACTCATCGGCAAACTGGATAAACTTGACCGAAAGGAGCAGCCCATGCGTGTCGATGTCGAAGGCGACCATGTGACCGTGACCAAGGGTGACGATACTGTGAGGGCGAAGAAATGATTCCCGCAGCCTTGTTGCCCATCATCCAACCGTTGCTCTCCAACGGCCTCAACCTCGTTGCCAACGCCGTCATGGCAAAGGGCAAGAAGGTGGTCGAGGAAAAGTTGGGCGTAGAACTGAAGCCGGATATGTCCAGCGAGGACTTGGCGAAGATTCAAATCGCCCAGATGGAGCATGAGGAAGAACTGCTGAAGTTGCGTCTGGAGGAAGACAAACTTGACCTCGCAGAACTGCAAGCGCGGCTGAAGGATACAAACGATGCTCGGGAGCGTGAGGTGCAGATTGCAAACTCCGACAAGGCTCCGCTCATCAACAAGATTGTTACCCCCGTTCTCGCGTTGTCTATTCTGCTGTTGACCTTTGTCCTCTTCGGCGTGGTCATGTTCGACGATACCCCGGTCGAGGCAAGCCGCAAGGACATCCTCATCTATGTCCTCGGCGTGCTGTCTGCCATTGCCAGTCAAATCGTCAGTTACTACTTTGGTTCTAGCCAGAGCAGCAAGGACAAGACCGACGCACTCAAGGAGGCCATCAAGTGAGCCTAGTAGCAGAACAGGCGGCGTTCCTGCTGGATGTCGCCAAACTCATCAACAAGGCTACCGAGTTGGGCTTTGTCGTCACGGGCGGCGAACTTGCACGCACCCCGGAGCAGCAGGCCATCTATGTGAAGACGGGTCGCTCCAAGACGATGAACAGCATCCACCTCAAGCGATGCGCCATCGACCTCAATTTCTTCCGCGACGGCAAACTTACTTACGACATCCCTGCGCTCACCCCGGTCGGTGAGTATTGGCAGAGTCTGAACCCGAAGAACCAATGGGGTGGATTTTGGAAGTCGTTCAAGGATGTGCCGCACTTCGAGCGCAAGGTGTGATGGCGAGGAAGGAATCGAACCTTCATTCACGGAGTCAAAGTCCGTTGTCCGACCTTTAGACGACTCGCCAATCGTTTACCAAGTGTCGCGGTAGCCCCGGCTGCATCGCCAGTTAGGGGGCGGTACGCGGCTCCATTCGTACTGCCGTCGCGTGTTTATTTTGTTGAACCATTCGACAAGCCATCTGACCATAGTGCCTCCACCGAGTAAGACTGTGAGGGAGATTGCCAGTCCCTTGGCGGGTTACCCGAAAGATGGCTCGGGTCAACCCAATGCAGTTTGTTGTTGGGGTACGCAATCAGCGGCCCCGACTCCAGCCGGATGATGTGGTGGTCTTTGCTCTGGTCGCTGACCTCCGACCATCCACCCTGATGCCAAAACACGCTGAACACATACACGCCCGGTCGCCATACGCCGTCCCTGCCCCTCGCTTGGACGCGGTGACCCCGCAGGAACTCCATTTCCCGCACCTCGGCATGGCGGCTGAAGGAATCCCACCAGCAGACGAGTTCTAAAGCCATTGGAGGGCATGGGCGGCTGACAAGGGCATGGATAGGCACCCTCGCCCATTGCGCCCCACAGGCCGTCATAACGCTAAACATGGGTACTCGGGCAGGTTCAGCCCGGAACCCGAAGATGGTGCATGGGGTAAACTCCCCGCTGCCCGTCTGGTGGTCATATAGGAATTCGTTGCGGATGTACGCCGGGACATACGGGGTGTCTACCATAAAGGTCACAGTAGTCCCTCCCTGTTGAGTTGTGCGAGGGTTCGCGCCATCCCCTCCAGATGCAGCAAACGCACATAGTCGCGGTCGAGGTCTGTGTGCGCTCGGCGGTCGATAGCATCGTGGCAGGAGGAACACGCCCACGCCCCGATAAGGTCAGGGGACTTCATCCCCATGCCGGACACCCCGGCAAGCCTGTAGTGACAAAGCACCACGGTTTCGCTGTTGTGGTTGCAGACCTCGGGTATCCGCACCATGCAGCCTCGGCCCCTCGCCTCTTTACGCAGGTTCATACGACGGCTCCGGTATCACGATACCCATGTCCATGCACTTTGTTTCAAGGAACAACAGGTAGTCGCTGAACTCTTGTTTGTTGAGCGCCGAGGAACGCTTGAGCGGTCGCATACGCTTACGCCCAAACCCCTCCAGCGTCTCCCATCCAAAACACTCGCCCAGAAAGTAATCGTGCAAGTCGTCACGATTCCATCCGCGTAACGCTTCCCCGCCACCTTCGATGATGGACGGATACACCACGCCCCACAGAAACTTGTTCTGTTGGTTGGTGCGCGGCCTACGCCATTCCGTGACCTCGACCGCCCATGTCTTAAGCGGGTCAAGGTTAGACACCATACGCGCAACGACAGATGCCATCGCGTCAGGTCTGGTGCCTCGCGGGAAGATACGCTTCATCGTTCGGATGCTCTCACACGCGCAGCGGTCTGTTTCCATTCGTGCGCGTACTCGACATTCTGGTAGGTGTCGAACCACGGCCCACCCTCGGTAAAATGCACACAGGTCGGGTCAGGAACCTGCGCCCGTGTGTGCCAACCCTCAAGGTAGTTGAATGTCGTCGGCAGTTCACCAATAACCCTGTCAGCAGCCCACATAAATCGGTGCAGATACATTCCCGTTTCTGTGTTTACGATGTCAGGCGTTAACCCTTGCGTCATCGGGTGTTCGCAGTTGAACCACATAAACGACGACCAGTTTTTGCGGGGATAGACCCGCTGTGCCTGACCGTCCATCTTGGTCAACGCAGTCGGGCGGTAATCGTGTTTAACAACCCATGTCGCAATGTCTGGGTTGGAATACTCGAAAAGCGACTGGAGGCTCTTGCGAACCAGAAAATCGCAATCCATGAACAACGCCCGACCCCTAAAGTTGCAGAGCGCAGGGACGAGGAACCGCGAAAAACTAAACTCCGTCGCTGACATGGGGTCAGGCGCACGCCAGTACAGCCCCATCTCACGCAGGTCATCCAGTCGCAGCGCCAACACCTCGGCATCCATGTGTTCAAGGATGGAGGCGCGTGCAACCTCATACGCGATATCCTCGCGGCTGTCGTAGCCAATGAAGATTTTGAGTTTCAAAACGGCAAGTCCTTGTCATCGTCGAACGGGGTTTCGTCCATCACAGGGGCGCGTTTCGGTGCGGCAACCTTGGCCTCAAACCGCAGGGACATGAACGCATCGCCGGTCTTTTGGCTGCGCTTAATCCATGCGCTGATGTTGAGGTCTACATTGTCGATGACGGCAGAGCCGCGATAGTCCGGTCGCTTGTCGTTGCCCTTCTTATCGTTTTTGAACAAAACGCCGGTCATGTTGTTGTCGTATTGCTTGTTCACAGGCTTACCTTCTCCAGTTTGTTGAGATTGTCGTCAAGTTCCGCAAGGAATTTCTTTACTTCGGTTTCCAACATGGCAATGTAAGCATCGTCACGCGGGACACGAACCACTAACAGTTGCAACCGCTCGGGGAGGCGCGGGTCGAATGACACAAAGTCGCACCACGGTCTGCCGGTGCAGGCCATCTGCCATTGCATCTGCGTCACATACTTTTGGGGCGGCTTACCGTCGAGGATGAATTCCAGCATCGTGCTGGTGTTCGGACACTTGACCTCAATCAAACCTTCCTCGGCAAACCCGTCAGGGCTGGCTCCAGACATTGCCACGGTCGGGTGGTCGATAAACCCTACCTCCTCAACCAAGATGCCCGTCTTGGCGCTGTACGCGGCTCTGGCTTGCGGCTCGGTCTGGGTACCCCATTCCATCGCGGCGTTACTAAACCCTTGCGCCTTCTGACCCGTGAGGCGCTCCACCACAAGGTCGGCAAGGTAGTTAGCGCGACCTGCGCCATACCCGCTCTTGGTCTTGGCGATGACATCAGCAACACGCGATGCCGTGACCTTGCCAATGCGTGCGGCAAACCATTCGTCAGTACGCTGTTCCATCAAGCAAGCCTCAATACTTCAACGCATCGCTTGCTGCGGTTTATTGAAGTCAAAACAGAACCTTTACCCCAGATTGCGACACAATGCGAGGCAATGCCGCTCCGCAGAGATTCACCGTCAAACATATCAAAAGGAATTTCAATCAATCCTTTAGGCTGCAAACTTGCAATGTATGGCTTGTAATGCAGGGCTACGCTTCCCATCGGATATTTCAAGTTTCGGCGTTTGCGTTTTGCTGTTTCCAGTTGCAAATCACCCTGCGTATATTTTGTGCCGTCAGGCAATACAATTACGAACTTGACGGCAGGCAGGGCTTGCAAAATAATAATTGCTCGGTCAAATAGAGAATTCATGTCAACTCCTTTTTGCGTGCGCTGAAAGCATCCATGTGCGTTGCGCGGGTGGCAGCGTCAAGTGACTTAAAAAGCGTAAGCAGCGTGGGCTGGTCAGCGGCTGCTGCAATCTGCGCCAACACCTCAAGGTTAGGCTCAACCTTTTCGCCCTCGGGCAAATCTTCACCCGCAAAAATGTACAGAGCCAAACCGTGCATCGCAATCGCCTTTGTCAGGCAACGCATCGTCGCGGTGTTTACCGCAAAAGCATCTGGGTCAACGATTGCTCTGTTTCTGTTATCCATCACAGGCAGCAAACAAGTTTTGATGTTGCCCTTAATCTCGACGCTGACCTTAACCATTGCCGTGCCGTTTCGCAGGTACATCACAGGACTGTTGTCCCACTCATGTGCCGTCCATTGTGCGCCGGGGTCAATCTTTAGCACTTCAGCCCACGCCCATGCCCAACTCAAATAAGTAAGGTTGCCCTTTTTCTCAACATGGTCGTTAACATTAATTTTTAAAAGGTCTGACATTTCGTGTTCTCCTCAATCATCTGTTTGAGTTCGCGCCGCAATTCGTTGTGGCGGTCGATGTCGGCTTGCGTCCAAGTAAGAATGATTGGTTCGGTGTAGTACCGGCGTTCCTCGCACTCCCGCTGCTGTTGCCAATCGTCCATCAGAATGTCCTCACGGCAAGCCACGCGAGAGCGGCAAACATGACGAACGAGAAAAGGTACAAACCAATGGTTTTCATTTCGTCACCTTTACAAGCAAATGTCTGAATGATTGTTCGATGTCTGCAAGTTCCTCGGCGCGGTACGCTAGTTTCCAAAACAAAAATGCGTCCGGCACATCCTCCGCGATTTTTTGCACCAACGCGCAGTCCTTGGGGCTGCGGGTCTGCACCATCAGCGCCCATGCAGCGCGTAACGCCTTGTCGGTGATGCGGCACTCAAGGCCAGCAAGTTCTTCCCAGATGTTCACAGACCCTCCTGCCACGAACGGCGGCGGTCAAGCCGGTCTTCAGCGGCCCAGTCGGCCAACGCTTCTTGGTGCTGCTCAACGGCGCGGTCGCAAAGGTCATCGTCCATCCAACTAATCGGTTCCCCGAGAACTTGGAACTCGCCGGACGGCAGTTTGATTTCAACGAGGTCGCAGCGATTTACATTGTCGCCGTGGTCGATGCACGCACCGACCATAAACCATAAACCTTCGGCAACTTCGGCCTCAAAGGTCGTGTCGTAGACAACACGCTCGGCTGTGAACTTGTAGGGCTGGCTCATTTGTCTGCTCCTTTCTGTGGATGCGGTTGTATCTATCAACGAGGGATAGGTTAACACAGGTTACGGGTATGTCAACACCCCCCTTGCAATTATTTTCACGGGCGTTAACTTGCGCGGCATGGACATTCAGACCGCACTCGACGCAGTAGGGGGCCGCAAGGCCGAACTCGCCCGGAAACTCGGGGTGTCCAAGCCTGCCGTCAGCCGGTGGGTCAAGGCAGGTCGTCTGCCTGCGATGCGGGTATGGCAATGGAAGGCTCTGGAAGCCTCGACCCCGCCGATTGCAGCCGATTCCACGGCCACCCAAGGGTAACCCATAGCCCTGCTGTAAAGCCGCCAGAATCGTTCTGGTGCGGCTTCCTGTGCGACCGGACTGTATTGGACTATCCCGGACGCCAACCCTTAAACGACAAACCCTCCGTTGAGGAGGGCTTGACGCGGGCGGGGGGATGCCCTTACGCTTGCGAGGCTATTCGAGCGTGATGGAATTCTGAACGACTGTTCTAGTCGTGTCAAGCACCCCACCACGCAGCCCCTCGACATGGGTTAAATCTGTCGGCGAAGGGCTGTTCTTTTGGAGCAGGCTGGACATCGCTTACCAAAGTCCAGCGGGTCTAAACAACCGTGGCTATACGGGCATTTAGGCATGACCTCACTACCTTCCGATTTAAGGGGGGTAGGGGGGTCATTCCCGGGCTTCCGAGCATTAGGGGTTAAGAGGATGAAACCTGAAGTCAGGAAAAGGGTGAATGACTTGATGTCGGATAGATACAGGGTAAGTCTATCGGCAAGGTATGTAAGAGAAATCAGAGGACACGGGTTAGTGTCTGGTGAGTCACCAATCACGCTTGCTGTGTGGCACTTGCAGCAACAACACAAAACTCGCCCAAAGCATCAAAACGAAAGTGATGCAATTTACCTTGACGAACACAAAACGGTAATGCAGAAGTTTACGCGCACCGCAGAAGCGAAGGAAAAAAGGCGCAAACTAAAAAAATCCCGCGAAACCGCAAAACGCCGCAAGAACATTGACGCGCAATTTTTAGCGTCAAAGGATTTTTTAAAAACTTACGAATGGCGCAAACTGCGAATGCAGGTACTGGTCAAATTTGAGCCTCGGTGTATGTGCTGCGGCGCAACGCCAGACGAAGATGGAGCGATGATTTGCGTTGACCACATCAAACCAAGATTAACGCACCCAGAACTTGCGCTAGATTTCAACAATCTCCAAGTGCTTTGCGAAGAATGCAACCACGGAAAAGGCAATTGGGACACTACCGATTGGCGGCCCAAGACAATCTAAACTAAACTTGTTGCGTTCACCTCCGTTAACGAGTATGTTTGTTCTGTCATCAATTACGGAGACTGACATGAAGAAGTTAACCGCCCTTGTTGCCCTTGCCCTAACTGCCACGAGCGCCGAGGCCGCAACCATTTTCCTTAAGCGCGAGTATGTCAACGGTCAGATTCGCCAATGCGTTTACGACTACTACGGTAACGATTACATCGTGAGCATCCCCGCGCACCAGTTGTGCAGACTGTCCATCACCGTTTAACCCTGCAAAACCACAGAGAGGTTTTTATGAACGAACTTGACCAAACAGCATGGGAACGATGGGTTGCCTACCGCGTTGCCATCCGCAAGCCCATCAAGACCGCCAGCGAACACGCGATGAAACTGAAGTTATCGCGATACGGCGCTGACCAAGATGCTGTGGTTAACCAGAGCATCAGCAACCAATGGCAGGGTTTGTTCGAACTCAAGGACAAGAAGAAGCCCGACCGCCCCCAGAAGTCACCGGAGCAGCGTGCAGCGGACGATGCGATGTTCATCGCCGCGCAAGACCGTGCCAGTAGAGGCTGGGACAAGCAGGAGCCAACCCCGATAAACCGATTAAAACTTTGCGATGCGCTCTGGGCGCGGTACACCGTCGAGGAGGGCGCAGATACAGCCGAGCGCATGGAATGGCTCCGTGGTGTCGTTGCAATGCACCTGCGTGATGCGCCTGCGAAGGATGTGTTGGACAACCCGCATCTCCGGACGATGGTGTTTTGTTTGTTCGGCCCGCGTGGTATTGCACGGCTCAAAGAGCGGCAGGAGGTGCAGCCGTGACCCCGCATTGCAAAGGCTGCGTGTATCACAACAAAGGCGCAACAGGAACACGCTACGCCGACTGGTGTACGCGGCACAGCACGGTTGCCAAGAAAGCCCGGTCTGTCTGCATCCTGCAAGGCACAAAGGAGGTGCCGCGATGACCCGTACCTGCAAACAATGCGGTCAGAAGTTCTTCGGCGCATCGAGCATCCTCCAGCATCGCAGCGGCGCGTGCGGTGGTGAGGAACTGCTGCGGTCACGCGGTTGGGTTAAGACCAAGGTGGGTTGGGTATCGCCACAACGCGCCATGTTCGACGCGAAACGCCGTGGAGTTTGAGCGGTTAATGAGGAACAAGAATGCGCCGCATATCGATTACGGCGCGTTCCTCGGTCTACTCCCGAACAACCCAAAAGCCTGTCCCTGCAACATCGACGGAATTATCGAGCGCAAGGGCAAGTTCCTTGTACTCGAATGGAAGCGTCAGGGCGAGTCGATGTCCGAGGGGTTACGCCGAACCCTACAGGCACTTGCAGGCACGCCGGGGTTTCAAGTGTGGGTGGTGCGCGGCGACACGGACGACGGGTTGCACATCAACAGTTTTTACTTTATCCCGCCCTACGGCAAACCCATCATGCTCGGCGAGGGCGTAGACGAATTCATCACGGCGTATCGGCTTTGGTATGAGTACGCCGACGGGCAACCTTGATGCGGTACGCAGCACGACGGGATGCGAATGATGCCGCCATCACCGAAGCCGTCAGAGCCGCAGGGTTTACGGTCTATGACCTCGGGCTGGCAGGGCAAGGCGTACCCGACAAATTGGTTACGGCCCCCGGCTTTGCCGCGTTCCTCGAAATCAAAACCCCGACCGGCAAACTGCGAAAGGGTCAGGAACGCTTTAAGGAGGCGTTTGAGCCTTTGGGTATGTGGTACCTAGCCCGTGACCCTGCCGAAACGGTTGCGTGGCTTCAGACGCGGCTGACGACGACCCAGAAACCCTGACCCATGAGTTGATGGTGCTGTAAATGGTGGATATGAAACCGCGTACAGAGCCGGGGGAGCCAATAGCGTGCAGGCTCTTGGATGAGGTGGGCGTTCCTGCCGTCCGAAAGGGTCTTGCCAGCCGCCCCCGTGTGGACGCTGAAGAAACCCAACCGGGGCATGATACGGGCGAGGTCATCCAACACCGCGTCGAGCCGGTCAGGTTCGATGTGTTCTAGGACATCAATGCAGCAGACCATATCAGCCTCTACGGGAGGCCCGTAGGACGGGAAGGCTGGGTCATAGGGGTAGTAATCAATCGAGATACCCGCAGGCTCAAGGGCGCGTTGCAGGTTCTTCTTGCCAGCACCGTAGTCGGACAACGACTTGATGCCGTTATCCACGATTAACTTTGCAACGATGGGCGCAAAGGCAATGGAAGCAACGCCGTAGTTCGGATTCATGTGCAGTTCAACCTGCTGGGCGCGGTACTCGTCGGAGATAGTAGTCATGCTTGCATCCTTCCCTGTAGGGGTCTAGCATCATCGTACCATAGGGGAGAGTCATGGCTTCGCACGAAAAAACCGCTGCGCTTTTTGTCGGAACCATGTTCCACAGCGCGACCATTACGCACCTTCAACACCTCGCCACCAAGTCTTTCGCGCAGCACATGGCGCTTGCGGAATACTACGAGGCCATTCCCGGTCTTGTGGATAAATATGCAGAAGCCTATCAGGGTAGGTATTCAATCATCACGGGCTACGATGTCGAGTTCCACAAGAACAGCAACCCGAAGGCGTATGTGAAGGGGCTGCTGACCTTCCTCGACGAAATCAAAGGCTCACTCCCGAAAGACTCCGACCTTGTTAACCTGTTTGACGCGGTTGTGGATGGCGTGACGAGCCTCAAGTACAAACTCGAAAACCTCGAATAATGGCGAAGAAAGCGGAACCGCCGCGGATTGCTGCTGCGCTGCAATACCTCCAGCAGATGCGCGACCGTGCCGCTGACTTCGGTGGCGGGGTAGTCGATACCCTCGCAGACCGTGCACGGGATGTCGGTGGACTCGCCTACGAAGCCCTGACGAGCGACCCCAACATCGGGCGCATGACGACGGCAGAGTTCAGCGAAGCCGCCTCCCGCCCAACCCCACGCCTTGACCAAGCCGCGCAAGACCTCGGCACTATCGGCAGGGCAATCGTCACGCAGCCTATCCAGACGGGCAAGGCAATTGTGCGGGGCGAGATAGACCGCGCACAGGAAGCGACGACCAGCCCAAGGGCGGCAGGAGAATACGCAGGCTCATTTATTGACCCTATGCGGATAGCCGCCGCGCTACGCCGAACCGCTCCCGTTCTGGAATTGGATGTTTACCACGGTACACCGCATCGCTTTGAGCCGACCGAGGCTAATCCGTTAGGCGAGTTTGACGCATCTAAGATAGGCACGGGCGAGGGAGAGCAGGCTTTCGGGCATGGCGTGTATTACGCTGAAAACCCAGAGGTTGCTAAGTCATACAAAACGGCAGGAGTTGACAAGAACGACCCTGCATTTGTATCAACGGCACGGCAATACGCGCAAGACCCGTTGTTTGGGGAAACGCTTGCAGAAAAACTTGCCATTTTGCGGCGTGACCCAAATGACCGATTTGGGCAAAAAGCCGCTGATTACCTTGAAAAGAATTACGACGCGCTTCGGAATCAAAGCGGTTCTTTATACAAAGCCGACCTCCCCGACGACATGATTGACCGTATGCTGGATTGGGAAAAACCGTTAAATGAGCAATCAGAGTTTGTAAAAGCCGCTATACGCGCCATGCCAGATGCGCCTGACGAAAGCAAATGGAAAAATTGGACGGGAGAATATTTGTATCGAATTCATCTTCAGCGCGGCGGGAGAGAATCACCTGAAAAACCGTTGAAAGTTACAGCATCGGAAAAATTACAAAACGCCAGTATCCCCGGCATCAAGTATTTAGACGCAGGTAGTCGTAGTCGTGGTCAGAGCGCCACCGGTACCCGCAACTTCGTCGTGTTTCCCGGCGAGGAAAAGAAGGTCAAGATACTGGAGCGCAAGTAAGTTAACCCAGGGCAACAGCGGCAAAGATAGTTTCATTAGATAAACAATCGAGATATATTAACCACGGTATGCCAGCAGGTCGCCCCAAAGGAAGCCCGAACAAGTCAACCCAAGCAGCAAGGGAGGCCATTTCTCGTTTCGTAGATGGCAACGCAGACCGCTTGCAGGGCTGGCTCGACGAGATACACCAAGAGAAGGGCGCAGAGGCTGCGTTCAAGTGCTTCAGCGACTTGCTCGAATACCATGTGCCTAAACTTGCACGCCACGAACACAGCGGCCCAGAGGGCGGCAAGATTCAAATCGAAGCGACATGGGGCAAGCCCGAGTGAAGCAGCGCGTCCTGCTGCCGTATACGCCCCGCAAAGCCTTCCTGCCGTTCCATGAGCGCACCAAACGCTGGGGGTGCCTCGTCGCGCACAGAAGAGCAGGAAAAACTGTCGCAGCGGTTAACGACATCATCCGCGCAGCCTTCATGTACTCCGGGCCGAACGGCCTGTTTGGCTATGTTGCCCCGTACCAGAATCAGGCGCGGCGCATTGCATGGGACTACTTCAAATACTTCGCCGAACCGCTCATCAAGGACGCAAACGAAGCGCAGATGACCCTGACGCTGGTTAACGGCGCGAAGGTTAGCCTGTTCGGAGCCGACAACGCAGATGCTATGCGCGGCCTCGGGTTCAGCGGTATCTACCTAGACGAGTACGGCGACTTCAAGCCCAGCGTGTTCGGCAATGTCATACGCCCAGCCCTATCGGATAAGCAGGGGTGGGCTGTGTTTGCCGGTACGCCGAAGGGCAAGAACCAGTTCTGGGACATCTACGAGACTGCCCAACGCCTGCCCGATGAGTGGTTCCTGCTACGCCTGCCTGCTAGCCAATCAGGGCTGCTACCGCAGGGCGAACTCAACGCAGCAAAGGCGCAGTTGTCGGAAGACCAGTATCTCCAAGAGTACGAGTGCAGTTTCGAGGCGGCTATCCTCGGCGCGTTCTACGGCACAGAGATGCGACAGGCAGATAGTCAGGGGCGCATCAACCCAGATGTGCGGCACGACTCCGGTCACCCCGTATACACGGCGTGGGACTTGGGGTATCGAGACGATACGGCGATTTTTTGGTATCAGGTCATCAGCGGCGAGGTGCGCGTCATCGACTTCTTCGCCATCTCGGGTGCAGACATCCGCGCTATCGCAGAGGTAGTCGTTAACAAAGGTTATCGGTATGCCAAGCATTACCTCCCGCATGACGCTCGGGCAAAGAGCCTGCAGACGGGTCGCAGCATCGTCGAGCAGTTGGCTGACCACCTCGGGATAGCCAATCTGTCGGTCGTTCCTAACATTGGCTTACAAGACGGAATCCAAGCAGTTCGCCAAATGTTGCCCCGAACTTGGTTCAATTCCGTAAAATGTGGCGACGGGATAGAGGCTTTACGCCAATATCAACGAGAGTATGATGAGGACAAGAAAGCGTTCAGGGCATCACCCCGACATGATTGGACATCACACCCTGCCGACGCTTTCCGTATGTTGGCAGTTGCGTGGAGGCAAGAGCCTGCCGCGCAAAAGCCGTTAGAGGGCAAGGTGCTTATCGTTGGGCCGCAGAACGAAGTCACCCTTAACGATATGTGGCAAGTGCATGAGCGCAGCGTCTCAAGGAGGGCGCGAATATGAGTGGCGTTAATCTTCCGTATCAGTACCCCTACGAGACGGTCGCCGCCTCGCAGACCGCGCAGGTGCTTGGCACCAATGGCGCAGCAAACGACTACCTGCATCGCATCGTGGTGACGGTATCCACGGCTGTGAGTTCGACCGTCAGCATCATCGACGGCAGCACGACCGTGCTTGCCATCCCTGCCAACACGCCCATCGGTGTGTATAGCCTCGAACTTGGCCTCAACGCGGCTACCGGCCCGTGGAAGGTCACGACGGGTGCAGGCGCTGCTGTTCTCGCAGTTGGGTTGTTCAGCAAATGAACCGCAAGCCCGGACTCTACGCCAACATCCTAGCCAAACAGGAGCGCATCAAGGCTGGCTCCGGCGAAAGGATGCGTAAGCCCGGAGAGGCTGGTGCGCCGACCGCAAAGGCGTTCCGCGAAAGCGCCAAGACCGCTAAACCAGAGAAAAAGGGTTACTGATGAGCGCAGCGTGGCAGCGTAAGGAAGGCAAGAACCCGAAGGGTGGCCTCAACGCCGCTGGTCGCGCATCGTACAAGCGTGAGACGGGCGGCACCCTCAAGCCTCCGGTGAAGGGCGGCGATAATCCTCGCCGCGCCTCGTTCCTCGCACGCATGGGCAACATGGCAGGCCCGATGGAGAAGAACGGCAAGCCTACCCGCCTCGCTCTCGCGCTGCGTGCGTGGGGTGCGTCGAGCAAAGAGGATGCGCGTGCGAAGGCTAGTGCCATCTCTGCGCGAAACAAGAAGGACTGAACATGGACGAGCGCGT
>Ga0315909_10005930_pt1 | contig 13898 bp, 8 predicted proteins | sample LakEriMetagenome_11_FD_203527 | JGI IMG/M metagenome (GOLD analysis project Ga0315909, IMG submission 203527) | Freshwater fungal communities from buoy surface, Lake Erie, Ohio, United States - Buoy 2 MA125 | ecosystem: Environmental > Aquatic > Freshwater > Lake | place: USA: Lake Erie, Ohio...
TTGTGGACCTGCATTTCCACCATATCCCGTAATACCTTTAGCACCTTGAGGGCCGGTTTCTCCTGTTGGACCAGTAGCACCAACAGCACCAGTTCCACCAGTAACTCCACCCGAACCCTTATTACCTTGAGCCCCCGTAGGACCAACCGCTCCTTGAGCACCAATAGCTCCGGTTGGACCTTTAGGGCCACCAGAACCACCGGGTCCGATAGCACCTTGAGCTCCCGTAACACCTTTAGCTCCTTGAGGACCGATAGCACCTTGCGCACCTCTACCACCTTGTAATCCGGTTGGACCAACAGCACCTTGTGGGCCGGTAGCTCCTTGTGGGCCGGTTGGACCAGTTCCACCTTGGGGACCGGTAGGACCGGTATTACCAGTTACACCTTTTGAACCTTGAGGGCCGGTTGGACCTGTTGATGTATCAGGGTCACCACTTGGACAAGCACCACAACCACCACCAAAACAAGAGACAATGTTACCATCAATGTCCTGACTCTGATAACTATATGGTGGCATTGGGTCAAAGGCTGTTTCCGTTACAGAGTAGCAACAGCCATCATCCATGACCACTACATCACCACAACCACAATAGGTATCAACTCCAAACAATGCGTTGCTTCTATTTGAGTCATAATTGTTTGTGCAATAAGGGTCACATGGGTTTAATACCCAATAACAAGCTGGGTTGTGTACAACATATCCATTTAGTAGGTAAATGTCAGCTTGTTCAATATCTATCTGATACAGTATTTCGGAATTTATTTCCGTATATGCGTCTTGTAATAATTCTTCAGAAAAAGAACCACTTTCATATTTTATTAAGTAATCAACACCTACTTGTAAATCTTGTGATTTTTTAAATCTATAGGTATTTGTTGAATCTTTTACAAAGATTGATTTTCCTATACCGGCTGATAACGAATCATTGAATACCGCAAATTCTTCAGCGGTAGAACTTTGTTTTTTTCGTACAACTGAAGCCGATACTACTTGTATGTCATTTATTGATGAACCAGTCCAATGTAATGAAAGGGGTCCAGAATCACCAACATTTGGTAATTGTATACCTACTACCAAACTACCTGTAGTGATATTCTGAAGTTGTTCAGAACCACCACCCCAAAGACTGACTAATTGATTCCCTTTAAATCCTGACATATAACCTTTTTAATTAGTATGCTGAACCACTTAAATACATATGGATTACATATGTGTTACCACCATTATTGAATGTTAAATATCCACGAGTTGCGTTCCAAGAAAGACCTGGAGATACACCGGTAATTAGAGTACCAAGAGCGGCTTCTCCTTTTTGACCTTTAGCACCTTGAGCGCCAGTAGCACCCTGTGCACCTTGAGCACCTTGAGCGCCAGTGAAGTTCAAACCAGAAGCCCCTTGAGCCCCTTGTGGACCAACAGCCCCTTGAGCCCCTTGTGGTGATGCCCCTTGAGCACCCGTAGCACCTTGAGCACCCTGAGCACCAACAGCACCTTGAGCACCTTGGGGTGATGCTCCTTGAGCACCCGTAGCACCTTGAGCCCCTTGAGCACCCGTAGCACCTTGGGGTGAAGCTCCTTGAGCACCTTGAGCGCCGGTAGCCCCTTGAGCCCCCTGAGCCCCTTGTGGTGAAGCCCCTTGAGCACCGGTAGCCCCTTGAGCCCCTTGTGGGCCGGTAGCACCTTGAGCCCCTTGTGGTGAAGCCCCCTGAGCACCCGTAGCACCTTGAGCACCTTGAGCGCCGGTAGCACCTTGGGGCGAAGCCCCTTGAGCGCCAGTAGCACCTTGAGCGCCGGTTGGGCCCGTAGCACCTTGAGCCCCTTGTGGTGATGACCCTTGAGCACCAGTCGCACCTTGAGCGCCGGTCGCACCTTGAGCGCCGGTTGTACCTTGAGGACCTTGAGCCCCACTAGCACCCTGAGCACCTTGAGCACCCGTAGCACCTTGAGGTGATGCTCCTTGAGCACCCGTAGAACCTTGAGCACCGGTGGCGCCTTGAGCGCCAGTTGGACCTTGTGAGCCCGTGGCGCCAGTCGCACCTTGAGCACCTTGTGGACCAGTCGCACCTTGAGCACCTTGAGGTGAAGCCCCTTGAGCACCCGTAGCACCTTGAGCTCCTTGAGCACCCGTAGCACCTTGAGGTGAAGCACCTTGAGCACCTGTAGAACCTTGAGCACCAGTAGCGCCTTGAGCCCCCTGAGCCCCTTGAGGTGATGCTCCTTGAGCACCTGTAGCACCTTGAGCACCGGTTGGGCCCGTAGCACCTTGAGCCCCTTGTGGTGAAGCCCCTTGAGCACCGGTAGCTCCTTGAGCCCCTTGTGGGCCGGTAGCCCCTTGAGAACCTTGAGGACCAGTAGAAGTAGAACCTTGTAAACCTTGAGCGCCAGTAGCACCCTGAGCACCTTGAGCTCCTTGAGGTGATGCTCCTTGAGCACCTGTAGAACCTTGAGCACCGGTTGGGCCGGTAGGGCCGGTTGGACCTTGTGCGCCCGTTGGGCCGGTAGCCCCTTGAGCTCCTTGTGGGCCGGTAGCACCTTGAGCCCCTTGAGGTGAAGCCCCTTGAGCACCCGTAGCACCTTGAGCTCCTTGAGCACCCGTAGCACCTTGAGGTGATGCTCCTTGAGCACCTGTAGAACCTTGAGCACCAGTAGCCCCTTGAGCCCCCTGAGCCCCTTGAGGTGATGCTCCTTGAGCACCTGTAGCACCTTGAGCGCCGGTTGGGCCCGTAGCACCTTGAGCTCCTTGTGGTGATGAACCTTGAGCACCCGTAGCACCTTGAGCACCCTGAGCACCGGTAGCACCTTGAGGTGAAGCACCTTGAGCACCTGTAGAACCTTGAGCACCAGCGACTCCTTGAGGGCCGGTTGCTCCAGTAGCACCTTGAGCACCGGTCGCACCTTGTGGGCCGGTAGCACCTTGAGCACCGGTCGCACCTTGTGGGCCGGTCGCACCTTGGGCACCCGTAGCACCCGTAGCACCTTGTGGACCGGTAGGGCCGGTTGGGCCAGTAGCACCTTGAGCACCTTGAGCACCCGTAGCACCTTGAGCACCCGTGGTACCTGTAGAACCGGTAGCTCCTTGAGCTCCTTGTGGGCCGGTAGCTCCTTGCGGACCAGTAGCACCTTGAGCGCCTGTAGGACCAGTACCACCCTGAGCACCCGTAGCACCTTGAAGACCTTGAGGACCAGTAGCCCCTTGAGGGCCTGTTGCTCCCGTGGCACCTTGAGCGCCGGTAGCACCTTGTGGTCCGGTTGAACCTTGAGCACCCGTTGGGCCGGTTGGGCCGGTTGGACCAGTACCACCTTGAGCACCTGTAGCACCTTGTGCACCGGTAGTACCCTGTGGGCCGGTTGGACCAGTACCACCTTGAGCACCCGTAGCACCTTGAGGGCCGGTTGGGCCGGTTGGACCAGTACCACCTTGAGCACCGGTCGGGCCTTGAGGACCAGTACCACCTTGAGCACCTGTTGCACCTTGAGCGCCCGTTGAACCAGTTCCACCGATTGGACCAACAGCACCTTGTGAACCAGTTGCGCCGGTAGCGCCAGTTGCACCCGTTGGACCGGTTGGACCTTTAGCACCTTGAGGACCTGTAGGTCCTAAATTTCCTTTTGAACCTTGTGGGCCGGTAGCACCCTGAGCGCCAGTAGCACCTTGTGGGCCGGTAGCACCCTGAGCGCCAGTAGCACCTTGTGGGCCGGTAGCACCTTGTGGGCCGGTAGGGCCTTGAGCACCTTGAGGGCCCATTGAGCCAGTAGCACCCTGAGCACCCGTTGCACCGGTTGGGCCGGCAGGGCCTTGAGCACCCATAGCACCTTGAATACCTTGAGGACCAGTAGCTCCAGCCGCTCCTTGGGGGCCGGTTGGGCCGGTTGGACCGGTCGGACCGGGCTCACCTTTAGCACCGGTTGCGCCAGTTGGACCCGTACCACCTTGAGCACCTTGAGCACCTTGAGCACCCGTAGCACCAGCTGTACCAGTAGCACCTTGAGCACCTTGAGCGCCGGTAGCACCTTGTGGGCCGGTTGAACCCTGAGCACCTTGAAGACCTTGTGGGCCGGTTGGACCAGTACCACCTTGAGCACCAGTACCACCTTGAGCACCCGTAGCACCTTGAGGGCCGGTTGGGCCGGTTGGGCCGGTTGGACCGGTATCACCCTTTTGACCTTGTGGTCCTGTAGGACCTGTAGGACCGGTGTTATGTACTAATAAATTACCGACAAAATAATTGTGGTCAGGTTCAACAGTAATTGATATCGTTTGTAAAGGTTGATTAACTACTTCAAATAAGGTTATAGTTAATTCGTTACCATCTTTACTAAATAAGTTTAATGAAGAATAATTTACTTCAGTTGGTGTCACCCAATTTCCATTAACAGTATAAACTGATAGGTCAGATGAAGCTTTTACTACTTGACCATTGGATAGGGTTAATTTTATATATGATGATAATTCTACATCACGGACTTCAGTAACCTGTGAAGTTGAATTTTCAGAGGTTTGGGTATTGTACGATTCAACAAAACTACCCGATTGGACGTGGTAAAAGAATGGACTTTGATTACCATTTATAACCACACCTTCGATTAAATTATGTAAACTATGTATAGAGCTCATTTTATAACCTTATGTAAATGGTTGAATCTTGTATGTTATCATTATAGTATATAAGTCGCAGGTATTTGTAAATTTGTTTACTTCAAATTCAATTAAATCACCACGAGAAAATGAATAACCACTTCCAAACGAAAAATCGTATACAGCATATTGTGTTGATAAAAGAGCTTGAGTCACACCAGCACCCAATGTATTTCCGTTTTTATATGGTTGAATGTAATAGTCATTTGTAGTTGTATTTGCTTGACCAACCATTAGTTGAATAGCGTGGATATGACCAGCATATGGAGCTATCCAAGTTCCATATGGTGATTGAGCGGGTTGTAAATCCGCTACAACAGAAAGTGGTGAAAATCCAGCAGGAACACCCCTATGGTCAACCGGAATCAATGTAGTTACAATATCGTAACCACTTAATAAATCTGAATTAAAAACACGAGTTTGTACAACACCACCTGACCCTGATACAAATACTCGTGTTGAAGTTGTACTTGTAGCAGCTGATGTCAGTATTAATCCAGTAAAGGATGGAGCATCGCCGGTTTGTAATCCGGTGTCGACATCAGTCTGAACACCATTAATTGTTGCTCTTACCGTACCTTGAGATGGTGACGTGAAAGAAGAAGCGGATACGAATCCCGTTCCGTTATAATCGAGTTGACTGGCTAACGAACCAGCTGTTATGACTTTTTTCCAACTTGGCATATTCCTTTTCCTTTACTGTGGTTGGTAACACGTTAGTGCCCACTTCCCTTTCGGGCCAACATTAAAAGTAGTTTTTGTATTGTACTACAATAAATATAGTTTTATAAAATAAAAAATCCCCTATGATTGGGGATTTTGTTTTTGGTTTTTCAACTGAATCAGCGATATTTCTTTTTCAATTTTTTCTAATATTACTGCGATTGTAACAGCCTCCGAACCTTTTATATCCAATTTGTGGATAGCGAATCGAATGATGTTTAAATCACTTTCGGAAAATCCTTCGTATGTCTTCATAACTTATTTTAATTTTAAAATATTTTCTTGTAATTTGACAGCAAGTTTATAAACAAACTCAATGTCTTTTCCTTTAAAAGGAACTTCACCCAAACCTATCAGAAGCGCCTCAAGCTCCCTTTTGGAAAGCTTGAGTGTCGCTTCATTAAGATTATTATTTTTAGTTTCCGCCATAACCTCTTTTGTTTAGATTATGAATAGATGTAAATCAACCCTTGACCATCAACAAAGATGTTACCATTTTTAGACCAAGCCGCAGAACCTGAATCTAAAGTTACAGCAGATACATATGCGTGTGGGGTTAATGTAGTAGCCGATTGTGATGAACCACTTGCAGTTAAAGCCCATCTTTCAGTAGACTGACCATCATAGAATAAAGCAGTACCAGTTCCGTTAGCATTTGTTTCTACAATGATACCACCCTCAGCAGATGCAGCCGAACCTGAAGCCAAGAACATGAATCGGTCTTCTACTAATACGTTTGTTGTATTAAGAGTTGTAGTAGTACCATTTACAGTCAAGTCACCACTCACGGTCAAGTTTGTAAATGTAGGTGAGTCGCCAGTTTGGAGACCTAAATCAATGTCAGAACCATTAACTCTCAAAGTACCTTGTGATGGTGATGAGACAGCAGATGCGGATACAAAGTTTGAACCACCAAAATCAAGTTTTGTGTAAGCAATAGCAGCACCAGTAGCAACAGCAGCATTTACAATGTTACCGGCAGCGATTTTAGCACTCGTGATAGCACTATCGTTAATTTTAGCAGTAGTTACAGCCGAGTTAGCAATTGTAGCAGTACCAGCAGCAGTAACAGTGATATCACCATTTACGTTTGTCAAGTTAGCGTAAGAAGCCGATGTAGCACTTGTAGCACTTGTAGCCGAGTTAGCGGTCATTGCTAATGTAGCAAAGGAAGCCGATGTAGCATTTGTAGCATTACCTGTTAAGTTACCAACGAAGTTAGCCGAAGTTATACTTGTTAAACCAACAAGCGTTGTAGCCGCTGTACCAAGGGTTACTGGAGTAGAACCGATAGTAACAGCAGATGCTACAAGGTGTCCGTTTTGAACTGAAGATGATGCGATTTTAAGATTCGTAATAGCAGCGTCAGCAATCTTAGCAGTAGTTACGTTTAAATCTTTAATTTTAGCAGTCTCTACAGAATCAGTAGCCAATGCAGCAGCAACTATGTTACCGGCAGCAATTTTAGAACTTACTACAGCACCATCGGCAATTTTAGCACTTATTACAGCACCAGCAGCCAACTGACCTTGGTCAACTGAAGACGATGCAATTTTAGCATTTGTAACAGCACCATCGGCAATTTTAGCAGTTATTACAGCAGCAGTAGCTAACTGACCTTGGTCAATTGAACCGGATACTACAGCACCACTAATAGTACCACTTGATAATGTTAAATCAATTGTTGTCGTGTCACTCACGGCGGTCACAGCGCCAGATCCAGACAAAATACCAGTACCAGCGAAGCTCAATAATGAAGCACTATCACCCGATACTATGACTCTTTTCCATGTTGCCATTTAAATTTCTCCTATTTTAATCGATTAAAATTGACATATGTTTTTGTATACAAGAATAAATATTACATTCCTAAATAAAACAATGATGAAGAATATAATATCCCACCTTCAATTGGTTGTAAATTCAAGTTTGAACTATCACCTATAATTGTTCTACCAACATTGTCAACTTTAAATCCTTCGAAAGACCCACTTGATATTGACAGTGAACCTGTTATTTGAATGTTGTTTGTTGTTGAATAGAATGAACCTGTTAATGCAAATATACCACCAACACCACCAAGTGTATCAAATCTTGAAGCAATTGATGATGATAAAGATACAAAAGCACCACTTATATCAGATGCAATTTGAGCAGAACTTGATATAGTTCCAGCCACAGCACCACCTGGAAAGGTAAATGATGTAAACGAAGCAGAATCAATAAGTCCACCATATCCAGGAGTTTCAAATGCAATATACTTCGTTACCTTATATAATGAATCCGAATTCTGAATGTATATAATTTGACCATCTTTTAATCGGTCATGGTATAGGGAGTACATGGTAGAGGATGACGCAACAGTAATCCAACCGCCTTGTACATAACTAATATCGGTGAATGAACCGGATAGCCCACCTCTAATATAAATATCGCCTACTGTAGTTGCCATTCTATATTGTCTCCTTATGGTGCAGATGCCGAATCTGGCATCAAATAGTATCTTGTGTTGTTATTGTTTTTACCTTCACCGAAAATCATTCCCCAACGAGAGTAACCTTGATGTGGTGTTTGTAAGTTGAAATAGTAAATACCCGTACCCATTGTTCCAGGAATAGCAGCATCTTTAGCATATACATAGTATTCGTTTGGAGTTCCCGTTGGGTCAGGTGGAGCACTATCATACATAGAAGCCGGCTTACCACCTAAATTAGAAGCCGAGGCAAATAATATTAAAACTCGTTGTGAAGTCGAACTAAAGTTTAAGTATCCAAGTGTTGACAATCCGGTAGCAGATGTATCTGACAGGTTTGTCAATGATGAACTCTTATATAGGGTACAAGCGCCACCAATATATGATGGTGTAAACGTACTACCCAACGAACCACTTTGGAACATAGCAATTACCGAACCGCTATCAATAGCAATGCCATCAGCTCCATTATCACCTAAAGATGCAATAGCCGTAGCTTCACTTGCAGCAGAACCACCACTCCAACCATAAGCATAAACAAGAGCCACAGGGTCTGCGATAGTTATCGTGTTTGATGAGTATGTTCTTGTTTTTCCATGAACATCTTTAATTGTAGCATCGTATGTCAATGTTTGTCCGGTTGATATTGTAGATACATTCTTTATAACATATGATGATGAATTTGCGTTTTGTGGTACTAAATACAAATCAGCAGCATTCGTTCCACCCAATGACATAGAGAATGGAGTATCAGTTTCCATATCACTTATACTTGCACTTATAAGGCCGGTATTTGCTGATATCGAAGCGGTTAAGTTTGCAGCTATTGGAGTAAATGATGCAGTTGGTACACTATTCGGAGCAACGTTAATTGTAATACTACCACTACCAATATTATTGTATTGGTCACGGAAAGTTATAGTTGATGTAAAAGTTTGGCCCGAAGTATACGACCCACTCACATTTTGTCCTATCGACAAAGCACCAGCAGTTGTTACACTAACAAGTGCGTTTGATGATGTAAATGAAGCAACTGCGGCCGAATTGTATTGTGGTGAGTAAGTAACACCCAAATCACCTTGAGTACCAGTTCTACCATTTGTACTTGTATAAATAAAAGCACCACTCCTAGCAGTTTCAATTACATAGAATGTTCCGTTTGTAGTAAGAGAGCCAGTCGATGCTTGTGCTACTGTGAATGTAGCGGAACTACTACCAATTTTACCGAAACTATCGGCAATACTAGCACTAAACGTGTAAGTTCCAGCTGAAATATTTGAGTTGGCGTAAATATAATAGTTATCACCACTTTGAAGTCTACTAAATCCGGCAGAAGATGATACTAATTGGAAAGTTGAATGGTTTACAGTGTCACCAATTCCTACTTGATATTCCCCAAATGATATTACGGCCAAATAGTTACTTGGTCTAGCTCCGTTTGTATTCCAGTTTGAACTATATGATGCCGTACTAAATGTAACACCATATGCCAAATTTGGAGTCACTTTTAATGTATGAGTTCTATATTGTTTTGTAGTTTCAAATGAAGTTTCAGATGCGGTAATTTGTATTTGTAAGGTAGAGCCCGATGTGTATATAGAACCACTTATATTATTAGCAAGTTCAAGACCAAGTGAGGTGGAACCTGTATATTGAGTAGTTCCGTTAGTAAATCTAACATATCCAGCAGGAACACTATTTACTTTCCACATTTGAGATACTGCTGACGAAAATGTAACACTACCTGCGGTATATCCATTTGTATTTGTAGTTAAATCAGCACCAGATACAGCAGATTCTACAATATAATATGTTTGTGTATCAGAACCAATAGTTGAAGAAGCATCAGCGTCAATTGGTATTGTTATTTCGGCAGTATCGGTTGTAGTGTTATAGGCATCACTAATAGTTACCAAGTAAACATATCTATCAGCAACATCTGAATTTAAATACACACCATTTTTACGAGTTACAGTTCCACCCGATGAACATTGGAATGGGTCAGCGTGTGGGTCATATAATGAAGTACCACCTAATGATGATGTTACGTTTGTTCCAACGGAATTCAGGTAAGCTGATAATAATGTAAAATTACTAAATACAATTGTGTCACCTTCAGAATCAGTAGCAGTTATAGAACCAACAGTAGTACCATTTGATGAGTTTTCATTTATAGCAGTTAAAGTCTGATTATTAACTATTGGACTTATGTTATCGGTAACTTGAATCAATACCGGTAGAGATGTAATTGACGTAGTATCATCACCACTTGTATAGTGTTGGTCTTGCACTGTCATGGTGAAAGAATAACTTGAAGTTACCTCATAATCCAACGAAGCGGTTACTTGACTAATTACAACGTTCGTAGGATTAATTGTAGCGGAGAACGCAGATGGTATTGATGACGCGTTTATAGTAATTGTATCATTTTCAGCATCAGTAAAATAAACAGTAAATTTACTACCAGGTGCTGAATTTTCGTTAAGCGATGTGGTATAACTGGTAATAATACTACCATTGGTTGAGGTTTGTCTCCAAACCGGTGCTGTATTTGGATTAACACGAATATAAATTGTTTTAGAACCCACCCCATTAAATGTATCAACGGCTTCAACTAAAAATGGATGTGACCCTGAACTTGGAGTTGAATCAGTATTCATCGAAGATGTTGATTTTGTATTTAATGTAATTTGACCAGCAGATGATATTCTAAAATAATTAGCAGTATATAAACTTGATGTTCTAAATGTTATAGATTGAGCTTCAGCATCAGTAGCAGATACTGTACCCACAACCGAACCGCTTGCTTCAAATTCTTGAATTGTAAATCCGGTAGTTGTAATTACAGGAACACTATTTGGGAAAAATACTTTTTCAATAAAATTAGCAAGTGACCCACTTGTACCAAAATTAGTATTATAAATACCAGCAGGCAAACTTGTATTAGAAACAACACGATTTCCATCGAAAGTTGTTAATGGGTTTGTAGATTGAGATAAAGCAGCATCAGAACCACCACCAAACCCAGCAGCAGCAACCGAAGCGGATATAAACGTTGGACTAATGTAAGAAGCGGTTGCTGCATTAGATACACTATCAGTTCCAGTTACTAAAACAGTTATTGCGTTACCAACGTTTGTAACACTAACACCGCTACCAGTAAAATTAATACTTCTAATATTTTGTGATAAAACACTACCCGTATATGATGCGGTGATTGCTAATCCAGAGCCACCACTACCACCACCAGCTAAACTTGATAAATCTACCGAATTACCATTTGATATACTAAGCGCATATGTTGATGAATTAAATGATAGATTTTGTGCATCTGAACCTGTGACATCAACATCAAGTTCAATAGCAGTCATTCTTGAAGCTATAGAGCTTGATAAATTAGATACAGTCGTTAATATTGAACTTGAAAGTGTTGTTACGTTTTGAGATACAGATACAACTCTATCTTGCATTGAGGCAGAGAAGTATGGGAATGTTCCCGGCGTTAAAACACTACCTTGTTTAAATTCAGTTAAAGCTCGTATCTGATTTGATTGAAACGGAGTTATGTACTGATTTTGCGCAGGTTTATTTGGGATAGATGTAAAATCTATTTGAGTAGACGATGATAATATACCGCTACCAAGTAGTGAACCACTAATTGTCCCTTGAAAAGAGCCGCTAAAAGAACCGCTGTAATCCGGCATTATGTTTTCCTCATATAATTTGTATTACTATCTCTAAATAAATAGTAAGATTTATACGGAACTTATTTTAAAATGAAGCCAATAACATTAATATGTCATCTAACGCTTCATGTCGGTGATTATCTTTAAGAACAACAGTATAAGCGTATTTACTTCCCTTTAGTTTAGGAACTTCATGGATTGCGGAATCATTTTGATATTTTAAGTCGATTTGTTGGGAATCACCACATAAAATCATGGTAGAACCTTTACCAAGTCGAGCCAATACCATCTGAAGTTGTTGTTTTGTTAAATTTTGAAACTCATCAACAATACACACAGCATTATCAAACGTTCTACCCCTAAAATGGGTCAATGAAACCAACTCAAGGTTACCATCCTTTTCCATTCTTTCTAAAATATCAGGTTTGTTGTAAACTTTTCTCATATTATCACGAATTGGAACTAACCACGGTTCTAATTTCTCTTCCAATGAACCAGGAAGAAACCCATTGTCCTCATTTGATACAGTGGGTCGTGTCATTATGATTTTATTAACTTGTCTTTTAAAAAATAAATCCAATGCAATCTGACAGGCGAGCAACGTCTTACCACTACCGGCTTTACCAATAATAAAATTAAACGGAGTCTCGATTATTTGTGCTTTTGCAGCTTTCTGTTCGTCAGATAAGGTTATCGAAAACTTAATATCATTTTTCGGAACTCTTTTTTGAATATTGTCGGGCATATTGTTCTCCATATTTTCGTAAACCTTCTTTTATAAGAATAAATATCCCTATGGCAATAAAAAAGGGGGTCGAAATCGACCCCCTTCTTCAAAAATCAGTTATCCTAATGATTAGGCGCCCAAAGTCTCAAGACCATGAACGTATACCTTACCATAGAACTCACCACGAATCATTTCCTTCGCGTAACGAGTCATAACACCCTTACGAGGTTGGAAGTTTTTCGGGTCATACACCAAAGGAGTCATGATTAATGGAATGTAAGGAGCGTATACAGCACCAGTTTCCAAGAATTGAGCACCTTTGAAACCTAACAAGATTTGGTTAGTAGTCATGTAAGGGTTTTTGTACACAGTGTAGCGGTTAGCGAACGAACCTACTTGTGATACACCCATAGCGAATGACATTTCAGCACCAGTTCCATTAGCAGCATATCCTGGGATAGACTCAAGGATTGTAGCAACATCAGGAGATACTACCATAAAGTTAGCTCCACCTCTCATGGTTTTAGCATGGATTTGGTTAGAAACTCTCTGAAGTACAGTACCTAATGTAGCGAACCAAGTACCTTGAATGTAAGCAGTGTAGTTAGCAGCTGATTGTGCGAAACCTGAACCATTCCACTCGTAACCAACTTTAGCTGACCAGTAACCTGTAGTCAATGCGTTCTGCATCAACATATCCAAGATTTCGAAATCGATTTCTTGAGATACATATTCAGACAACATTGAAGTCAATTCAGCTTCAGCGTCAATTGAGTGGTAAGCGTTCAAGTCTTGAGCAAATTCAGGAGTCCATTGTGCTTTCAACTTACGAGTCTTAGCAACGATAGGAACTGAACGAAGCTCAACGTTTAATTCAGGAATACCAAGGTCAGTTTCAGGGTTTGCAGCGAAACCTGAAGTGGTTTGTTCGAAGTCACCACGAGTGATGTCAGTCGGTTGTTTTTGGTATTTAACACCATTGATTGATAATGGGTCAGCAACTTTAACGATAGTTGTTACCAAACCTTGAGCATTCACTTTAGTGAATTGTGGGTAGTTAACAATAGCAGATGAAGTTGAGTAAAGTTGGAACGCACGTACACCTTCAAGGTCAACATCAGTCAAGTCACGAGACGCTGAGTATTGTACTTTGATAATGTCAGTTGAACCAGCGAATACTGAAGCAGACCAAGCAGTATCGTAGTCGTAATCAGCAGCGGTTACAGAACCGGTGATGAAGTTAGCAGCAGTATTTAAGTTAGCAGCTTTGTTCAATTGAGCAGCAGTTTCGTTAATAGTGTAACCGAAACGACCAGCACCATAAAGACCACCAACAGCAGCAGAACCAGTCTCGGTGATACCGAATACAGAGTCAGCTTGTGAATCTTTACCAGAACCGGTTGTGAAACCAGGTTGACCTGTACCATATTTGAAGTCCAAATAGAATACAAGACCTGATGGTAAGTTCATAGGTTGTACACTAACGAATTCTTTAGCAGCGATTTCAGAGAAAATACGTCTTACTAAAGGAAGAGCTACACCAGCCCATTCTTCAGAGTTAGCAGAAGTACCAGTAGCAGAAGCTTCAGATACCAATTGTTTTGCTTGGTTTTCCAACAAAGTAGCCATACCGCTTCTTTCGAAGTCAGA
>Ga0315909_10005933_pt1 | contig 13897 bp, 22 predicted proteins | sample LakEriMetagenome_11_FD_203527 | JGI IMG/M metagenome (GOLD analysis project Ga0315909, IMG submission 203527) | Freshwater fungal communities from buoy surface, Lake Erie, Ohio, United States - Buoy 2 MA125 | ecosystem: Environmental > Aquatic > Freshwater > Lake | place: USA: Lake Erie, Ohio...
CACTGGTGAAAAGATGACTATGGACAGAGATGAGTTTGCTGAGATGATTAAAACCAATCTAAGAAATCAGTTAAAAGAACTTCTTATCCTGGGCAGTTTAATAGGAACAATGTTTGCTCTAGGATTTATGGCTCCAGATGATGATGAGGATAAAGCAACAAAAAATGCCTTTAGATATACACAAAGAGTTGTTGATAAGTTTGTAGGTGAGCTTTCATTCTTCTATAACCCTGCAAACTGGGAACAGGTTTTAAGTGGTAGTGCTTTTCCTGCAATAGGACTTATTGTAGATTTTTCTAAAGTGATGAGCAACTTCTTCATGGAAACCACAGGATTAGACTTCTCAGATGCAACAAAGACTCCTGAAGATGTTAGAGAAAAAGCTATGCCTATAAAACGTGTTGTAAATATGATTCCTGCTGGTAAGTCTATCATGACCTGGTTATCTATGATAGATGCTGAGTTCGCTAAGGAGTATGATATAACAGTCCAAAAAGAGTCAAGTATTAGGTAGGTAATAGCTATATTATGTCGTAAATTTTTAATAACCCCCTTGTAAATACAACCTAAACAATTAATTTTACATATTATGAGAACAGCTGCAATTTGCCCCACATGTGCCACATACGAAAATGCTGTATGTGTAATTTATAATGGTCCAACATTATCCAATATTAATGTTCCACCATTGACAGATTTACAAACTGCCCTAGGAAGTATAAATGCTTCTATAGGATCTGTAATAGCTCTTATTAACTCTGTTGCTGCCAATCCTATTAGTTTAACTACAACAGGAACTTCAGGACCAGCTACATTAACAGGAAACGCATTAAATGTTCCTAACTATCAACCTACATTCCAGAATGTAATAACAAATGGTAATCAACTTACCTCTGGACTGGTATTCTCTACAACAGGAAATACCAACATAGCTACAGTAAATAACACCAATCTTACAGCTAATAGGAACTATGAACTTCCTGATACAGCTGGTACACTTGCTCTCGCATCTGACATTACATTACAGAATGTCACTGCTGGAACTAATAAAAACCTGACAAATGGTATTAACTTACAGGGTACAGGAGCTGGTGATAACAATACAGGAACACAAGATATTAATGCTTTTGGCTTAGATGCTGCTAAAAACAACAGTGGTGTTATTGTAAATGCTTTTGGTAGAAGAGCTGCTGAAAATAATACAGGAAATAATGTAGTTGCCTTTGGTATAGATAGTGCAAGTGATAATACAGGAGATTATGTTAATTCAATAGGATCTACATGCCTTACAAATAACACAGGAAGCTACGTTAATGCTATAGGTCTTGGTTCAGGTAATAACAATTCATATAGTTATATAAATCTTTTTGGATTTGGTGCAACTGCATCAGCAAACAATCAAGTGGTTTTTTCTAAAGATGCAGGTGGTGAAGTGGCTAGAATAGGTTATGGAGGAATTACATCCAATAGACTTTACACTCTTCCTAATGCAAGTGGTGAGCTAGTGATTTCTGTTAATGGTGTAACTCCTGTTAATGGTGATGTTACTATTTCTACTGGTCTTCCTTATTTAGTGTATAGTGCTCTCGTTAAGTTTTCTCTTGGCAGCATATCTTTAATTCAATTATTGCAAAATACTACAGGAGCTACGATTACTTTGAGTACCGCTAGCGGGCTTACCAAAGCAACAGCTTCTTCATCTGTATTTACAAATAATAAAACAGTATTCATTGGAACATCGTTTGTAGGATTGGGGTTGTATAATGTAGTTGGAGAAAGAACAAGTGGCACTATTGTTTCATTTAATGCTTATGATGTTAGCAACCAAACTATAACTATAGAAAATGACATATCATTCTTCATAGAAATCAGAGTGTATCCATAAATCTAATCCATGAATAGTATTTGTGCAGCTGAACCTTGTCCTGTAATATTGAATAGCACCTGTGTATTTTACAGAGGTGCTAATCTTATTTATACAGGTGTGCTCACAAATGACAATTTTCAAACTGTTCTTGAGAAGATTGATAATAAGTTCAAGAACGCTGCTATAGGGTATATATTTAATAATGGTGTTGTTCAAACTACATCTGGAGGACCTGTGCAACTTGGTGGTCCTTTAATACAGGATACAACAATCACCTCTGGTGGATTTGATCTCACTGTAACAGGAGATGTTAATGCTAGTAAATTTGCCACAATAGGAGGAACATCTTCACAGTTTGTTAAGGGAGATGGGTCTCTTGATAACACATCCTACCAAACAGCAGGAAATTATATTACATCTCTTACAGGAGATGGAACAGCTTCAGGACCTGGTTCTGCTGTATTTACACTATCCCCTATTTCAGCAATATATGCTGGAACATGGGGAAGTTCTACACAGGTTCCACAATTTACACTTGACTCTAAAGGAAGAATTACAAGTGTTTCTAATGTAGCAATGTCAATTCCTCCAGCATCTCTTTCTTTCATAGGTGAGGTTTTTGGTAGTGGTTTGACAGGTTCTCCAGTCACTCTCACTATAAACAACACCAATCCCAATGTATATGGAACACTCACTCCTTTGAAATTCTCAGTGAACAACAGAGGGCTGATCACAGGTGCTTCCCCTATAACAAGCCTAGACCTTGATGGTATATACGGATATACCCCTGTTCCAACCACTCGCACTCTAACTATTAATGGTCAGACATACGATCTTAGTGCTAATAGAAGCTGGACAATAGCTGCAGGAGGAAGTGTTTCCTCTGTAAGTGTAACTAATGGAACTGGTATTTCAGCCTCTGTTACAAACCCAACTACCACTCCTAATATCACCATCACTAATACAGCTCCTGATCAAACAGTAGTTTTAAACAGTGGGACAGGCATTTCTACCTCTGGAACCTATCCAAACTTCACTATAACAAACACTTCACCAGATCAAACTGTTAGTCTTGGAACTACAGGATCTGGTTTGTCAGTTACAGGAACCTACCCAAGTTTTACATTACAGAACACGCTCCCTGACCAAACAGTTGCTATATCAGCAGGAACAGGAATCTCTATTACAGGAACCTATCCTAATTTTACAATCACTAATAGTTCTCCATCAAGCGGTGGTACAGTTACATCTGTTGCTGCACTCACACTGGGAACTACAGGTACAGATCTTAACTCATCTGTAGCTAGTGGAACTACCACTCCTGTAATAACACTAAACGTACCAACAGCTAGTGCAACAAACAGAGGTGCTCTCTCTAGTACAGATTGGTCTACATTTAATGGAAAACAAGATGTTCTCACCAATCCCATAACAGGTACAGGTACAAATAATGAGATAGCTTATTTTAACACTACAGGAAGTACAATAGCAAGTCTTTCCACTGCTACATATCCAAGTCTTACAGAACTTTCTTATGTAAAAGGAGCTACATCTTCCCTTCAAACTCAATTGAATGCTAAATTCCCTACAAGCTCCTATGAATGGATTTTTGCTAGTGGACTTCAAGCATTAGGCAGTACAATTAAGGGTATTAACCTTGGAACTCCAGTGCTTTATTCATTAGGTGCAGCTGCAGTGCTAACAAGCGGAGCAGTGAGATTTGTGCCTTATTATTTAGTAAACCCTGCTACAATCACAGGAGTAAAATTCTACCAAGCCAATACTGCAAACTATGTAGGCAATAACTACAACGGAGTGGGTTTATATTCTTATTCAGCAGGTACTTTAACACTAGTGGCAAGTACAACAAACGCTGCATCATTTTGGATTAATACTATAAATACATGGGTGACAAAAGCGTTTTCTTCTCCTTATTCAGCACCTGCAGGAGTTTACTATATTGGAATGATGTATTCTTTTTCATCACAAACTACTGCTCCACAAACTATTGCAGGTTCTACAGCTAATGTTGGTTTTGCCACTATGGATTTAACAAATAGTGCCAAGATTTCAGCTGTATCAGCCACAGGGCAAACTGTTCTTCCTAGTAGTATAGCTATGTCAAGTATAAACAGTGCAGTGAATGTACCTTTAATCTATTTATATTAATATGAACACACGACACATACAACCAATAACCACATGGACTCCAGAAGGGGAGAAAATAATTAATTTATTAGCCTTATCTAATTTTTCAGATTATCATTTTGATGATGGGTCGGGAAAGGTTGAGTATAAGCTTATAGGGGCTGATCTTGAACTTGGAGCTACAGAGTATTTTACAAATAAATTAGAAGTACCAGCCTCAATTATACAACAATGGGGAGCTGATGATACAATTATTTGGGACTATGTAGCCATTACACTTGGTCTTACAATTATATAAAAATAAATTTGGAATTGTCAAATATTCCACTTAGCTTTGTACGTAGAAACCGAAACTAAATATCTCGTTTTTCCTTAATATAAAGGAGAAATGGGATTTTTTTGTCTAATCCCAACACATTTATATGTAATATGGAACACTCAGTGGATCTTTTAGCAATCGATATTCAAAACATGGAAGCTAGACTTACAGAATTGGAAGAGAAAATAGACAAGATTGATGGTAAGCTCAATCAGGTGATTGACGCTATTATGGGTAATTCACTTACCAAACAGGGAGGGTTCATTCATGAGATTGAGCTTTTGAATCAGAAATATAAAGATCTTGAAATAAAGACCAGGAAACTGGAAGCATTCAAGAATAGAGTGTATTGGACTGTAGGGGTTGGTGCTGCTGCTCTCCTGGTGATACAATACCTCACTACAATATACACAAACGTAAAATAGTAGTTATGAAGTTTGGATGGAAACATTACTTTGCTCCCACTCCTAAAAGAGTGAGGATATTTGGGGATTCTTTAGCTGCTGCAGGTACTTTTGGTGCTGCAATATCTGTGTTAAATGGACATCCTGTAGCTGGTACAACTATATTGGTGGTCTCAGTGGTTGGTAAATTCATCTCAAACTTCTTTACAAAATGATCTCAAACCTGTTAGAAAAGGTTAAATTATCAGAAGCAGTTATTGTTATCTTGTTGATAATCATACTGTTACAAAGGTGTGGTAGAAATCCAGAGAATCCCACAGCTCCACAGATAACAAGAGACACTGTTTGGGTTCACAAGGATTCTACCATCATCTCTAAGCCTCAGATAGTAAAGACTATTCCTGTGAACATTTATCACGACACTACGCTTAGAGAATACCTTCCAGATACAAACTACGCAAAGCTGGTTAAGCAATACACAGAACTAGCTGAGAAGTTTCTAGCTATGAATATACAGGCTGACAGCTTTAAAGTGGATTCTATAGGACATGTGTACATCACAGATACTGTAAGTCACAACCTTGTAAAGAGCAGATCTTTCACCTACAGCCTCAAATATCCTATAGTTACAGTGACTGTTCCTCAACCTAAGAGAACACAATGGTATATAGGAGGATTTTTACAGGGAGAAGAGGGAAGATTGCTGAATCAAATATCCACTGGCCTGCTGATAAAGAACAAGAAAGATCAGCTATTTGGAGGACATGTTGGTCTAAACACCTCTGGAAAACTACAAGTTGGAATAGCTAGCTACTGGAAAATCAAAATCAAACAATAATGGTTACATCAGCACAGTGTCTCAAGAAGTATGGAGATCCTACTAAAGAATCTAACATGACTGTATGGGATGTTCCTGGGCATTTAGAAGTGGGAGTTGTTCCTAAAAGGTTGTATTGCAATAGAGATCTTATTCAGCCCTTAAGTCAAGCATTCACCAATCTTGTCTCCAGAGGAAAGATTAATGAGCTTAAAACCTGGGATGGTTGTTTTAATATAAGAAAGAAAAGAGGCTTGTCCTCTATGTCCCTACACAGCTGGGGTATAGCAATAGATGTTAACGCAGCTTGGAATGGACTAGGTAAAACACCAACACTCTCTCCAGAGTTTGTAAAATGTTTTACAGATGCTGGATTCACATGGGGTGGAACATGGAAACGTAAAGATGGGATGCACTTCGAACTATCAAAAATATAATAATGGCAAAGGCTAAATCAACAGCAGAACTTAGAAAAATTACCTTTGGAAAAAGGAAAAAAGGCTCTCCAAAGAAGTCTTACAACAAACATTCCCCTCGTCCTAAGAAATATGTAGGACAAGGTAGGTAGTCACCAAATAAACCCCAAATGGAAAGTGACACAAAAAGCACTAAAGAAATACAAGGAACTATCCCTAATGATGGCAATGTTTTTCTTGCCTCTTGGGTACGACGTATTGTTCAAATCTATAATGAACATTACAGGCTCCTTTTGGATGACAGATATAATTTTCTACTCGATTTCAGGATCTTTCTTTGGTTTGTATTTTTATGTGTCAAAACGTTTGGATAAAAATAATTAATCTTATTACACAACTTTTTTAAATTACATTGTTTGTATTTAAAAAACACATAATTTTACCCTCTAATGTCAATACCAAATAAACAGATAGGTTGGAGCAGCGAATCTAATCTCTTATGGGGAATATGGAATGACCTTTCTAAGATTAGTAGGGCGGTAAATTGTTGCACAGGAAGTTCATCAAATCCCACTAATGTAATACTGCCTGCTACAACATATGATTCTTTTGGTAGACAAAGAGTGTCTAGTCCTTTTACACTATTTGATTCTAGTCACAGGTTTGATGATAATGGACTTTGGGCTACTTCTACTGCTACTGGTGGTACTTCTGTATTTAATCTTAACCAAGGACTTATTGACTTAAACGTAACAGCTGCTTCTGGATCTTCTGTTATAAGAGAAACAATCAAAGTTTTCTCTTATCAACCTGGTAAGTCTCTTTTAGTACTTAATACATTTGTAATGAGCCCTGCTAAAACAGGACTTACACAACGTGTTGGTTATTATGGAAATGATAATGGATTCTATTTAGAACAAGCAAACAGTACAATATCTTTCGTAGAAAGAAGTATTGTAACAGGATCTATTGTAAATACACCTGCAGCTCAAGCTAATTGGAATGGTGATAAGCTAGATGGAACAGGTCCTTCAGGAATTACAATTGATCTTACAAAAGCACAAATTTTATGGGCTGACTTTGAATGGTTAGGAGTGGGATCTGTAAGAATGGGATTTGTTATTAATGGACAGTTTATTCTTTGTCACACATTCAATCATGCTAATATAATTGATAGTACATACATCACAACTGCTTCACTACCACTGCGTTATGAGATATTCAATACAGCTGCTACTACTGGGAATAGCACATTTAAACAAATCTGTTCCACTGTAATATCAGAAGGAGGATATGAACTTAGAGGATCACAACAAGCAATTGGTATTCCTATTACTACTCCAAGAACTTTTGCTGTAGCTGGTACTTATTACCCAATTGTATCTATTAGACTTCAATCTACCAGACTTGATGCTATTGTAATTGCAACTGCTATTTCTTTCTTAGGAACAGGTAATGGTAAAAACTATCAATGGAGAGTAGTAAATGGAGCCACAACTTCTGGGGGAACTTGGTTTAATGCTCCAGGTGATTCCTCTGTGGAGTATAATATTACAGGAGCTAGTGTAACAGGAGGTAGGATTTTAGCTAGTGGATATATTAATTCTTCTAACCAAGGATCTCCTTCTCTTGATATATTGAAAGAAGCTCTTTTTGCTAACCAACTAGAAAGAAATCCTTTTACTGGGGTACCTTATGAACTAACATTTGAAGTGGCTGTAGCAACAACATCTGGTGGTGAAAGTGCTTATGCTTCTATAGATTGGGAAGAGATAAGTAGATAAAATAAAACAAGAATAAGAAATGGCAATACCCTCAAAACAAATAGGCTGGTCCCAAGAGAGTAAACTCTTATGGGAGATTGCTAGAACAATTGAGAAGATTAATGGTCAACTTGGTACAAGCAATCCTTCTGGAAACTCTCCTACAGGAAACTTAAACATCCCAAGTAAACAAATAGGTGCTAGTCAAGAATACTATCTCTTATATGAAGTGTTGAAGCAATTATCACGAATGAGACAAATTATATAACATGAGAGTGAGTAGACAAATAGGCTGGAGTGATAAGAGCAACGTCTTATATAACATTCTACAGGAGCTTGAAGCTATTTCCTGTAAAATAGCCTGCTCTAATACAACTACAACTACAACAACCACTCTTCCTTGCAATACATATGTTCTACTTTCATCACCACTAGTCACTTCTTACAGTGGTACAGACTGCAGTGGGAATTCTATAAGTGGAGATGTTAACAATGGAATTATCCTTTGTGCTCAATCAATAACTTACGATGGACCATTGTACAATTTAGATTCTACCTGTAATCCTGAATGTATGTTATATTCAATTACACCATCAGATGATATTAATGAATATCAATATACAGATTGCGATGGTAATGTTATAACTGGTAGTTTTTCAACATTAGAAGGAATATATGCTTGTGTGAAACCTGGTACAACATCTGGTAGCAATGTTACATTTGAAGAAATAGGACCTTGTAAATGTATAGAATATCAAATAAATGGAGGATTTGCTACTGGAGGAACGTATTCTTATATTGGATGTGATTTTTCTGAAAATACAGATCTTCCAATAAATCCTGAGGAGACTATAACTGTATGTGCACTATCTATACCAACTCTATCTGATCCTGTTAACATGGGAGTAAGTGTAATAGGTATTTGCAACCCTTAAACCAACAAACTACATATATGAGGAAACTCAGATTTATTGCCTGTCAACCAGATGATCAATACTATCTCTGGCAAGTGCATGCTTGGATTGAAAACTTAAAAGAGCTTGGACATTCTGATAAAGCAACAATCCTTGTTTTCACTCCTTCCTTTAGAGAAAGGAATGAGAAATGGGATGAACTAGCTGCTCTCTACCCAGAAGCTGAGTTTAAATTTTACAAAGATGTTGATGGAGTGAGTGAATTTCTGAAGATTTATATTCCTGTTCTTAGGCCATATTGCCTAATGAAATACTTCAGAGAAAACCCCAGTGTTGTAGGTGATGCAATCTTTTATTGTGATTGTGATATACAGTTTACAGAGAAGTTTGATGTTTCACATCTTGTAGATGATGAAATAAACTATTTGTCAAACACAAATAGCTACATAAATGCCTCATATTTTGATAGTAAGATAAAGGATGTTCTTCCAGAGAAGCTAGAAGAATATAAGAAAATGGATGTTCTAGCTCAAATAACCTCCTTAATAGGAATATCAAGGGAAATAGCTGAGAAGAACAATGATCATTCAGGAGGAGCACAATATCTCCTTAAGAATGTAGATGGGTACTTCTGGAACAAGGTGTTGAATGACTGCATCATGATCAGAAGCTATCTAATGAAAATAAATAAAGAATTCTTTGAGAGTGAAGATAAAGGATTCCAAAGTTGGTGTGCTGATATGTGGGCTGTTCTTTGGAATCTATGGTTGAGAGAACAAGAAACAAAGGTTGTTCCTGAGTTAGATTTTGCATGGGCCCCAGATCCTATATCAAAGCTGGAGAAATGCACCATCTACCATAATGCAGGAATATCTAATGATTACCAAGATGGAACACCAGTGTTCTATAAAGGAAAATATCATCAAGGTAGTAATCCTTTTAACGATCCTCATATGGAATTTGTATACAACAATGAGAAGAGCAAAGAAAAATGTTCTCATTTCTATGTAACAAAACTTTTAAATCTTAAACAAAAATATAATTTTAACTATTAAATTTTACAATTATGACAAACAAACGTGACCTTAAAGCCTATGTACGTTATGATGGCTCAGGTAGGGTTATTGCTGGTAGCCTGGTATTACGTAGAACTAAACCCAAAGTTGGTAACTGGAAAGAAGTGCAGGGATATGAGTGCTGCAATCAGTTATTTGTTTTGACAACCACCCCTGCATCAATTGGTACAGCAATGTCTTTCACATTAAAATGTGATGGTGTTGGATTGATCTTTAATGAAGGTGTTGGAAGTGAAACAATTGGTGGAGTTGTTACTAATCTAAATGTATTAATGCCTGGTCTTGGAACATTTGTACTTGTAGGAGAAGATACAATTCAGTTAACTGTAACATCTGCTCTTAAAGATGCTCTTTGTCCTACAGGAACTCTGACAATCGAACTTCAAGAAATCTAAAACTAACATATGGCACTATCTTTATTCCCTGAGAAGATGATGGAATCTTCCTCAGGAGGAGAAATGACTCTAGAAGGTATAGCTAGTAAGCTTACATACTTTCATGAGCAATTACATCTAATCCACTGGCAAACAACCAGTTACGCAGAACATCAAGCACTTGGTGATTTATATGACTATGTGCATGATTTCAAAGATGATGTGATTGAAAAGCTTATGGGATATATGGGTAAGCGTCCTAAAGCTTTTAAAATGCAACCATTAGTAGATATGACATCTGCTATATCAGTTATACAAGAAATTAAAGGCTTCTCTCACCAGCTTATGACTTGGGCTGAGCAAAATCAATATTGTGATGTTGAAAATCTAGCTCAAGAACTCAGTGGTAAAGCTGCTAAAACTCTATATTTGTTAACTCTGTCTTAATGCAAATTCATAAGAAGTTTTTCCCAGAGGTGATGCAAGACAATGAAACAATGTTCTTTGCTCACCTCGAAGGAATAATAGACTCGGTGGATGAACTTTCCATAATGGAAATAACAAAGAAACCTAACGCATACCACTTTAGGTTAGCACCTAGTCTTCCCAAGTACAACAACATCCTTATAGAGGAACTATTAAAGTTCCACAACATGTTTGGTATAAGAATGAATATGGGAAAAAGCATTAAAACTTCTGCAATAATAACATTCGAAATAAATTTGGCAATTTAAATATATTTACATATATTTGCGTACACATATTATAAACCAAAAAAATAAACTAAAATGGAACAAACAAACATTTCTTACGATCCTAACAAGAAGTATTCATGGACTCCAGAAGATCAATTCACATTAAATGGTGGTGAATTTGGTCTATTGTTAAACGCTCTTCGTAGCATTCTTAACACACAAGAGGCTGCTAAAATCTTGTTAGCAAATGAAGCAAACAATATTATTGAAGGGAAGCTTGCACAAGCTGTAGAAGCTGGTGTTGTTAAAGAAGCTCCTGAACAACAAGCTTAATACAATGGCAAAACAAATGATTAAACGCAAGGATGGTTCTGTCTCACAACGTGGTTTGTGGGACAACATCCGTGCTAACAAAGGTTCTGGTAAGAAACCCACAGCAGCTATGCTTAAACAGGAAAAAAAGATAAAAGCTAAAACAAAAAAATAATGGCAACGATTAAGAAAGTTAGAAAGTATGAAGATGGTGGTAAGAAGAAAAAACCTACCCCCACTTACAAAAACTTACCTATGGGAGTTAAGGCTCAATATGAAACCTTAACAGGTGAGACCAGAAGTAATATCAAACCCACTGGTAAAGACAGTGCTGATTATAGAGGAGGTTTTGAAATAGGTCTTAAGAACAGAGGAAAGAAAAACATTAAACCAGTTCCTGGTGAAAGCCCTGTTCAAAGAAGTGGAAGATGGGAAGGTCAAAACACTCCACAGAAGAAAAAAGGTGGTGCTGTTAAGAAGAAAATGCAAGCTGGTGGTGTAGCAGGTAAGCAAACAAAAGCTGGTATGGTAGATCCTAAAGGTGCTTGGACAAAAGTGCAAGAACGCACTCTTGGCAATATGAAAAAAGGTGGTAAACTCTCTAAAAAGAAATAACCATGGCTACTATCAAGAAACTTTTAAAATCTGCTCCTAGGATGCGTGGTGTTACACCTGTTCCTAACGGTCCCCTTATTAAGAAGAAGGGAGAGTTTAAAGGTTCTACACTCAAGAATGGTGGTAAAACTGCTGCATGGCAAAGAAAAGAAGGAAAGAATCCTGAAGGTGGATTGAATGCTAAAGGTGTTGCTTCTTATAGGAGAGAAAATCCAGGTAGCAAGTTAAAAATGGCTGTAACTACTCCTCCTTCTAAATTAAAACCTGGTAGCAAATCAGCAAAAAGACGTAAGAGTTTTTGTGCAAGGATGTCAGGAGTTTCAGGACCTATGAAGAAACCTAATGGTAAACCTACAAGAAAAGCATTAGCTTTAAAAAAATGGAACTGCTAACAAAAATATGTACTAATAGTTCAGACTCAGATGATATTGAAGAATATAATTCTTATGTAGACCAGGAATTTAATTGTTAAACCTTAAAATTATAAAATGAAAAAAGTATTATTTGTATTGTTCACTGCTGCTGTATTCACAGCATGTCATTCTACAACAGAAGCTGATCTTGAAGCTACATTGTGTGATTCTACATGTGTAGATAGTTGTAAAGTTGTAGCTGATACCACTGCTCCTATTATTGATACAATTAAAAAGTAATCAACATGAGAACAATTAAGAAGGTTAGAAAAGCACAGAACGGTGATGATTTTGGACCAGTTTCTTTTGGAGGAGTTTGTGGAAAGAAAGCAGCTTGTTCTGCAAAAAAAGAAGCTCGTAAAGAGGCTAGAGCAGAAAGAAAAGCTTCTGGTGAAACTCTTGGACAAAGAATCCTAAAAGGTGTAGGTCTTGCTACACAGGAAGGAATAGAAAGAAGACAAGCTAACAGAGCTGATCGTAAAGCTGATAGACAATTCAGAAGAGAAGAAAGAAAAGCAAATAGAGGAGGTGGAGGTGATGCTATGGGAGTTTGGAAAACAGGTGGTAAGATGAAAAAGAAATCAGCTGTAAAAAAAATGGTAAAACCTTCTATGAAGAAGGGTGGTAAAATAACTTCTAAAAAGAAATAACAATGGCAACAATTAAAAAAGCATGTAAGGGTGCAATCTACCCTAAATCATCTAGTGTTTCTAAACGCTTAGGTAGTCCTAGTAAGGCTAAATCTGGTGGTTCTTTTCCAGACTATAGTAAAGATGGCAAAATCACTCAAAAAGATGTACTAATGGCTAAAGGAGTTATTCCTAAACCAGCTAAGAAAGGAATGAAAGTTAAGAAGGCTAAAGATGGTATTATGGAAAATATGAAGGAAAAAAGTAAAATGACAACTAAAGATCCATCTGGTAATTATAAAATTAAAATCAAGCAAGAATCTGGAGATGGTAAAGTTACCACTACTGGTAAAGTTAGACGTACATTAAAAGGATTTCTTTCTGGAGCTCCTAGACCTGATGCAAGTAAGAAAAACTATTCAAGTGAGACTACTTACAAAAAAGGTGGATCTATTAAAAAGAAAATGAACATGGGTGGAATGATGAAGAAAGGTGGAAAGATGACTAAAAAATGTATGTATGGCTGCAAATAATATGACTGCTGGTAAAGCTAAGAAGTCTGGAGCTCCTAGGAAAGCACCTAAAGTGCCCAATCCTAGACCTAAGGACAACTATATGAAAGAAGCTGATACAAAGCTTAGACTTAAAAGTCCTATGTGGCCTATGAAGTCTAAAAGACTTTCAAAATAACATGTTTCTTCTGCATCTCGTAAGATCTGCACGCTTAGAAGAAGCTTTTTAAAAGAAAAGCCCCTATAAACTAGGGGCTTTTTTATTTTTGTTAATTGTGAACAAACAACACTTTATCAATTTTAATCATTTGCTGTTCTGGAAATTTCTTTTTGAAATTTTCAATAAAAAGACCATCAGCAGCATAATCTTTACCAAGTTCAATTTGTTGAGCTAAATCTCTACGTGTAGCAAATGCTCCCATATCTATCTGATTGAATGCAGGATAGCATTTAAAATAAGTATAGTTATAATGAGAATGAACCATGTCCCAATAGATTAAACCTGGATTATTAGTTGAAGCTTTTTGTAGCTCCTCAATAAATGTAGGAACATAATAATTGTCATCTCCTGACATGATTATATACTTAGCATCGCTAGCTTGTTTACCAATCTCTCTTGGTGT
>Ga0315909_10005938_pt1 | contig 13889 bp, 10 predicted proteins | sample LakEriMetagenome_11_FD_203527 | JGI IMG/M metagenome (GOLD analysis project Ga0315909, IMG submission 203527) | Freshwater fungal communities from buoy surface, Lake Erie, Ohio, United States - Buoy 2 MA125 | ecosystem: Environmental > Aquatic > Freshwater > Lake | place: USA: Lake Erie, Ohio...
TCAGCATCGCCCTCTGCATGATCCCTACACTTTCGCTGTTTCAAGTCAGGGTTTCAAAGTTTGCCATTTTGTTGGGCGATGCCTTGGCCTTTGCCGCTGCATTTGGCATTGCAACCTTCATCAATGTGGCGGCCGATCCCAGTCGAAGCGTAGGTGTATGGTTTTCTACGCAAGATCTGCTTCGTTACTACGCATGGGGCGGCTTGGTGTTTTTAGGTCTCATGCTATTTCTCATGCGGGTTCAGCACTACAGCGACCGTCGACCCTTTTGGGACGAGCTGGGCGATATTTTGCGGCTCACTGCCAGCTTGGCCCTGCTCGACATGACGCTCATTGCGGCCACCCGTTGGAATTCTTCTCGCATGTGGTGGCTTTTAGTTTGGCTGGCCGCTGTGGTCATGGTGGTTGTGGGCCGCGCGCTCACACGCGAGTTGCTCAAGCAATTGGGTCTTTGGATCCGGCCCACCATCATCATTGGCCAGGGGCCCAATGCCGCCGACGCTGCCATTGCTTTGCAAAGCGAACCCCGCATGGGCTTTCAAGTGGCAGGCTATGTCGATGTTGACCACCCACAACTCCAACTCACTCTTGATGGCCACATCCTTCAAAATGCAGAGCAGCTAAAAGCCTTGGCTGACCAGCCTGGTATTCAATGGGTCATTGCACTAGAGCACTCTCAGTCTGAGCAACGTGAACATTGGCTTCGAACGCTGGCGCAGTGGGGCGCAACCGATATCAGCGTCATTCCCGCCATGCGCGGTGTGCCTTTGTATGGCACCGACATGTCCCATTTCTTCTCGCACGAAGTGGCACTTTTGCGAGTCAGAAACAACTTAAGGCGCTGGCCTGCGCGTCTCACAAAGCGCTTGTTCGATTTAACTGCGGCTGCCTTACTTTTGCTTTTGCTCTCCCCCGTCATGCTGATCATTGCAATCGCCTTGAAATTAGAAGGCGGCGCAGTTTTGTTTGCGCACACGCGTATTGGCAAAAATGGCAAAGCATTTCGCTGTTACAAGTTTCGCTCGATGGTCAACCAAGCAGAAGAAAAATTGCAAAACTTGCTGCAACAAAATCCGCAGCTTAAAGAAGAGTGGGACAAAGAGCACAAGCTCAAAGACGATCCTCGCATCAGCGCACTGGGTGCCTTTTTAAGGCGCAACAGCCTTGACGAATTACCTCAGCTTTTCAATGTGCTGCAAAGCCAAATGAGCCTGGTCGGCCCTCGCCCTATCGTGAGAGAAGAGTTAAAAAAATATGGTCTAGAAAAAAGCTACTACCTCATGGTACGCCCCGGCATGACGGGACTGTGGCAGGTTAGTGGCCGCAACGACGTAGATTATGAAACACGCGTTTATCTAGACTCTTGGTATGTAAAAAATTGGTCTCTTTGGTACGACTTGGCCATCTTATTCAAAACCATCAAAGTGGTGCTTTGGCGCAATGGCGCCTATTGATCGCCGACAATACTAATTCATGAAAGCATAATATTTTAGCTGAAGCCCAAGTTAAAGAGACAACCTTATGGCCTTATTAGCATTTCAGCAAACTTATTATGTCAATCACTTTCCACCTTTCTAAATTGAGCCGGATTTACTAACTTCTGAGTGGTAAGGAAACTGGGTCAGGGTCACATCTGATCTAAAAAAACACAAACTGCTGAATGAGCAGAATAGCAAATTCTAGCGCCACATTTCATAGTCGATAATACGCGTATGTATTTTCAGTCCGTATTGCTTGATATTTCAATTGTTACTTACAACTCCGCCCAATGGCTGGAGGGGTTTACAAAGAGCTTACTGAAGCAAAATTTGCCACTTGCGCAAATTAACTTGTATTTTCGTGACAACGGCTCGACCGACGGCACAGTTCCCGCTTTGCGGGCTATACAAAAAAAATACATCAACGTTTTTCGCGCTATTGAGCTTGATGAGGGACGCAACATAGGCTTCGGTTCAGGCCACAACGCTAACTTTGCAAGATGCCAAAATCAGTTTGTGTTGGTCACCAATGTTGACCTAGAGTTTGAAGCCGACACTCTATCTATCCTTCTAAAATTAGCCCATGAAGACTCGGCGCAAGTGGCTTCTTGGGAGTGTCGTCAAAAGCCTTACGAGCACCCCAAAGATTACAACCCCGTCAATGGCGAAACCCTCTGGAGTTCCAGCGCCTGCATACTTTTTCGGCTGAGTGCCCTTCAGCAAGTGGGCCTTTATGAAAGTGCCTTGTTCATGTACGGCGAGGATGTTGAGCTCTCCTATCGTCTGCGAGATCACGGCTTTAAATTGAAATACGTGCCGTTGGCTTCTGTGTGGCACTACTCATACGAAGATGTGGCGCAAGTCAAGCCCTTGCAATTTTTGGGTAGCACCTTGGCCAATGTCTTGTTGCGTTGTAGATACGGTAGCCGACAAGAAGTTTTTCAAGGTTTTGTCATGTTCTTGGGCTTATTCTTACTCAGGCCGCAGTTTCCGGGCCAGAGAGAAAAATTATTGGGCCAGTTCTTCAAACTCTTGTATTTGGCTCCCAAATTTCTTCTAAAACGAAAGATTAGTCAGCAACCTTTTCCCTTTCGCATGTGGGATTATGCCATGGCCAGGGAGGGTGCCTTTTACCCCTTTCCCGAAAAAACACCCGCCCAGAAACCACTTGTCAGCGTTTTGGTTCGCACCATGCCCGGATTTGGGGGGCGCTTAAAAGAAGCCTTGGCTTCAATTGCCGCGCAAACTTATGTCAGGGTGCATTTGGTGGTTGTAGAAGATGGTGGCGATACTGCGCGTTGCACCTTGGACGCAATGCTGGCAACGGGTCGGTTTTCAGAAGTGACTTACATTGCCTTGCCCAAATCAGGTCGATGTGGCGCAGGTAACGCAGCACTGGCCGCGGCAAAAGGCGAGCTCATTTGTTTTTTAGACGACGACGATTTGTTTTATGCAGACCACCTCGAAGTGTTGGTGAACGCTTGGTCTGAAAACCCTGAGTTGGGTGCCGTGTATGGCTTAGCCTACGAGGTGCGTACCGAGGTCATAAGTCAAGAGCCTTGGGTATACAAAGACCTGGGGCACAGCCTCATGTTCCGCCAGCCTTTCAGCCGAAGTTTGCTTTGGCACCATAATTTCATGCCCATTCAAACTGTTTTGTTCCAAAGAAAGCTGTTCGAGCAATATGGCGGCTTTGACCTCGACCTTGACAACTTAGAAGACTGGAACTTGTGGGTGCGTTTCTCTCTTAAGCACGATTTCCTCATGGTGCCCAAAGTCACTTCTTTGTACCGAGTGCCTGCGTCAGTTGACAAAGCCCTGCAGCGCCAATCTGTGCTAGATGACTACTACGACAAAGCCCAAGCTAAGCATGCGCTGCTTAAAATTGAGCTAAGTCCTCCTGAAATTTTAAAGATGGCTGAGCAGCTTTCCAAAGAACTCTACATTGGCGTCATTCCGTCGTCATTGGTAAGGACTGTGTTTCTCAAAACACCTTTTATCAATAAGTTGTACTATCCCTTCAAACGAATTTGGAGTCTTTGGCGCGCGGTTCGCAGCCGTTAAGCTACACCATGGAAAACTGGTACATTCCCTATCAAACTGAAGAACTACCTTCTGCTAAAAAAGTGTTGGTTCTGGCGCCTCATCCAGACGATGAGGTGTTTGGCTGCGCAGGGGCGATTTTGACTTATGCAGCCCAAGGTGCTGCCGTACAAGTTTGCGTAGTTTCCAGTGGTACAGGCTACGCAAAGGCAAGCGAGGCACCGCAAATTCAAGCCATCCGCGAGGCTGAAACGAATGCTGCTTTGCAGGTGATGGGCATTGCCCAAGCCTCTTTCCTGCAATTGCCTGACCGGGGGCTGAGCCAATGCGCTAACCTTGCCAACAAATTTCTTCAAGTCCTTGAGCGTCATCAGTTTGATGTGGTTTTGGCGCCTTCGCTAGAAGAAGTTCACCCAGATCACTTGGCCGTCACGCGGGCTTTGTTGACGGCCTTTGAGTTGCTGAAAGCACAAGGCGGCAGCTTGCCGTGTTTGCTTCAATACGAAGTGGGCGCGCCGCTTAGGCCCAATTTATTGCTCGATATTTCCAGTGTTTGGCCCATCAAGCAAAAGGCCATGGCGTGTTTTCAATCTCAATTGGCTGTGCAAAATTATGCGGCTCAAATTGAGGCTTTGAATGTATTTCGCACCTACTCCTTGCCGGCCTATGTGACGCACGCAGAAGCCTACTGCGTCCTTTCGCCCGAGGCGGTTTTAAGTGCGGGGACTCAGTCGCGCTGGTTGCACACGGTTCTGTCTGCGGCTGATGCTGGCGCCGAAGCTATGCAGTTGCAATTGATCACGCAAAATTTGCAAATGGAAAATTTGCAAAATCAGTGGCGAATTACCAATCAAGTCATGCGCGAGCATGCCGACACGCTACTAAAGCGAGTCGATCTGCTGGGCGTTGAGAACGAGCTCAAGCGCATTGAAATAGAACGCTTGGCTCAAGAGTCCTCTAGACTCCAGCAAGAATCTTCGCAAATGCAAGCGGCCTTAATTCAAGAACAAGCCTTGCGCCAAGTAATGCTGCAATCCAATTCTTGGCGCTTGACCAAACCCTTGCGCTGGCTAGTTCGTCGCTTTAGTTCAAGTCAATCTTAAAAATTTGAAGCGACTCGCGTGTTTTTTGCGCGGGCCCAAGGCGAACGTAAACGGGACTGAAGCTGTCGCTGCCTTGCGGCTTGAAGCTCATTCGACTTAGCAAAACTTTGTCCATGATGGCCTCAGTGCCTGAACCCCTTCGGCCCATGCTGGGCGTCAAGAGAGCTGAAGGGCTGGCTTCTAAAAGCCAGTCGGCAGCCCAAACAGGCGGCACCTTCAATTTCAGTGCATTGGTTTTGAGCGCTATCGGCTCAGCTTGCAAAGGATTTTCAAAAGCGCTGTGCTGTGCGCACTTTTCCAAGCGCTGTTGCCATTGTCCAAGGCCATCAAAATGCTTAGCAAAATAAATGGCCTTGCTTACGCCCATCATGACAACTTTGTCCGCCGAATGTCTCCAGTCATGAACCAATGCAGCTTTTGGCTGCATGCCTAATTTCCAACCTGCGCGTTTAAGCCGCAAACTCAAATCAGAGTCTTCAAAATACATGAAATAAGCGGGGTCAAAAACGGATGCTTTCAGGGCGCTTCGCCGCAACATCATTGCGGCACCAGAAATGGCGCGCTGCGGGCTGAGGTTATTAGATTGCCAACTGCTCAATGACAAATTGCGATAGGCATTGGACACCCTTGATGCATGGCGCTGCTGCCGGTGCGCCTGAGTCATAGACCAAGAGCCAATACCGGTAGGCAACCAGGCGGGCGGCAGCAGCCAAGTTTTTTCATCGTCCCAGTATTGCATGGGGCAACAGGCACCCAAAGTAGGATGTACCAACATGGCTTCGGTCAGCGCCAACAAGCAGTTGGCCTGCATGCGCGCATCTGGGTTGAGCAACATGACCAATTCGCCTTGGCATTTTGAAAAAGCTAAATTATTAGCTTGGCTAAAACCTGTGTTGACTGAATTGATTATCATTTGCACATGTGGTGCAGAAGGCCATTTTTTTTGCAAATCAATCAGTGCCGCTTCTACCCGTTCGGCTTCCGCTGGGTCTACGCTGTTGTCTACCAGCACAACATCAAGCGTAATTTTGATGTCGGCATTTTCCAGTGATTGAAATAAAACAGACGCTAAGGCCTTCTGAATCATTTCAGCACTGCAGTAGTTCACCAACAGGCAAGAAACTTTCACCTGCTGCTTGTTTAACTTTTGGAAAAATTCAACCATGAGCCATTGGCTTGGCACGCACCAAGTAAGCATAAGCGCTTAAGTTATCTGGCTGAATGCGCAGAGCATGACCAGTGGCGGCTTGCATGCCTGAAGTCTGCCACCATATCGGAGGCTCAACCACAGTAGCTTCTATGTGTTCAATTTCGAAGCCTGCCTGTCTAAATAATTCTTCAATACTGTGACGTGTAAAAAAACGCAAGTGCGTAATGCAATGAATACCCACAGGCGCATAGTCCCATCGGCCTTCCAATAAATCGGCAATGACCGACCAGTGACCGACGTTAGGTATGGACGTGACGATACAACCATTTGGCGCTAGCATACTGCCTGCGCGTACCAACCAACTCAAAGGGTCTGCAGTGTGCTCTAGCACATCCAAAAATGTAATGCAGTCAAATACTTCATCAATGGATGACTTTAAAAAGTCGCCCTGCCAAACTTTGTCCACACGGCCTCGCGCCACTTCACAAGCTTGGATAGAGAATTCTGCTAAATGAGTTTTGCATGAATGAGATTTTTTTAGGGCTTCTAAAAAACCACCTTCACCACCGCCCACATCCAATACCATGCAAGAACTCGAGGGTACCATGTGAATCACTTCATCGCGTAAACCAGAGTGGTAATTGGAGAAATCATGCGCAAAGGCTTTTTCAACGCCCCAGCTTTGAGCTTGGTTAAGTGGTGTTGCTTTTTGCAAAGTAGCCAGTTGCGTGATAAACAACAAAAGGCCATCATGCGCAGGGCCCGCTTGGGCGTTGGCTGCATTCAATAGATCGGCGTAGCGTTCTATGCCGCGCAAAGTGCAGTAGTTTAAGGGGGCATGCGCAACTGGATGATTTGAGTCGTAGGCCCAACATAAAGCGTCAGTAGGTAAACTGCTGAGCTGCTGGCTGAGTGCTTCCAAAGTGCCAGGTGCTAAAGACACATGGGGATGCGCCAGTAACAACACTTGGGCATTTCCGTTTGAGCAATTGGGCTGCTGCTGCGCAGCCAGAATAGCTTCAAGCCATAGGGCTTCAAGTGATTTCGCAGAGGTTCTGATAAGTGTGGCCGATGAAGGCAACTGTCGTTGAAGTGATTGCCAACCAAAATGCAACTCTTCAGATCCATCAGTACTCAATCGATGGCCTATCACAATCAACTCAATCATAGCTTACCTCGCTGGCTGAATCTTGAATAGGAAAGTCTTGAAGCAAATGGGATGCCCACCATTTGCCAGGATGCTGCAAAATACATCGTTCCATAAATTGAAAAAGCTGAGTCTCAAATTTAGGTGTACTTCTTGGGTCAAGAACATCAGAGCATAGCCACCGAACACCCCCTTGCGAATCGGTGACGCAGACCATGGCGCAAATCAGACTGTCTGTTTCTTGTGCCATCCTCAAGCCGCCATCGGCCACTTTGCGCATGTGACCAAACCACGGCACCCAGATGCCGCTTGAGTTTCTTGTCTGACTTAAAGCCGGCGCGTCCGCCACCACCACCACTGTTTCATGGCGTCGCAGTGCTAGATAAAGTGCACGTAAAGACGTTTCAACGTGCATGAATTTTCCGCCATTGAGGAAAACTTCTGCACCTCGGTATTTACGGTTAAAAAAATCACGGACGCTTTGGTTTACCAGGTCATTTTCATAAACGTTAGAGGTGGTCACGCTGGTTATTCGGCCACACAAACCCAGGCCCACCACTCCTAAAGTAACGCTGTCAAAGTGCGCCGTTAATACAACCAATCCTTTACCGGGAGAAGCTTGTTTCAGCATAGCTTTCAGCGCGCTTAAATCCAAATTCATTTGGCGCAAGGCAGCGGGCTTGGCTTGGCTCAAAATAGCACCATGCCATTCTTCTTTTGAAACGGACTGGTATCTCAGTCGGATCGCCTGACTTGCGCTTAGTTCAGGCCATAATTGCTTAGCTGCAAGGACAGTGCGCTTAGCAATGTATGGCGAACCAAGCGCCAGCTCAGCCCAGTCTCTATTTAAACAGCCATTCAAAGCACCGCGCCAATTTGACAACGTTTGACCAAAAGCAAGGGGTAGCCTTGCCATTAGAGACAGCAAAAAAGTGTAGTCGATAGACTGCCATCGCAAGGGCCAATAGTACTTTTTCATGCCTTGCCACTCAATAAAAATCTGGCCACATCACCGGGCTCTGCGATGTCAAAACATGACGTACTCAAAGGCAGGGAATGTGCCCATTTCCGTTCAAATGCATTAGCGTTCTTAGTAATTCGGGCGAGCATTTTTTCTGGCAATGGTAGAGCGTTGGGGGTTTGTGACCAATGTTCGCAATAGGCGTCTACCACAGCAGCACACTGGCCTTTGCCTTTGGCTTGAAGGACCAAATCGGTCCCATAAAAATCAAATCCTAAATTTGGGTCCATGCGCAGGCCACTGCCTACTCTAACAGCCACTAAGAGTTCATCCAAACTATCCGTTAAGCAAGGTAGGAGAGTGTTTTCTTTTAATAGTTCGCCGCGGTCTAGCACATGTCCGCAGCGCACCGTGTTGGCGCCATGGCCACTCACGCCATAAACTCCCGCGACAGATAGTTGCGGCCATTGGGCACTGGCTGCCTGCAATGCTTTTGCAAATTGCCAATCCCAATCGGTTGGCAAATACACATCTTGGTGCACCCACACCAGCCAATGGTCGGGAGGTGCTGACTTTTCTGCTGCACAATATGAACTGGAATGTGTAAATTCAGCAGCAAGCATGTTGGCGTTAAAAGCTTCTGCTGCACTTGTTGTATTGCAAGCTACAGACCATTTCAAGTTGCCACTTTGCAAACAAGGGGAGCGTGCCAAATTAACCAGCAGAACGTCCCACTGGCTTACACCTGTAACAAAAGACAGGGTGGGCAAGTTTAAATCTTTGCTGTTCATAAGAAATCAGTATCGCCTGCCATGGCCCACAAGTGCAAGTTTTGTGCTTGTTCGGCGCTCAGGTCTGAGAAAATGGTTCCCCCCATCATGGCGCAAGTTTCAATGGTGTCGATGGCGGTGTTGGCTAACAAATTTTCTACTTGTCCGCTGGCCCAAGTCAGCACGCAACTGGCCTGCTGAATGCGCGCATGCTTTAGCACCATGTGCTGCGCCAGTGTCATTAAACTCGGCGGCCCAATCCAGTCTAACCATAACATGCTTGCACCTGTTTCTGCAGGCACTGAAAGCACAGCAATACCCACACACTTTGCTGACCACGGTCTTTTTAAAGCCACAAATTGGTATTGCTTGTCTGGTCGTTTAAGGAAGCGCCATTCAAACTGCGTCCAGTCGCGTTGCCCCACGGTGTATTTTAAAATGCTGGCGTCTTTTTGCATGGCTTGCCATGCTTGCGAAACCTTTTTTTTTAGATTTGCATGCAGCGCTTGTCTATCGGTGTTTAATGTAGACAGATGTTCATCTGTCCACAGCCATTCCAACGTGGAGAATTTTGTGCCTTGCCGCAAGTTCCACCGCAGTTGATGTACTTCGCCGATTCGCCATAAAATACCTAGCTTGACCGCAAGGCTTAAGTGGCGCTCGTTGGGAAACCCAAAACCCATGTTAAAGGGTTTACCCGCGCCCACAAAGGTTTGATACAAGCCTTTCGACACATGAAAAAATGGGTTCTGCCTAGTTAGCGCACCACGCCACTCGGGCAGCACCATCACATCTCCTATTTGTAGATCCTGCTTAAGGACACCATGATGCAAGACCGAGCGAGGTATGCCACCACAATGCGCCACCATTCTGCCCTTAAACCACAAACTCATGCCCACAGATTTCCCCAGTTTATACTTCCAATCAAACCAAATTGAGTCGACAGATGAACCAAACACTTCTTGATGCAGTTTTAAAAACGCTGGTTCGTCTTCAGGGGTAAGCGCTCTGAGTGTCAGGGCTTGGCCAGCAATAGACAACTGTTGTGGCTGTTCAGTCAGGTTTCTGTTGTTGCTCATGGTATTTGCCACTTGTGTGGCAAGGACACAATTCCTTGCTCATAATGGTCTTGCGTTATGCGAAATTTAATGCAGTGCTCTACTTGGTCGTAAGGGTGCAATGCATCTTCTGTGATCAAAAAAACCGTCACTTTATAGTCGCCTTTGAGCACTGGAATTTTTGGAAAAAGTACAGACGCCTTACCGCAACCTTTTTCATCCACAATCATGTGCACGCCATCTTGAATAGAAATGACGCTGGCAATAGTCTGGTTCAAACCATCAGCAAAGCCAAACGCTAATCCGGGCGCAGGCAGCTTGGGGTCAATTCGAAACTCAACCTCAATGCTCAAATCGCTCATACCTGATTTCAAATCCAGCATCAAACCTTCTTGTACACCACTTCTGGCATGGACACGCACAATGTACCCGCTGCCATTCGGCGGAGCTAAGCTGCCCTTATCTATGGGCTTAACAAACGTACCATTAAAAATTGACGCATCAGAAGCAGTGCATACATCACCTAAAGAACCCTTTACATTGATGGCTAAACTTTCGTTGTAGGCCTGCGTAACATCCGACGCACTACCAGCCATGCGCACTCGCCCTCCCTCTAACCATACAGCGCGAGAACAAAGCGCCTCCACTTGGTACATGGAATGCGAGCAAAACAAAATGGTTTTGCCAGCATCTTTCAGTTTCATGATGCGCTCAAAAGATTTTCTAGCAAAGGCGCCATCGCCCACAGACAGCGCTTCATCTATCACCAAAATATCAGGCTCAACACTTGTAGCAACCGCAAACGCCAAGCGCATAAACATGCCACTTGAATACGTCTTTACGGGTTGGTGCACAAAGTCACCAATGTCTGCAAAGGCCAAAATCTCGGGCAGCTTTTCTTGCACTTGTGCATGCGTTAAACCCATCAACGCGCCGTTCATGTAAACGTTTTCAATGCCCGTAAATTCTGGGTTAAAACCAGCACCCAATTCAAGCAATGCAGCTACGCGGCCATTCACTTTCAGGCTGCCACTGGTATGCGGCAAGGTGCCACACAGCATTTGAAGCAAGGTAGATTTACCTGCGCCATTGCGCCCCACCAAGCCCACTACTTCACCATCGCCAATTTGCAAGTTCACATCTTGCAGCGCCCAAAACTGCCGGCTGAAATTTTTCAGGCCACCCCAAAGCAGTTGCTTCAATCGGTCTGAAGGGTTTTCAAACAAGTCATAGCACTTGCCCAAGCCAACGGCTTCAATGGCCAAGGCTTTGGGCGTTGAATTAGAGGAAGTATGGTCAAAGGACATCGGCAAACCCCGTGCGCAGTCGCTTAAAAAGCAAGGCACCTAACAGAGCCATAGAAAGCCCAGTAAGCAAACTGTAAAACCAAATATCCCACTGCGGCCATTGGCCTAATAAAAGCACCGCGCGAGTTTGCGTCATGATGGGTGCCAGCGGGTTTAACCACATCCATTCTTGCGCCACTTTGGGTAGCACTTCCACAGGAAAAAACACGGGGCTCACAAACACCAAAGCCGACATAACCATCGACAACACTTGACTCACATCGCGCACATAAGTGCCTAGCGCACTGAATGCCCAACCCAAGCCCAAACACAGCGGCACCAGTGGCAACCAAACCAGAGGCAAGAGAAAAGAAGTCCATGGCACGCTGCCCATGCCCGCCCATCGCAATGCCAGCAACACCAAAGCCGCCACACCCAAGCTGACCAAGGCAGAGGCCAAATTAACCCAGGCCACTACCTCCAAAGGAAACACCACTTTCTTCACCAAGTGCGGTTGCTCAACTACAAATGCAGGCGAGCGGTTGACATACTCCGCAAAAAAATTGAACACAGCCAAGCCCGCATACAAACGCAGCGCATAAGCCAACACACCCTCATCGGGCGCACCCCAACGTGCTTGAAAAACTTCTCTGAACACCAAGGTGTAAACGCACAACATGAGCAATGGCGTAAGTACCAACCATGCCAAGCCTAACCACGATTGTTTAAACCGCGCATTCACATCGCGTGCAGCCATCTGCCGAATTAAATCGGCATGCTGCCATGGCCAAAAATAGGCCCGCATGCTTTGAAAAAATGAAACGTGTTGAGTGCTCATGGTCAAAAACTTCAAGCCCTTCAAGACTTCGGAGGGTCTGCGCGGCCCTCTGCAATGTCACGCAAAAAATCTACGCGCACCAACTTCAAAGAATTGCCTTCGCGCACCAACACATTGTGCGTAAACAGCAGCTGAAAAGCACGCGTTACTGTTTCTCTGCTGGCGTTGATCATGATGGCCAACTCTTGGTGCGTTGGGGCTTGTTCAATTTCCAAACCACCTGGTACTGTTCGAACGGGCAGTTGCAACAACAAAGCACATAGCCTTTGAAACGGATTGGGCAAACTCAGCAGTGTGCGCTGCGCCACGGCTTCGCGCACGCGGTCGGCCATGCGCATCAGTACGGCTTGGGCAATGGAGGGTTGGTTCAAAATCAGTTGCCTTGCCAATGCAGCCGGCAAAAACGCGGCGGTGGATTTGACAGCGGCCACCACAAACTCAGAGGGCTTCTTTTCATCCACCACAGATAGCTCGCCAAAGTAGTCGCCAGGGTCCACAAAGTACAAGCCCACGCTGCGCCCGTCGACAGTAAAGTCAACGCCCTGCATGCGTCCATCTAGCAAGAACCCCAAAGACTCGGCAGGCCCGTCTTTGGAAATCACCATAGCCCGCCTAGAAAACTGCTTCAAGGTCATTTGGGCCGACAACTCCCCCAGCACCTCGGGTTGGAGGGGCTTCAAAAGAGGGAATTGGCTGAGAAGTTGGACCGAAACGGGCATTCATTCGCAGTTTATCAGGGGGAGAGGCCCCATTTAAGGCTTAAATTGTGGTCAAGGCTGTGATCCCCAGCACAAAACAAAGCGGCCTAACGGGAGGATAATGTTCTTCTAACTATGCGAGGTCACACTATGGCCAACCTTAACTTTTTCAAGTCTTCCTTTTTCTTGGGCAAACCCGCAAGCGGTTTGAGCCCTGTGCGCTCTGTGTCAGCCAGCCTTTCAGTTGCTGGCCTGCTAGCCGCTTTGTCATTTGCCGCAGGCTTGGCGCATGCTTCTTCGCCCGCCGGAATTGTGGGAGAAGTCACCTTGGTTATTGGCTCTGCCAGCCTGCAGGCTGCAGACGGCCAAACCCGCACTGTTGAGCGTGGCTCCGAAGTTCGTGTTGGCGACAAAGTCGAAACCCAACAAGGCGGCCATGTGCATTTGCGCTTTGTCGACGGCGGCCGCGTTAGCGTTCGCCCAGCCAGCCGTTTGGTCATTGAAAGCTACGCCCACTCCAAAGACCAACCCCAACTGTCTGCCATCAAATTTCGCCTAGATGAGGGCGTTATTCGCTCTATCACTGGCACGTGGGGCGAGGCCGCCAAAGAGCGCTTTCGCTTGAACACACCCTTAGCCGCCATTGGCGTTAAGGGTACCGATTTCGTGGTTCGCTCATTGCCCACAGGCACTGCCGCCACAGTATTTGCTGGCGCCATTGTGGTCAGCCCGCTTACCGAGAAGTGCGTTGGCACATTGGGTCCCTGTATCAACGGCAATGAAAAAACCTTGTCTGAGTCCATGAAGGGCCAAATGCTCGAGTTGCAGCGCCCCGATGCTTCGCCCCAACTGGTGCCCGCTGTTGACCTGCAAGCCGCTGCCAAAGCGCTTTACCAATCGCAATTGCGCATGTTGGCTGCTGGCTCTGAGGCTTCTAAAGATTCTGCCAAAGAAGCCAACAAAGTGGCTGCCAACGAAGCCACCAAAGAAGCCGTCAAAGACTCTGTCAAAGACGCCAACTTTGTGGCCGATTCCAGACCCATGGTGGCCGAATCTAAAGCGGCCATGGCAGTTACAGAAGCCTCCCGCGTGGAGCTGCCAGCTGCGCAAGCCAAAGAACTCACATGGGGCCGCTATGCATGGTCTCCCAAGCTGGCCGGCGACGACTTTTCTAAGCAATTTGAAGCAGCCCTTATGCAAGGCAAGCAAAGCTTGGGCGGCAATGGCGCCTTCTCCTTGCTCAGAAGCCAAACCGACATTGCTGGCTTTGCGCCCCCTACAGAGGGCGTGGCCAAGTTCCGCTTGGCCAATGCGTCAGCGGGCGTGATAGGTCTCGACTCCAAGCTCATTGAGGGCG
>Ga0315909_10005939_pt1 | contig 13889 bp, 10 predicted proteins | sample LakEriMetagenome_11_FD_203527 | JGI IMG/M metagenome (GOLD analysis project Ga0315909, IMG submission 203527) | Freshwater fungal communities from buoy surface, Lake Erie, Ohio, United States - Buoy 2 MA125 | ecosystem: Environmental > Aquatic > Freshwater > Lake | place: USA: Lake Erie, Ohio...
GATACAAATTACAACTATGCCATTGCAATTTTAACACAAATTGTGAAAACGACAAACACAACCAATACGTTAACTGCTGGTTCAAAAAATAGATTCCACGAACTTACATTAAATGCTGGTTCAAAAAATAAATTCCGTGAACTTACATTAAATGCTGGTTCAAAAAATAGATTCCACGAACTTACATTAAATGCTGGTTCAAAAATGACAGGCGGTGCTTCATTCACCGAATTAGAAATAAAAAATTTTGAAAATGACAAAGGCCATTTTTACGTAAATGGAGAGATTTTTGATCCAACATGGACACCTTGGATTAATGAATTTGGAAAAGAAAAAATTTTGTATTCAATAATGTTTGGAATTGAAATTTCAATGAAAAAATACATTGAAGAATTAGAAAAAATGGCGGGCGGAGTGGGTTCATCGGACAAAAATAGCAAACGCGAAGCACGGTTACAGTTTTTATTACTTGCTTATAACCAAAAATTGCCTTATGATAATACTAAAATGTCACGCCCATTGGATGATTATTTTAAAAGAATGCTTGGATATTTTAATGGTTCTCCAGCTGGATTTAATTTTAGAAGAAACGGATTTGATAACATTGGCGACGGAATTGGTCACAGTGGAGATAAAACCGGCAAAGTGTTATATGAAATTTGGGCAGGAGGAAATATAATAACATGTTTTGCCAAATTGCTTCAAAATATTATTTCACATTTAAATAATATTGATCAACTTGTTAGTATTAACACAGTCGGTGGGTTTGAAGGAAGTGTGTTATACACGCGAATGAAAGATGTTCTAACTAATACACAACTAATAGAAGCAATAAATAAAGTTGCTTCCATGCCATATAGCGATTTTGATGCGAATGGTTGTGTTCTCATAGAAAATGAAGAAGAACGCGCTGCATTATTTCGTGGAGTTGCTGTAGTTGCTGGAGTTGCTGAAGTTCCTGATCCGCAGAAAACGGATTATTTAACTGACCAGCAACTTGAATTCATAAAAAAACATTTGGAAATTTATTTAAATAAAAATTACTTTAATTCAATTTTACAAATATTGGTTTCAATGATTTCAGGTTTTAATATATTTAGAATAAAAAATAAATATGCTTTTAAAAAATCAAATAAATATATAGGATTAGAAGAAATAGAAGAAACGCCAGATGTTAGTCGCAAAAATATAGTTAAAGGATTGATCGCATGTGGTAAAGAGTGTGGTGCAGATAAACTTTTTGTTGGTGGTGTTGAAACCGCAGTGTTTGACAAAATTAAAACTTTGTCTGAAACCCCTACAAGTTTTGAATTAACAACTTTTGAATTTTATTATCTAAACAAAATTTTCAAATCAAATAATATAAAAACTGCAATAATTCAAAAATTCCTATCTACTGAAAATAAAGCACAAATTCACAAAATTGTTAAAACCAAAATTGAAACTTTAAAAAAAAGGGTGGAAGAAATAAAAGAACATTTAGATAAAGCAGATGGAACGTATAATAAAACACATCTTGGATCAGCAAAGAAATTTGTTTCAGATAATTCATTATTATTTTGCGACATGTTTTTTAGTTATGATTATCATAAAGATGTTCCAAAAGATCAAGCAATTGATGCTTTAATCAAATTTCATAAAGAATTACCCAGCACACTTACTATGTGCACAGAATCTTTAAACAAATCTGAATTCAAACAAAAATTATTTCAAAAATTATTTTCAAAAATTAAACAAATGGATTTAGATGCATTGAGCAAAAATGTGTACAAATACATTAATCATATTGAAACTACGTGCAATGTAACAGGATTCAAAATGACTACTAAAGATAGACCAATCCAAGGTTGTTTGATTGCTGCATTTGAACAATTTATAAAAGAGGTTAACTGGAATTATAATGATCCGAACTATAAAACAGCATTTTTGCAACAGATCGCAGATAGCACGCAAAAAAAAGTGTGTATTGACAAAGTAATATGTGAAATAAAACGAATTGAAGGAGAACTTAAAATGAGTCATTTGGAACAAAGTTTCATTGAAAAATACTCTGATGAAATTTTTAATAGGATAAAAAAATTTGAGAGTGCTAAAGCAGAAATGACCGAAATCTCTGGACATATTTTACATGAACTATTTTTAAAAAATATATTAGATCAATTATCAACTTCAAATGTGGATAAAATTAATATGTTTTTTAAAAAAATTGAAGGTTATTTGATGAGCATGAATGAAAATATTGTTGAAGAACAACTAATAAATCAAAACAGTGAAATGCGAAATTATATACAAATTGATGTTATAGATTCAGTAGAAATATTATCTTCTTCAAAATTATTTGATTTAAACACCCAACGAAGTTTTGTGGAAAAATATAGAGAAAACGCAAAAAAATATTCATTGGCATGTCTTAATTTTTACGAAATGTTGCTACTGCAAAAAACATATAACAATGCTTTGACCAGTTTTAACGTTCAATGCACAATTGAAACCATGCAACAAATGAATCCGCATAGAACCGAAATATTCTCTATCATTTATTATTTGCATACAATGATAAAAGAATTAAATAGTATAACTGTAGCAAATAATTTAAACCAAGTATTACCGTTAACTTATTCACTCTATACTTTAAACTATCAATTTTACAAAGACGAGCAAATACTACAAATGCCACCTCAACTACCTCAACCACCTCAACTACTTCAACCACCTCAACCACCTCAACCACCTCATTCACATCAATTATCTTCAATAACACAAATGACAAATGCGGTTTTAACAAAATTTTTTGAATCGCCATTAACAGTTAAAATTAGCAAATACACAACAATGAAATTAAAAGCTGAAGGACTTTTAATCAAAGACACAGGTGAAAGATTAGTATTAGATGACAATTTTGATAAATTGACAAACGTCGCGAATGCATGTGTAAAACATATAGCATCAGACAAATCTTGTCAATCTATACATGAAAACCCAAAAGGCTCAGAGCAATGTTCAAAAATAAATGAAACAAGCAGTATTAACGCAGCTAAATTAAAACAAGATTTGATACCGGTAGTTCAAGAAAATATTAAAAAAGCAACTGCTGAAATGACAGAAACAGATGTTAGGTTAATGCTTTCACAAGCCTATATTACTGCTGCTGCTGCTGCTACTGCTACTGCTGCTGCTGCTGCTGCTACTGCTGCTGCTGCTGCTGCTATTGCCACTACTGCTGCAGTTGCTATTGCCACTACTGCTGCAACGATGGTTATGAGTTTTTTATATTTAACAAGCAATAATGTAATGATACCAACTCATATGAATGATGATAATGATTTGACAGATGCGGTTGAAGATGGGTGTAGAATTGACTCTGTCGTAGCAAATGAATTAGGAATTCAAATTCCAAGGGTTGCGTGCGGAGTTGGAGGTGGCAAAATGCGTCGCAAAATGAAAAATAATATAAAAATTAAGAAAACACAGAAAAATAAGAAACGCACAAACCCAAGAAAAACCAAACGCACAAACCCCAGAAAAACAAAGCAAAGAAAACAGCCAAAACAAAAGATATCCAAAAAACGTAGCAGAAAGTAACTAATGCAATATATATTTTATGTACTCACATTTTGTATTTTTAAATAACACCAAGTTATTTAAAAATAATATTAAGGATAATATTAATGAGAAGGACATTAAGGAGTAATAAATAAATCCCAATGAAATATTAATGTCTACTCTGGAACTGAGCGCAAATTAAAAAAAACACCTCGTTCCAGAGTAGACATTAAGAATATAAGGAGGGATCTTAAGGGAACCATGGGTTCTCTTAATATATAAAAGACAAATGATAATTCCAATAATATCTAAACTCGCCGCCGAATCTCTATTGAGTCTTTATCCAATATTTGTGAAAAAGATCGGCATATCGCTCACCCTCCAAATGTGGACCCGGCTCATATCCTACGTAGCCATCTCGGCGATTTTTATTGACTTAGATTTCATCAAATCCTCCCTAACATCTATTGATAGTTTGACGCTCGGTTTAGTGAATCTCTCACATATATTTTTCTCATACGAGGGTTTCCGAAACTTAGACTCCGGGGTCTCGTTCGCCATTTTCAACACATATCCATTAATGATCCTTCTCTTGTCCGGCCTCAAATGGAACAATGCATATTTTTTAATGATTCTGGGTCTCGCGTTCTTCATCTATGACAATTTCTCCACTAAAGAGGCTATGATAGAAAAATCAACAGAACCTATGAACTTCACCTACGGCATCACAATGATCATTTTAGCAGCGTTAACCGAGGCATTCATTTATTTCCTAGTAAGACGCGTCAAAACGGACAACCATTGGAACCATGTCTTCATCTCTTATTTTTTGGGCGCGGTCTTCATGACATTATACATTTCAAATGAAAACCAATTCTCTATCGCCAAGATTTTTAAATCACTCAACACCACAAGAGTTGGCATCGCGACGGCGCTAAACGGCCTCATTGGCTCCGTTGGATATTTCCTCCGATTCTTCGCCGCATATAGATTGGACGCCGGCATCTACTCGGTGCTCTCATATTTCGGCATAATCATGTCCTACATATATGGGATGGCATTTAACGCGGAAAAACTAACATGGCCGAAAGTGGCAGGCACAATAAGCATTATTGGAGCAAACTATTTTAGTTAAAAACCAATTATAGAACAAACAAATGTAATATATATAAAATGTCTTTCTGGGATAATAATGATAAAGATGGATTTGTAAATCACAATCAAGGTTCAATTGGCCAAATAAATTTAAACACAAAGTTTGGAAAACTTATAAAAAAATATTCAGAAGATTCTAACGCAAAATCAATATTAGAAATCGGAACATGGAACGGTTTTGGATCAACCAGATGCATTATTGAAGGATTGCAAAATAGAACAAATGAATATATATTTTATTCATTGGAATGTAATACAGAGAAAAGCAACTCGGCAAAAAAGTTATATGAAAATATTGATAATGTTCATATTTTAAATGAAGTGATAATAAGCGCAATGCCAGAGAATATTTATGAAATATTTCCAGAAATATTAAATAATTCTAATTATAATTATTGGAATTCAATTGATTTTTCAAACATGAAAGACAAACCCCTATTTTTAGAACGACCAAACTTGCCCGAAATTTTTGATATAATTTTATTAGATGGTGGCGAATTTACTACATATTTTGAATATCAATTGTTGAAAGACAGATGTAAATATTTGATATTGGATGATATTAATGTTTTGAAATGCGAATTAATAACAAAAGAAATAGAAAATAATCTAGACAAGTGGGAAATATTAGAAAAAGACAATGAAAGAAATGGATTTTTAATTTGTAAAAATAAACTTATATAAAAAATCAATAATAAATAATTCATATTATTATTTATGGACTGTTACATATTATCACACAATGGTTTGGGAGATAATATATTAATGAATGGCGCATTAAATTATTTTTCAAAATATTATAATAATGTTTTTTTTTTGTGTAAAGACACAAACATCCATCATATAAAATATTTGTATGAAAATACAAATATAATTCCTATTAGTTTTGATTCAAAAAATGAATATAATGAATGCAATAAAATATTAAAAGACAAATATAAAAATTGTGATGTTTTTATTTCAGGATGTCATAAATCATATTTAAAAACACAAAAAACAATTTCACAAATAGAGAATGACCAGCGGACCATTTTCATTCCATCGCATTTTCATTTCGGAAGTAATTTTTACAAAGACATTGGATTAAATCCGTCTATTATGATTAGTCATTTTAACTTAAACATTTCAACAGAAATTGCTAATATGTACAATGATATTAGTAAATACAAATTAATATTTTTACACACAGAATCGTCTCAAAGCACTATCAATTTGAGTGATATTGTCACCAGTTTTATTTTAAAGAATGAATATTTATTGATTTGCGCAGATAAAAATTTTTACGAGGTTAATGATCCAAAGTTTAAGTTGGCAAATAAATATGTAAAATTGCCAACAATCATTCATTATGCTGAAATTATAAAAAATGCGGAAGAACTGCATATGGTTGATTCCTCAATTTCATGTTTATCTTTATGTTTAAAATTAAGTGGGAAAACAATATGTGAAAAAATAAAAATATATAATCGGTTTACTTCTCAGCCAATTGATTTATCTGTTTAATGACATTAGAACTACTTTTTCCATTTATAAAATCAAATAATATCACATCATCCACAAATTCTTTTCCAATTATATTTTCTTTAGTATAATCACCTCCTTTCACCAATATATTTGGTTTTAAAATACTTAATATATTGTGCGGTGTGTCATCTGAAAAGATGATAACATAATCAACAAAATCTAAGCTGGTTAACAGTTCAGAACGTTCATTAATATTATTAATAGGACGTGTCAAACCTTTTAAATTTTTAATAGATTCATCCGAATTCAATCCAATTACAAGTATGTCGCCCTGTTTTTTTGAAAAATTCAGCAATTTAATATGTGCGGAATGAATGATGTCAAAACAACCATTTGTGAATACTATTTTATTAAACCGTTTTATTTTATTTAAATATTGTATTTTGTTAATTTCATGGTCGTATATTATTTTGTCTTTCAAATAGTAATCATAAATGTCAGTCAATGATAATTTGTAATTTCCAATAAATTGAACACTTTTGCCACAAACAAAATTTGCGATTGAACAACCCAGATTAATATCTTTTTCCAATAACCAAATATAAACTAATACGCAAATCGCAATATCACCCGCGCCAGTAACATCAACCACATTTATATTTTTATTATGTTTATAATTTACGTCGGAACTATTTAAATATATACCATTTTGACCATCTGTGATTATTATATTGGTTGGATTAATTTGTGTTTTAATTGAAGTGAATATTGGATCTAAATTGGTTTCTTTAGTTAATTGGATTGCTTCAAACATATTTGGTTTGAAACAGAAACAATTGGAATATTTATTTATATTTTTTAATTTTGGATCAACAAATGTTGGAATATTATTTTCATTGGCAATTGATATTATCTTTTTACACAAATGTTCTGTGACAATTCCTTTATTATAATCTGATATGACAATTGCGTCTATTTTATTTATTTTTTTGGATATATAGTTACATATCATTGTTTCAATATTTATGTCAATGTCGTTTGTGTCTTCAATATCATGTCTGTTAATCAATTGGTTTACATAAAATAATCTATTTTTTTGAGTAGTTTTTCGTTTATCATCAATGTAGCATTTATTTTTAATATTGTCAATGTTTAACATTTCTTGTATTTTTTTGCCGTAAATGTCATCACCCAAAACTGTTATCAATTCAACATTTGCTTTTAAATTATGTAAATTTTTAGAAACATTTCCTGCGCCTCCTAATATGAATGTGGTATTTTCAACTTCATATATTGGAATGTTGGCTTCTGGCGCATTGCGTGTAATGTTGCATGTGTGATTTACGTCCAACATTACATCTCCAAAAACAATAATATTCATTTAGATTATAAATATATTATTGACAATATTATAAATAATTTATAAAACTATTAATTAATAAATTGCATAATTTAACATTTCAAATATAATATAAATATATAATTTTTAATAATATATTATTTACATGACTTCAACGGGAGGAAACAATGGTAGATTAGGAAATCAAATTATACGAAATTTAGCAGTTTCTTTATTAGCAGAAAAACATAATCTAAAAGTTGATTATTATAATAAAGAATTAATTAACAAATTAGGAATTGAACTATTCAGCGGAAACAAATCCCACAACAGCATTCAATATTTAACAGATGATAATTACTTTACAAATTACAATAATAATGAATTAAATTACAATTTAAACCCAAACAACAATTTTTTTCAGACAAAAGAAATAACAAATTTTTTGCACAATTATTTGCATAAAGATAAAATTAAATCAAATATTATTGAAAAAAACCCATTTAAAGAACGATATACCAAAAACAATGATTTATTTATTCACATTAGATTATCTGATGTTGCGCATTTTAATCCAGGAATCACATATTATATAAACGCAATTAAAAATATAAATTTTGACAATTTGTATATATCAACAGATGATAAAAACAACAATATTATAATAGAACTATTACAATTGCATCCATCTTCAAAATTATTTACATTTGATGAAATAACTACATTTCAATTTGCCAGCACGTGCAATCATATCATATTATCGCACGGATCGTTTTCAGCAGTAATTGGTTATTTGTCATTCTTTTCTAATATATATTATCCTGAATATGAATCAAATAAAATATGGCATGGAGATATGTTTTCTATTAATAACTGGATTAAATTGAGCGTTAAATAAAAGACATTCAATGCTTGCGTTAAATTTATAATATTAAATACAATAAATATTATAAATAAATGTACATATCTGGAGAAACTATAAATAATTTGTGCGACGTTTCTATTTACACAAGAGATTATTTAAATTCTTTCCCAGGTATTAAAAAATACTGCAAAAAAATAATATATATTGGCGAATATAATGACAATATAGAAGAAACAATTAAAAATTCAAAAATATTTTTTACAAAGATTGATTGGATTGATTATTTTATATATGTTATTATGCCATTAATAAAAAACCCATTTATTTTAGTCACTCACAATGGTGATTATATGAGCGGTGAGCACAATGTTATATTAAAAAATGATCTTTTAATTAAATGGTACGGAGAAAATATGAATTGTATTACCGATAAAACTGAATGTTTACCAATAGGTCTTGAAAATCAAATGTGGAATAGAACAAATTTTGAAATTATAGACAAATTTAAATCAAATGCAAAAACCAAGTTTTTATATTTAAATTTCAATTTAAACACCAATCCAACAAGAAAGGATATAATGAATAAATTATTATCAAAGAATTTTAAAAAGAATGACAACAAAAACTGGAATGAATACATGGAAGAATTGTCAGAATACAAGTTCGCAATTAGTCCTCAAGGCAATGGCGTTGATTGTCATAGAACATGGGAATGTTTATATTTAGGAGTCATACCAATAGTAACAAAAAGTTGCTGTATGAGTTTTTTTGAAGAACTTCCTATACTTTTTGTTGATAATTATGACTGCATCAATGAAAACTATTTGCTAGAAGAATACGCAAAAATTCAAAATAAACAATTTATTCTAGACAAATTAAACATAAATTACTGGAAAAATAAATTGTCATAAAATTTAGTTTCCTTTCCAAATGCGATAACTATCATCATCAAAATGTTGGCTTGATACCTCAAATAATTGCGAATCATCTTCCAACGCAATAACTTGATGCGGATCACCTCTTTCATTTGTGATAACATCACCAACATTTAATTGTTCCACATTTGTGATTCCATTTGCGGTTTCTATCCAATTTAGTAAGAAGCTGCCTTTCGCAACATACCATGTTTCTTTTTTTTTCAAATGATAATGCATTGAAAACTTTTTATCTTTTTCAAAACATAATATTTTTCCACAATACTCATTGTTATTAACAAATATAATTTCTTTTCCCCATCCTTTTAATACAACTTCCGATTGGAGTTTTTTTGATTTTGAAATTAATTTTGGAATTGGCCAGAATGAGTCAACATTAAATGATTTGTCATCAATGTAAATATCATAATCTGGTTTTTTCATTAACAATTCATCATAATTCACATTCCATTCTTTTAGTTGTTTTTTTGTGATTTCTTCGTGATTCACGCCAGATTTTGCCCCTCTTGCAGTCCATATTGTCACATGATGTCCGTCTATTTTTAAATTATTTACATATTTAATTCTGTGTTCAATTGGAATGGAATTTACATAATCTGAATTGGTTGTTTCGCAAAGTGTGTTATCAAGATCAATAAAATATTTCATTTATTATATTTTAATTCGCAAATTTTTAAATAAGTTTGTTTTGTATTTTTAAATTGTAATTTTATCGTAAATGAAAAAAGTTATTTCTTTTAGTTTATGGGGAAATTCTCCAACATATAACATTGGAGCCATCAAAAATGCGGAATTAGCAAATGTATATTACCATGAATTTGAGTGTTGGTTTTATATTCACCGAGAAACTGTACCAGAAAAAACAATATGTGAATTGATGAAATTAAAAAATTGCAAAATTATTTTTAAGACTGGAGATTTGAATGTTGTAAAACCAATGACATGGCGATTTGAAGCAATTGATGATCCCGAAGTTGAAATTATGATGTCAAGAGACACTGACACTAGAATATTACAAAGAGAAATACTCGCAGTCCGTGAATGGTTGAATAGCAATAAATTGTTTCATATAATGAGAGATCATCCGCATCACAGATTTTGTATTTTAGGCGGAATGTTTGGAACACGAAAACTTCCTGAAATAGAAAGTTGGAAAACACAAATTGATAAAATAATTCAAACTGGAGCTAGAGATTATGACCAAGATTTTTTAAGAACCCATATTTATCCATTTATTCAAAATAACTCAATTATTCACGCGTCATTTAATAAAAATGAATTTCACGCAAAAGATTTTCCAATGGATTATTGTTCAGAACTAAAATTTGTAGGTGAATATGTTTATCATGATGAATCTAGATCAAGTGAACATGTTTTAATTTTAAAAAATTCTATAAAAAGATGATGTTAATCATTCAAAAAACCACTTAGAAAAAATAATATTACTTTTATATAATGATTAATATTATTTCAACATTTTACATTTCAAAATACAATTCCAACTTGGACAAATTAAGAAGCGCCGAATTGGAAAGTTGTTTGATTAATAATTTAAATTCAGCGATGATTGAAAAAATACATTTGTTTGTTGATGATGACGAAGCACATGAAAGATTAATTGAAATTTCCAATAATTCAGATAAAATCAAAGTCATTGAAGTTAGAAAAAAACCCAAATATCATGATTTTTTTAATTATATTTTACAAAATTTGGAAAATAAAATTTGCATGATCACAAATTCAGATATATATTTACATGAATGTGAACCAAATTTAATTGAATTATTGAAAACTAATCCATTGATGTATTCATTGACGCGATATGAATATGATTTTTCTTGTCCATTGATTAATAATTATCAAGGAAGTCATGACTCTTACATATTCAATTCATTATTTTTGAAGAATTCAATTATTAATGAAGACACTGATTTTTATCAAAATTTTCCTGGAATAGAAACTCACATTATAAAAGCCTTTTGTGACAATGGGTTTAAACCTTTCAATCCGTGCACTCAAATTAAAATTGTTCATTATCACAAAACACAATTGCGCAATCATGGCAAATGGATTGGCTTGCATAAATACGGAGATGATGAATTTTTTAAAAAATCATGTTGGTGCGTTCCTCCAATTATTTTGAAAATAAATTAATATTATTTCCTAATATAAAATGCGTCGCCCCATCTAAACTCTCCGCACCACTTAGTTTCCACTCGGTGTAATCCAAATTTAAGCAAATACTCGTCCAATTCCCCAATCAAAGCACACTCCTTATACACATAATCACTATTGACTTCTGTGTATAAATAATCCACCTTGTCCAAATAAGACTCCATTCCTTTTAAGGCTTTCAATTCCGCGCCTTGAATATCAAAATTTAGAAAATTGTATTCTATATCGTAATCGCAAATTATATCCTTCAACAATTGCGTCTCTCCTTCAATGTGGTCAATATAATGAACATGCGGATGAAATTGTTTATGCAGTCCCAATTCTAAAATAGATGATGACTGTCCATTATTTGATATGTTAAATTTAACCTTTTCCACAGTGTCTGACACAATGGCTTCTCTGATCAATACTCCCGGATACATTTGTTTACACTTCTCCACCTTATTTGACATGGCCTCTATCCACAATATCTTGTCTCGCTGCAAATACGTCTCATAATCTTTCAACTCTTCGCACTCGTGTGCACCTACGTGCAACACACCTTTAAAAACAATATTGTATTTTTGAGCCAATGCGTGTAAAGGAATCAACATTTTTTATAATAATTATTATAAAAAATCTTTAACTATTATTTCGTGAAAAAAATAATTTGAATATTCACGGATCCAGATATTTCATCAATTTAAGGCATCATATTAATCAAATCAATATTGTCCTCAAAGAACTGATCGTCCAAATCTCCCGACGCGTTATTGCCATGCGATCCCACCGTTGAATTATCCGACGAATTTGCCATCATTCCATATGCCGCTTCCTCGCGGTCATACTTGATTCTCGCATTGATCCATGCTCCATTCTTCTCAAACTTACCAAACTTCTTGTCCATGTAAGCATGCACCTCCTTCGGGTTCGGCGCGCCTTTTCCATATGTATTCATGTACCATATCGTGAACTCGCTGTTCAATTCCTGTTTCTTAATTTTTCCATCCTTGTGTGCCACGATCTTGTCTCGGATAAACTCCGCAATGAAATCCTGACTCTCCTGGTAAGCCTTACTCGCCATAGTAACAATGTCACACTCGCTGACCGCACCGCCAGTTTTAAACGCGATCTTGACCAACATCGCCATGAACACGTATTTCCACTGAGGAAACTTGTCTACAATTGAGGGATCTACTAAGTACTGAAATGGCTTATCCGGATCGTCATTCACTGGGTTCTCCGTGAATAGCGCCTCAAACGGCACCTCGCGCACTCGGCGCCATGTACCAAAATCCTGCGTCTTGATCTCCATGCGCACGTTACTGCAACAAACCAGCTTGAACTGCGGATAAAACTCAATCGGCTTGGCAATATAAGGCGCGCGACACTGAATCGGATCTAATCCACTGGTAAGCTGTTTGAGCGGACCCTCCAAGATAACGTCCTTCTTGGACGGCTCCATGATGACCGCGTATCTCACACCCTTGAGAACTACTAATTCCGCCGATGTGCCACCAATCTTCTGACGATCCTGTGTAATGGCCGACAAAGGCACGATTCCCTTGTACTCGCCCATGATCTCGTCAATCAACGTGGTCAACACCGATTTACCGTTTCGGCCCTCGCCGATATACATATGAAACGTCTGTTTGTCATGAGTGCCTAGAAGCACTGATGCCAAATGCTCCCACATATATCTGCGCAGCTCCTCTCTTGGGAACAGCTTTGCCATAAATTCGTTGATCTCCTTGATAATTGTTGCATCGCGCGTGTCATTCAAAGGAATATAGTCAATGTTGGTCGTCTTGGAAATGTAATCTTCCGGATATCCACGACGAAACACATTCTCCTTGAAATCAATAACACCGTTGTTGAAACACAACAAATAAGGATTCGTGTCCAACTTCTCAATAAGCGATTGATCCCAGAATAGCTCTTTTGCCTCCTTCATAATATGATCCTTGTCCGATGCGTCGCCCAATCGGTTAATGATCTCACAGATGCGCCCCTGGCGCTTCTTCAGTTTCTTAATCCGCGGATCCGAATCGTCTTGGTCCATGATTTGATCAATCAGCGTATCCAAATCCTTGCTCTTCTTTCTGTAAATCTTTCGTAAATCGTCCGACATGGACTTTCTCAAAGTAGTACCTGAATCGTTCTCAATCCATCTGTGATTGATAAATCGGTACCAAATACTCTGCTTGATATTGACACACACATACTCATCACAATACAACTGCTTGAGCGCACAAGCAATATCATGATCGCTGGTGTCTTTGCGGGTGCTCTTGCTGTCACCCATGTCAAAATCATTGCCGTCAATAGACTTCTCAATGAAATAATCCACGCTGTGATCCTGGACCTCCTTGAACTTAGCCGGCGCATCCTGCTTTGACCAATGCATAATAGATCGCCTGGTCAAACACACGTC
>Ga0315909_10005941_pt1 | contig 13885 bp, 9 predicted proteins | sample LakEriMetagenome_11_FD_203527 | JGI IMG/M metagenome (GOLD analysis project Ga0315909, IMG submission 203527) | Freshwater fungal communities from buoy surface, Lake Erie, Ohio, United States - Buoy 2 MA125 | ecosystem: Environmental > Aquatic > Freshwater > Lake | place: USA: Lake Erie, Ohio...
CACCTGCGCCACCTTGAGCTGCACCTGCGCCACCTTGAGCTGCACCTGCGCCACCTTGAGCTGCACCTGCGCCACCTTGAGCTGCACCTGCGCCACCTTGAGCTGCACCTGTACCACCTGGTGCAGGCAGACCCATATCTGCATATACTTTAGCAATAACAGTATCAGGTACTTTAGATGCTTTTAGTATATCTGCAATTTGATCGCTATCGCTTGGGCTTCCTGCTTTCATCCAAGCTTGATTTAATTTATCAACAGTTACTGTTTGTGTGGCATTTTGAGCTTTAGTCTTTAACCAAGACCCTGCCTTTTTAAACATATCACCAATACCTTCATTAGTTAACTGGACACTTCGAGGTCTTGTACGACCAACTGCTTCTGCAATTCGATAAGTTAATATTGTTGCATTGGCGTCAACAATACCCTGCTCGACTAAACGATTAACATTTATTTCTCGACTTTCTTCAACATTCGGCCCACCTGCGGCATTTACCGCACCTCTTGCAGCATTCATAGCGTCTTGACTAATTAATTCAGGTGGTATAACACTTGCTGCATTAGGAATTGCTTGAATTAATCTTTGAAGGATAAAAGGATCATTCTTATCAGCACTGCCCATCCATTGTTGTGCTTCCGGACTTAATTGACTAAACCAATCAGATTGCATTACTTGAGGTGCCGTCATCTGAGGTGCAGCTCCTGCAGGTTCATTAGGTGTGTAATTATCTGCTTGTGCTTGATCGGCCGCAGCAGCATCAGGAGAATTATCAGTTGTACCTTGTAAAGCAGGATCAGGTGTAGTAGCACTAGGCGGGCCTAATTCAGGTGTACCGCCAGATCCACCTGCAATTTGAGGTGTGTTGCTTCCTGCACCGCTGCCGGTACTAGCAGCAGGTGTCGGAGCAGACCCTGAAGGTTCATCTGGTACAAAATTATCTGCTTGATCAAACGCGGCAGGGTCAGGAGATGCACCGCCTCCACTACTTCCTGTTGCACCGCCTCCTAATAATCCGCCTAAAGCACCAGCCGCGCCGCCAGCTAGGGCACCTTTGATACCTTGTTTAAATGCTTCACCCCAAGGCTTGCCATACATCTTAGCAGCAATTCCAGCAATTAAACCACCACTAATTGCACCAATGACAGCACCAGTTAGTTGTGGAGGAATGCCCATTGAAGCACCGTAAGTACCTCCAAATTTAGCAAGAATTTGTGATCCTACAGTCAACGCACCTACAATATAACCTTGTAATTTGGCATTTTTCTTACCGACTGCAATTAGTTGCTGTGCATCAGCTTTGGCTTTAGGAGGCATTGCACTAATTGCTTTTTGTGCTTGTGCATCGTAATTTTGAACTGGTTGACTTGTTGCAGGATCTGGAAGACCTTTGAAAAACTTATCTGCCATAGCTGCGGGCATTAGTTTCTCAACAATTTTTCCAATAAATGTTAAATTAGCTTTACCATGGATTCCTGTACCGCCGTCGATTTCTTTCTTAATTGCAGTGAATAATGCATTTGTATCTTCTACAGGTTTACCCTCAAAGATATGAAATCTAGTTAAACTATCTAGATAACGATAGTAGGGAATTAAGAAATTCTCTCTCATTATTACTAGATCTTGTGCTAATCTTGGGTTAGCATTTTTATAAACTGACTCTAGTAAGGGGAATCTGTAGATAGTTGTATCAAATTTAGTCATAGCAAGTCCTAAAAGTTTTATTTTATTTATTTATTTTAACTGATTAAGGAGAGAGTATCTCTCCTGCTCTTTCATCTTCGATTCAGAGCAACTTTTTATTATGAATTTTTGCGAAGTAACACGAAGCAAACTAATATTCATGTAGATTGTTTCGGTCAGACGGAACCTTTTGCAGGTTCCATCAAGTCTTTTTCATGTGAGTTGCACCCAGCCAAGACATTGGAAGTAGGTATTTTACCGTGTTGCTAATGGGCTCTAACCTTTCCCAACCTACATCGACTCGCTTAACAAGCGCCTTAAACTTCGTTCCTAGTGTTTAAGTTTTTATAGCACGGTTTTTCGTATGCTAACATTCATACTATAGCAACGTGTCGAGCATAAGGGTTCGTGCTCTCAGACTCACTTCCATCTTTCAGGATAGTCGGATCTACCGACGGGAGTACATCACTATGTTACGTGTCCGGTTTCTGCCCCGGGTTTTCCACAGCGGCATTACAAACTGGCCCGCCAACCTTAAGTGTTAGATTAAATTTTAGATTTTATGTGTGAGCCATGGACGCGGACTTGAATGTGGCCGTTGTAATAATCGTCTGATTCTAATACACGGTATTCAAATTGAAGTTTTGCTTCTATATAAGAGCACTCCGCTTTTGATTTGCAATAATATAATATTTCTCTACTGAACTTATCTGTGCCTAATTGTTTTACATCTTCGTTTAATTGTGTGTTTGAGCCATAATAAGTTTGCCAGTCTGATTCTATTTTGCTTTTGATTCTTTTACGTTTTTTGTTGCCGTTCTTTAACTTTACAGTCTTGTAGGTCGTTTTACTAAATTTGCTTAATTTTTTGCCAATATATTTTTTGCCAGTTGATAGATTCGTAATGATATATACAAAACCTACACAATCTTCCGGTAATGTATCAACTGTTTGATTCTGATGTACCCATGTCATTCTTTTTCTTTGGACCACGCTTTAACGGATTTGCTTTTCTGTGAGCACGTTCTAAACGTTTATTAGCCAATTTTTCTTTAGTATTATTACGATGCTCGTCATACGCTCTAGTGCTACTTTTATGTAATTCTTTTTGTATCGTAATTATGCTCTTGTTAATACGATGTATGTCGAATTTGGTTCTGCGACCATAAAATTTTAAGAAAAGTATATGTACTTTATGTAAATTAACTACTTCTTCTAAAAATTTTGAATACAATGCTTGGTATTTTTTTAATTCTTCATCCGACATAATCTATATTATTGGAATAATTTGTAAATCCGTTTTCTTTTACTACACGTAGAACATTATTAACTCTACCAATTAGCTCATCTTTGTGACTAATTAGATAGATATTTTTATTTCTTTCTCTGGCCATCTTCTTTAAGATGGCAATGGCTGATTCAACCCCAGCAGAATCCATTCCGGAATCAACTAATTCATCAATAAACAATAAATTGATATGTTGATATAAACCTTCCCAGACATCTCGGAAAGCAAAACTCATACTTAAAATTAGTCTGTTACGCTCTCCACGACTTAAATTATCAAAATCTAAATCTTGACCTAGCTGTGTTATTTGAACATTTAAGTCATTTTGAAAAATAACTTGATGCGGTAATCCTAACTTATCAATATAATATCCTAATCTTTTGTTAAGATATGATAAATTTTGATCTATAATCTTTTTACGTATAAAACTATCTTTATTAGTTAATAATTTTAGTAAAAACTCTTGATGATCACGTAATTTAGATAGATTATTAATCTTATCCCATGATATTTCTTGTATAGCTGTTTTCTTTAGTTCGATGATTTGTTCATCATAGGGATTTTTTTCAGTTAATTTTGATTCTAAAGTTTTGTTTAGTTGCTCAAGATTATTTTTATGACTTAAAGCTTCTTTTTCTGTTTCATAAAATGTAGAAGGTTTTTTACCTAATGCGCCGATTGCTTCTATTTCGTTAACAATCAATCCGTAATCGTTGATAACTTTTTTAGCATAGGTATTTGCATCTTCGAGATTTTTTTGAACCAGCGCGACCATTTCGTCATGTTTATGATCATGTAGTTCTTGTTCACATGCTGGACAAGTTTTATCTTTTAGTTTTTCTAACTCTTTAGAATATTTGTCACAGGTTTTTCCTGCTTGAGTAACAGCATTTTCTAATGTTGCTTGTTGTTTTTTTAGTCCTGTAAGCTTTGCATCGTTGGCTAACCATTGTATTAAAAGTAAATGCTTTTCTAATTCTTTTTCAATATCAACATTTTCTAACTCCATTATGGCTTTAGCAGTGTTTTCTATGTCCTGTTGGAACTTTTTATCCCAGGCAGAACTTTTTAATTTAAGACTATCAATGCTTTTTTGCACATTTTCGTTAGCAGTTTTAACACTTTCTATTCTATATTGTTCATGTTGTATAGCATCTTTAGTTTCTTTAACTGAAACTTTAAGTATTTCGGCCTTTTCGCTCAATAATGTGATGCCAAGAAGTTGTTCAATTACTTCTCTTTGATCTGCCGCTCGCATACTTAAAAAAGGTTCAGTATATGTGTTTAACGCAACTAAGTGTTTGAACATAGTATGACTTAGTTCTAATAGTTGCTCAATAGATTTTTGAGTTTCTCGGCTATCACCTTGACTTTCGTCGTCATCTTCGGCCTTAATTTGTTGATTATCAACAAACAGTTTTAGGATATTAGGCTTTCGACCTCTTTCGATCCTGTATTTTTTATTATTTTTTATAAATTCAACGGTAACAAGCATATGTTTTCCATTGATTTTATTGATTAAATTTTCTTTTTTGATATTTGTTAATGCTTGACCGTAAAGTGCATAGCTCAATGCATTGATAATAGTTGTTTTTCCAGTACCATTTCTTGAACCAGAATCGTCTCCACCAAGGTCCAAATTGCTACCTAATACCAATGTTAATTGTTCTTGATCAAAATCCACTGCTTGAGTTTGGTTACCCACACTCATAAAATTTTTCACGGTAATATTTTTAATTAAGAAGCTCATAAATTATTGTAGATATCTAATAAAACTTTTTTGTCAAACTGTTCCGATTCGACTGCAACTAAACTTTTTGTAACTATTTGATCAACACTTTCAAATTTTGTATCTGGGTTATCGTCGACTGTGGTATCTAAGCTTATTTTGTCTTGTATTAGGCTAATTTCTCTAACATCGTAATCGTTGCTAAATGTTTCTTTAATAAAATTAGCTTCTTCAAAGCTGATATCAATATCTAGATTAATTCTCAGATACATTTTACTTTTCATTATTGTATCTTTTTTATCAATTAGATCGCTAAGGTTAATAGTTCTAAACTTAGGACAGTTAGGCCAATCAATAAATTGAGGTTCTCCTCCCCATTCTAAAATCATCATACCACGTTTATCGTCCCAGGCGTCACCGAAATCATGTGGAAACGCATTGCCTATATACCAAATTTTTCCACGATTTTGTCGTATATGAAAATGACCACTAAACACATATTCTTGATGTTTGAAGTGTTCAAGTTGAAGTTCTCCGTGATTGGGCATTTGAACCATCGCATTCATATAGAACAATGGTAGTTCAAAGTGACCGAACATGTATCGGCTTTTAACTTTGCTGATTTCTTTCCATTCGTCACTTACCAACCACGGTACTAAAGTCACATCACCTATGGTAGTTACATTTTCGACTACAGTGACGCCTGGAATATGCCGCCCAAATGCTGAACTATGGATATCACGTTTATCTTTATAGAACAAATCGTGATTTCCTGGAAACCAAAAAAACTGTTCAAATGCAGCACCGAGCTTTTCTAAGCAGCGGATACTACTATCAAGTGTAATTAGATTAAGGCTGTTACGATTGTGACTCCAATCTCCTAAGAAGATGCCAGTTTCGCATCCAGCCTTTTTTGCTTCGGCAATATACCAATCAACGAATTCTTCGCAATCGTTTAGATGAGTTGTTGAGTTTGATTTAAGCCCGAAATGTATATCTGTAAAACAAGCTACCTTTTTAAACAAGGACATTATAATTCTCCTAATTTAAAGTGTAGCAAGTAGAAACAATAAAGTCAAGGTTCTTCGTCTTCTTCTGTATCAGTATTTTCTTCACTTTTTGGCATTCTGAAGTTTTTATATAGTTCAGCTTGCCGTGCTGTCTCTTCTGCGTATTCTTGTTGATATTGTCGAGTCAGACTTGGAGTTAGACCGGCTTCTTCTAGCATATCGTCTCGAATGTTTTGATTTTTCTTTTCAATGTTTAGGATACGAGTAAAGCTATTTGTTACAGCAGCAGTATAATATGCAAAAGGATTTTCGGATTTTGATTCATCAAATTGTAAACCAATTTGACTTAGTTGAAGTATAGCCTGTCCCTTCATTTCTTCTATATAAGTGTAGCCTCTCCAATTAGCACGTTGAGCATATCTATCTGCTAATTTTAAAAACATTTTTCCTAGTTCTTCAGTAATTCTTCCATGATCTTTACTAAATTTACCTTTAGCAATTGTACCACGCCAATGGCTTTTACCTACGCATTCTAATTCATCTTCGTCATTAAATTTCCAATGTTGAAAAGGAGGAAAATTAACTTTATCGTGACTATCGGCAGTAGTTTTAGTAGTTTTCTTACGTCCTGGTGCTAGAGGAATATGTTCAAAGGTCATTATTCTAAATACAACATCAGTTTTTGCAATAGTTTTATAGTCTGGAATACATTCAGAAAGTTTAGTTTTTTTGTCGCCTTGTTCTCTAAGTTCTGCAAATAAATGTAGACCTATTCTTTTTGCTCTATTTCGTTTAGCTTCTGCTATTGTTCGTATATTAATTTTATCTATTGCCGTTAAGATTAAGTCATGTTGACTATATTCTTTTTTGCTAAAGCTCGAAAAACTACATTTACTTTTATGAATTTCTGCAAGTAAATCTCGATTATTTAGATATTTTACCTTTTTTATTATAGGGGACGTTACGGTCATTATTATTATTTTCCTTTAGTGGAAACATTATAGCAATTGAAAAAAACAATGTCAATGGATTATGTGAGCATTTATTTATTGGTTAAATACAATGTAAAGGGAATTTTTTATGACTACTAATCCTTCTAAAACTGAAGCAGCAACAGCAGCAAAGTATGCTGAGCCTGCTCGTTTAGCTAATATTCCTCCGATAAGTGCAACAGCTCTAGCTGAAGTTACACGTATAAGTGACGCTGGTGCAGGCCGCGCAACATCTGCATTTTCGGCCATGGATCCTAGAAGATTAGATCTTCCTGTGCCGCCCGGTGCAGAAAAAATGCTCAACCCTCCTACTATGGTTACCACAAGAGATCAAAATGGAGAATTAGTTCTTGATGATTTAAGGGTTAGAATTAGAGTACCACCTTGGTATTTTACTGATTTAACGTCGGGATACGATGATGATCTAGTTAAAATAGGAGGCATATTATTTCCCTATACACCTACAATAGGTTATGAGTATAAAGCAGATTATGCAGCACAAACCCCTATGCATTCAAATTATACTTTGTACTTTTATCAAAGAAGTAGTGTTGGTCAAATTAGCATATCAGGAGTGTTTACTGTCGAAAATCGTCGTGATGCAATAAATTATCTTTCTACTGTGCATTTATTAAAATCTTTAACAAAAATGAAATTTGGAAAAGATTCCGATGCTGGAGCACCTCCTCCGATTTGTCGATTAGATGGTCACGGTGACATGATGTTAAAAAATGTTCCTGTAGCAATTATTAACTTTCGTGTTGATTATACTAATGATGTTGATTATTTTAATTTTCCACCGTCGGACGTTTTTGGAAAAAATTCAGTACCGACTAAAGCAACTATACAAGTGAATTGTGTTCCGATCTATAGTAGAAATGAATTACTTAACTTTTCAGTGCAATCATTTGTTAGTTCCAGAGATAGTTCAAGAGGATTTCTATAATGTATAGCAAAGCGAGTCCCTATTTTAACACCGCAATTGTTAATAATTATTTAGATGTAATGGAATTAAGGGATATTCCTAATCAGCCAGATGATTATTTGTTTGAAATTACAAAAACTTACGAGAATAGACCAGATTTATTAGCACATGATTTATATAAAGATAGTAATTTATGGTGGGTATTTGCTGTAAGGAATAAAAAAAATATTAAAGATCCTGTTTATGATTTTGTAGCGGGAACAAAAATTTATCTACCAAAGCTGTCAACATTGAAAACAGTGTTAGGAATATAATATGAGTGAATATACCGGTTACGAATCAGCATTTGTTCCAACACCCGCAGCAGATGCTTCTTCGCCTAATGTTGAACGAAAAACAGCTCCGCCTTCGGGAGAAGCAAAACCGGCTGAAAAATTGACTCAAAAATATAAACTGCCTGTTGAATCTAATGTTCTAAATGGATATCGATCTATAACTTATAATTTTACGTTAGCAGCATTACCATCTGATTATGTATCTAATCCTGATGTATATAGAAAAGCAGAAATGGATCTTGTGATCTTAAAATCAGGTGGTAAGGGAAATAACACTATTCTGAATGTAAACAAATTGTCAAATGCACAAGTTAGTGCAACTGAAGAACCTGTTCTTGACAAATATTCTGCTAAAAATAACCAAGCTAAGTTAGCTAATAAGCTAACTGCTAATCAAGGACTTATAACCGGATTTAATGAAAAAAGTCCAGGTCGTTTTGACATGTTTATCGATGATGTTGAAATAGAAACTATAATGTCTTTTTCAGAAGAATCAAATGTTACACAACCTACAAAAATAAAATTTGATGTATTTGAACCATACAGTATTAATGGATTTATTGAAGCATTACATGTAGCTGCTGTTGCTGCCGGATACACGTCATATATAAATGCTAGTTTTGTACTAAAACTTGAATTTTGGGGAATACCTGATTCTGATAATGAAATATTTAAAGCAGCAGAAAAAATTCCTAATGCAGATAGATACTTTCCTATAGGCCTTACTAATGTCGAAGTTGACATTACAGAAAGAGGAACAAAATATCAATGTTCTGCGGTTCCTTATAATGAAAGAGCATTCGGTCAACCTAGTGTAGTAAAAAAACCTATAAAGATGGAAGGAAAATCAGTTAAGGAAATCTTAACTAATTTTGTAAAATCTTTTAACGAACAATTGAAAAAATCGAACGAAGATGCAAAATTAAATCCCAATAATGTAGATACTTATAATATTAAATTTGTTGAATGGGATGCTAACAATGGATGGATTGACGCAGTAAAATCTAAAATAGGTGATAGTGATTTATTAAATTTATACGAAGATAATGTTTTATATAAGTTTGCTAAACCTAATGATGGAAAAAATGCCTATAAGCCTGGAACAGAACCTAAAAGCATAAAATATAACCCTACAGGTGCTGCAATAAATTTTCCAGAAAATATCAGTGTACACGAAGTAATTTCTGCTGTTATAAAAGATAGTGTTTATGTCCGTAAACTATTAGAAGATATGGCTAGTTCTGATAAAAGCACTGCTAAAGCCAGAGTTGATGAAATGGGTAGAGTTGAATATTTTTCTATTAAAGTAGAAGTTAAAAATAGAGATGTATTTGATGAAACAGCGAAGAAGCCATATCAAGAATTTACATTTGTTGTTAGCCCTTTCAAAGTACACTTTACACGTATTCCTAGATATGGTCAAGTTCAATTAAAAGAAGAAGAATTTGCTAAACTTGTATTACGTGAATACAATTATTATTACATGGGAAAAAATGTAGATGTTCTTAATTTTAAATTAAATTTTAATACTTTATATTTTGAAGCTATTCCTGCGGCAATGGCTGATCAAAATGTACCTAATTATAGAGATTCTGCAAAACCTGACGGGAGAGGCCAACCTAAGATTGATGCACCGTCGAAACAAGATCAAACAGATACAAATCCATCGCATCCCCCTGCACCAGTAAGACAAGTACCTGTTGATACTAAACCTAATTCGGGTTCTGCTACGCCTATACAAAATGATCCATATGCTGCATTAGCAAGATCAATGCATGATGCTGTTGTTAATTCTAAAGCAAGTATGGTAACTGGTAATATTGAAATTTTAGGTGATCCTTTTTACCTAGTAACTGGTGGAATGGGGAGCTATAATCCAAAACCTGTGTCAGGTAGTAGAGAAGGTGTAGTAGGACAAAAAGAAGTAGCAATGAATTATGCTGAAGTTAATATCTTAATTAATTTTAGAAATCCTATTGACATAGGATCATTTGAATCCGGCGGTCTAATGATATTTGATCCTAATCGTGTACCATTTAGTGGAGTATACATGGTTACTAAAGCAATGCATACTTTTAAAGAAGGATCGTTTAAACAAAATTTAGAAATTATAAGAAGACCCGGTCAAATATTAGATGGTCAAGGCAAAGAAGTAAAGATGGAATCTCTTACAAAGGTAGTGCCTAATCCCGAAAATGCTCCGGTATCTGCCGAAGCACCTGAAGTATCAGTACAGCGAGTATCTACTGCCGATGTTGCTGAATATTTGAGTCGAGGTGCACCTAACGTAGAGTCAAACTTTACTGCTGCTGTAGGTGGGTTAGGCGGAGGAGAATCGGTGTTAACAAGAACCTATGGACTGGTGTCTCGAGACGGTGTATTGCAATCTGCTGCCGGAATTATTGGACAAGCCTTACCAACTGTTAATCAAACCGATATTAGATTAAATGTAACGCAATTAGCTAACCTTGGTAATAGTAATTTAACATCTGCAGGATTAATAAATGCTGCTGCTAATATTATTACAGGTAATACTTCTTTAAAAAATGTAGCATCGACAATGGCCGGCACTATCATTGGAAATACACTAAATCAAGTATTGCAAAAATCTAATGTAGGTTCAGGAATAGGCGAGGGTGCTTCGGTATTGATTCCTCCCCTTTCAACAATACCGTTAAATCCTACAGCATTAGATATTAAAGCAGGTGCCCTTGAAAATCCATTGGCTCTTGCTAAAGATGCAATAAGCAATGTAAAGGGTGAAATTCAACAACTAGGGCAAAATGCGTTAGATCAAGTGAATAGGTTAGGAGATAAAGCTAATTTACTAGTAGGGGGTGTGGGAGCAAAAATTAGTGAATCTCTAGGTAGTAAAGCAGATCCTAAGGCAATTGCTGCTCAACTAGGACTTGATTCATCAAAATTATCGGGTATATCAAATAATTTACAAAGTAAATTGCCTAAACAACTCACTGACATTTTAAAAAATACTCCAGAAAATTTAAATCTTTCTCAAGCATTAGATCAAGGTATTGCATTGTCGGCGATTCCTCCTTCTAAGTTTGGCAACATTCCCCCATTGACGCCTTTTAGAACAGCACCTGATGCTTTACCGGATATTTCATCTCCTTTAATTAAAACAACAGTAGCTGCTGGAATAGCTAGTACATTAAATTCTGTGGATACAAATGCTATTAAAGATAAAATGTCAACAGTAAAATCTCAATTATCGAAATTGTCATCAATAAAATCTACTGTCGACCAAAAAGTATCAGGATCAGTAGGAGCAGTTTTTGGAAGTAAAGCATCGACTAGTCCTTTGGAGACATTATTGAACAATTTTAAAAAATAATATAATGGTATAAAAATATGACATTAGAAACAAGAAAAAGAGGGGCATTGCCTTCTCCAGGTCCTTTTTTAGCTGAAGTAACAAATCACTTAGATACAACTTACATGGGAAGTTTAGAAGTTGCTTTGATAAAAGGCATTTCTAACGTTGTTGAAAATCAAGGAGAAACATACGCTGTTAAGTATCTTAGCCCTTTTGCAGGAAATACATCTATAAGGTTTGAAGGACCAGATCCGAAAAAATTCAGCGACGTACAAAAAAGTTATGGATTCTGGATGATTCCTCCTGATATAGGTACCAGAGTTATGGTTATTTTTATTGATGGAGATCCTAATCAAGGATATTGGTTTGGATGCATCACAGATAAATTTCAAAATCATATGATTCCTGGGATTGCTGCTAGTAAAAATGTTCATATAACTGAAGAACAAAGAAGACAATATGGAACAGATTATCTGCCAGTTGCAGAATATCATAAATCTAGTGAAACTTTATCAAATCCTAATATTAATTCTATTAAGAAACCGATACATCCTTTTGCAGATAGATTAAGACAACAGGGACTATTAGCAGATTTAACACGCGGTGTTACGTCTAGTTCTGCAAGACGTGAAGTACCTAGTCAAGTGTTTGGAATTAGTACACCTGGACCAATAGATCCAAACGGTAGATCTGATCAAGTTGGATATAAAGATGAAAAGTTTAGTATTCCTATCAGTAGACTAGGTGGAACAACTTTTGTAATGGATGATGGTGATAGTCAAGGGCAAAACGAATTAGTTAGATTAAGAACAAGAACAGGCCATCAAATATTATTACATAACAGTCAAGATTTAATCTATATTGGAAATAGCAAAGGTACTGCATGGATTGAATTAACTAGCAATGGAAAAATTGATATTTTTTCTCAAGATAGTATTAGTATACATACAGAAGCAGATTTTAATTTTAGAGCAGATAGAGATATTAACTTAGAAGCAGGTAGAAATATTAATATCAGAGCTAATAAAAATATGGAAACAAATGTTAATGGTTATCATTATCTTGTTGTTAATGATCATTCTAAAATTGCAATTAGGGGAACACATGATCAAATTATAGGCGAGACTGCTAAAATATCTGTAGGAGCATTGTTCAATCTAAGTGTAACAGATGCTATTAAAATAACATCAGGTGATACACTTAATTTAGGAGCAGAAGGAAATATCAACATTGGTACAGCAGCAACAATGAATCTCGGTGCTAACGGAAATATTACAGCTTCTGGTACCAGAATAGATCTTAATGGCCCAGCCGCTGCTGCCCCAGCAAGTGCAGATCCTGCAGAACAACCCCCTGAGCTTCCATTATTTAATTTGCCAAATAGAAAATTTAATGCAGGATGGGATAACGGTAATTTCTATAAATCGTCTGATATAAAAAGTATTATGCAACGGGTTCCTACACACGAACCATGGCCGCAGCATGAAAACTTTAACCCTGTTCAATTTAGCTCTACATCTACTGATGTTACACTTGCTGATAGATCAGCAAGTGGGATTGCTCCAAATCCTGCTGCAGGCGAACAACCTCCGGCTAATCAAGAAGCTGTTGTTGCAGGTACTTGTACACCAGAATATGCTAAAGAAATAAATGCTAGTGCGTCTCAAGCAGGTATTGCAGCTTTGAAAGCAGCATGTGCAAAGTATGGATTAACAAGTCCTTATGCTATAGCAAGCTTATTAGGCATAGCAGGTGGTGAATGTCGTTGGAAACTAGTTGAAGAAAACTTTAATTATTCTGCTGACAGATTATTACAAGTATTTCCTAGTGTATTTAAAGGTGATAAGGCACTAGCACAACAGTATGCTGGCAATCCTAATAATAGTTTACCTGAATTTTTATACGGACATACAACAGCTAAAGGAAAAGGTTTAGGAAATACATTACCAGGTGATGGAGCTAATTTCATAGGTCGTGGGTATATTCAGCTAACTGGTCGAGGAAACTACACGAGGTATGGTCAAATGGTCGGTCAAGATCTAATAGGAAATCCAAAATTACTAATGGATCCAGCAATTGCTGCTGAAGTAAGTGTAAAATACATGCTTGATAGATGTAAAGTAGCTCAAACAGATCCTGGATATTTTGAAGCAGCATGTAAGTCTGTTGGTTTTAATACTCCTGATATTAAAGCAAAGAAAAAAGGTTTTTACGAATGTTTCTTAGGGCAACTTCAAGGTAACACTGTGGGTACTGGTACAGGCGGTATTGTTACTGATAGCAATGGAAATCCTGTAAAAACTGGTACAGGAGGGTAATAAATAAATTATGCCTTACAAGAACATTGAAATTAATCCTGTAAAATACACCGAAGATTTTACATATAAAACACAACAAATTTATAAAGGATTTAGTACTATAGATCCTAGTAATAAAAGTTCAAAGTTGTATGACTATGATTTAATTAAACAAGATATTTTAAATCATTTCAACACCCGTAGAGGTAGTAGAGTAATGAATCCGGAGTTTGGTTCTATTATTCAAGAAATATTAATGGAACCATTGACTACAGAAAATCGTCAATTAATAGTTCA
>Ga0315909_10005943_pt1 | contig 13882 bp, 17 predicted proteins | sample LakEriMetagenome_11_FD_203527 | JGI IMG/M metagenome (GOLD analysis project Ga0315909, IMG submission 203527) | Freshwater fungal communities from buoy surface, Lake Erie, Ohio, United States - Buoy 2 MA125 | ecosystem: Environmental > Aquatic > Freshwater > Lake | place: USA: Lake Erie, Ohio...
CAGCTCCTCAATGGTGATCCGCTTGTTCTTACTGGCAGCAGCAACCTCGCTGATGTCAACGATGGGCAGGTAGTCACCAGCCGCTGGTGCAGTCAGTGCTGTCAGATCCGAAATCTTACGGTCAGCCATTGCTGGAGCAGTCCTTTATGGCCTACTCTACTGCTTCTGGGATTTCAGGCGCCACAAAGCTGCCGTCTACATATCCCCAGCCAATACCTGCGCCATCCTGCAGCGGCACCAGATCGCAACCTTCAGGTGGTTGCCATGACGCCTCGCCATCCCAGACGGCGACATTGATGACGATGCCATTTTCGATGATTGCGTAATTCATAGCCATCACCAGATGTAGACGATGCAGAGGCCAGCGCCGCCAGCACCACTGGCAACTGCCGTTTGATTAGAACCACCGCCGCCGCCACCGGGCACTGATGCAGCCGTGCCGGTGTTGGATGTTGCGCCATCACCGCCGTTCAGGCTGTCGCCACCTGCACGTTGAGTGGCAGAACCGCCAACAGAAGCAGCGCCACCGCCGCCGCCGCCCCAGAAAGCAGCCGGGCCATTGCTTGTGCCGCTAGCGCCACCGGCACCGCCGTAATCACCTGTATCCCCTGCATTGCCGCCGGTCAATGTAGAGCCGTGGCCAGCACCACCTGTACTGCTAGATCCAGCAGCCAGGCTGCCGCCACCGCCGCCGCCAGTAGCAATAAGTGTGCCTCCCACATTGGTGCGGCTGCCGCCAGCGCCGCCGTAAGCAGTCATCAAGCTGCCAAAGCTGCTGGTGCCACCGACGTTGCCATTGGCGTCAGTGCCGGATGCAATCGCTGCACCACCTGCGCCGATTGTGACCGCAGCAGAACCGGGCAAATCAGACAACTGGAATAACCGCTGCACGCAGGCACCACCGCCGCCGCCACCACCGGCTGTTGCTCCGTATCGCGCACCGCTACCGCCGCCACCCCATAGCGTAATCAGTGCAATGGTGCCAGCGGTGGGCTTGACCCATGTGCCGTTAGCGGTAAAAACTTCCTTGCTAGAGCCGGGCGGGATTGCGCCCCAGCTTGCGACAGTGCCGTTGGTGGTGAGGTACTTACCGCTTTGGCTGGTCTGTGACGGCAGCGTGCCCTCAAAGGCGACGGTATTGCCGACGATTGTGCCAAGCGTGATCCACGCATTATTGGCAGCGTTGCGCTTTTTCCAAATCGGGTTGGCGCCGCTGGTATCAATCCAATCCATGAACGCCACCGTGGTGGATGGCGCGGTGCCGCCGCTGTTAGCCGAAAACAGTGCGGCCAGGTTGTTGTTGATGTCAGCGCGGACCGTTGGGAATGTATCGTTCTGAACGGTCTGATCAGCTTGCGCCATTAGACGATCTCTCTGCCGTAGCCAGTAGCAGTGTAATCGCAACTGCGAGTCACGCCTGCATTGGCGCTGTTGTAGAAGTTTACAGTGAAGCCGGTGCGACTGGTGGCGGTCACCGTGTAGTAGTCACCAGTTGCCATGTTCGACGGGCTGATCACGATGTTCGGCGTCTGGTAAAACGCCTGGGCAAACGTGACCGTGTAGGTGTTGGCGCCAGTGCGGTTGCCCGATTCAACCCGCTGCTGCAGTTCAGCCGTTGCGCCAAGGTCTGAAATTGCCAAGCCGACCAGGTTGCTTTCAGTGGCACCAATCACCCGCACCTGGATGGCGCGTGCTCGCACCACGGCGTTCACGAACTCGTTCCACGGTCCCCAGGTCGGCGTGCCGGCTGGATTGTCGTTTGTTGTGCGGACATAGGTCACGCAGTTGACCTGATCAAGGTCGCTGCCATCGAAGTTGCCGGGTTGGTCGTCAAACAGCCCCGTGACGCTATCAAAGTTGATTGACGTGCTGACCGGATAACTAATGATCCGGCGGCGCAGGTTGATGTCATAAACCTGCGTCAGGTCCAGCGTGTCCTTGTAGACATAGGTGCCAGTCAGCGCAGTCGCTGGGTTCAAATACAGCGCAACCTTGCTAGCGTCGTAGATGAAGTTGGTTTTGGTGCCATCAAACTTGGGCACCAGGTTTTGCTCTTCCCAGACCTTTACGCTCAGGCGTGGCTGCGGCGTGGGCAATGCTGCATGGATGCCAACCGGCACCAACGAACGCACGCCGGATTGATCACGGAAGGCGACGAAATAAGTGCCGGCCAGCAACGGCACCTGTTTCTGGGTTTGGTTGCCAGCCGCTGCCTGCACGATGGCGTTGCTGGTTGACCACTCCGCTGCTGGCATGTCACGCGGGTCATGGCGAATCAGCACTTCACCGCCGATCAGCACATCGAGGTCGGTTGCTAGATCCCATTGGATGATGGCGGTGCTTTCGTTGATGGGCACCAAGCTGACGCCAGTCGGGTTAGCAGGTGGTGCGCCAACGCCCGTCACCGAGAACATCATCTCAGCCGGTGCGCTGCTGATCACCTGCGTGGAGCTGATGGCATACACCTCCACTTGGTAGTTGCCAGTTGTGACATCCTCGATCTCGTACAGCGGGCCGTACTGACGCACCTCTGTCCAGTTGCCAAACTCTGCCCGCCACCGGATGCGGTACTCGTTGACGCCACGGACACCCTTCCATGTGAGTGCCAGCTTGGTGGTAACCCGACCATTGAGCGGATACAGAATCTCGGTGCCGGTCAAGTCCTGCGGTGTTGCAGGTGGCACGTTCAGGTTGGTGATGTCGCGGGCTTCAAGTGGTGCGCCACGCTCTACATAGTCGTATTTGCTGCTGTTGTAGCTGACGGCTGTGATCGAATAGTTGATGCCGTCTTGCTCTTGCAGACCGAGCACCTTCCATTGCGTTGGCTGGATGTCATCGGTTTCGACCATCCATGCGCCACCGTTTTGTGGTGCCATGCTGAACGGCGGTGTGACTGTGTACACACCAGCAGTCAGGTCTGTGATGGTGCGCGATTCAACGATGCCGTCGTCCAACACCACGCTGAGTGTGCCGGTTGATGGCAAGTCCGTCGCATTGTCCACCGTGACAGTGCTTGCGGTTGCAGCGCTGATGCGTCCAGCACGACGGGCGCCAGCTTTTACTGGATCGGCAATGTTGATGACAGCGCCAGGGCGAACGATGATGCCGTTCTCCAAGCTGGTAGTGAAGCTGCATACTTCTGTCTCATAGCGTTCGGAGTAGAGAATCCACTCGCCCACGCGATGCGCTTGTGACCGGCTGGTGGTGGCAAATGCCGTCACCTCTTTGGTCACCACGCCATAACGGGCGATGCCTTCAGGATCTTCCACCACTTCCCGGTCAATGTCGCCCAGCTCTAGGTTGAGCCAGCCAACAACAACAACAGTTGAGCGGGTCTTCAGGCTGCTGGTTTCGTAGCTGAAGCCGTCCTCACTGACATTGGCAAGGCTGAACAGCGCAACCGGATCCGATGGCCGGTCCTGCATCATGCTCAACGAACCAGCCGCCCAATACGGCATGGCACGGAAAATTGAGCACATGTCACTGATCAGTTTGTACGCCTCTTCTTGCGTTTGGATGTTGACGTTACAGCTAAACCGTGGCTCGCTGATTGGATCATTCAGGCCAGTCGATACCAACTCAGAGCAGTATTTGCTGGCCTGAAAAAATGCCCACTTGTCGAGCGTGTTTGGCTGGATGTGATCACCTAGGCCGTAGCGCCTGCTGGTCAGCAGATCCCACAAAATCCAAGCGGGGTCACTGGTCCACTTTGCAGCGCCAAATGTTCCATTCCAGATGCCGGCATAGGTAAGCCTGCCAGTTTCTAGGTCAACGGTTGCATTACTTGGGATGGCGACTTTGATGCCGCGAATCTTGTATGCACGCTGCGGGATGTTGCTGAACTGCTCAGCGTCAATCCGTGTGGCGACGTAGGCGGTGTTTGGATACTTGAGCTTTTTGTAAATCAGCTCGGTGTAGCTAGACCATGAGAAGGCATTGGTCTCTTTAATGCTGACCGGTTCTGCTGATGTGCGACTGACGCGGATGTCAACAGGAAACGCACCAGCAAGGTCAACGATATAGTCCCGCTGATACAAATCAGACGTGCGGCCTGAAATTGTGTCGGTGATCACGGTGGTGTAGCTGCCACCAAAATAACGAACTGCAATTGCCAAGGACAATGACGTGCCAACAATGTCGCCGTTATCGAGTACCTTTTGCAGCAACGGCACACTTAATGTCAAACGGACGGCGTTGACGTTGGTGTCAATGATGGTCTTGACAACAGGCGTTGCAAGCGTCACGGATTGGCTGACCGAAATCTCCTCTTCAACGGCATCAAACCCTGGCACATAGGCCTGGCTTTGCGTGCCAAACTTGGTCACGACGGTGACGTTTTGAAAGTTAAAGTCAGATTCCTGCGGCAGTGTGTTGTCGGCAGTGGCATTAAGCAGCCGCGTCTTGTTGAAGTAAATATCCTTCATCGACGCATTCATGTATTGCGTCGTGCCTTGCGTCAATCCCAAACGTGATGGCGTGGCAAATCCCTCGATCTCACCTTCGCTAAGGATTTCGACAATCTTGGCGTAAGCCGTTGAATCAAGGTTGTCCTTGGCTTCTGTGGATTTACGAAAGGCGCCGCCGCCTTTACCCTTACCACCACCACCAGCACCGTAGATGCTCATACGCCTGACACCTGCACAATGTCAGCGCCAGCACTGACAACAATGCCGCCGACCAGCATTTCCCCGAAAACTACGGGGACCGGCACACCCGCCCGCGTGGTGTTCTGGATGCCGCTAAAGCTGAAACTTTTTTTGGGGTCGCCTTCGTCTTCGTCAGTTTTGGGTGTAGGAGTTAAAAGCTGCGCCACGCCGCCTAGCACCAAAGATGCGCCAAGGCCAAAGAGCGCACTATTAAGTCCAATTCCAAAAGCGGCAATGGGAACAAATGCAGAAACTGCAATCAACGCAATGCCCAGCAAAATCCGCCCAATGGCACCAGCGCCCGCCATCACCGGCACAATCTGGATCTCGCGGCCCATTGGGTTGTGGACATCATCCAGCGTCAGGTCTTCGCCAGCGGTGTGGACGCGGTAATACTGCTTCGCCATGTGGCCTTCAAGCTCAGGCCAGTTGGTCACTAGAAAACGAACGGCTTCAGCGGCAGTGGCAACATCTGCCTCTAGCACCCGATGGCCGACAAACTTAGCGAGGGCGCCGTACAGCTTGATCTTACGCAGCATGACGCAACCTCCTTCCTGTGCATTTTAGTAGCCACCCGCCGTAAAGGTCACGGCTACTCAAGCGACTCTGCATATGATGCAACACCATCTGATCGCCTAGATACACGGCGCAATGGTTCAGGCCAGGGCTGCTGATGCTCATGAACAACAGGTCGCCTTTTTCCAGTTCTTCATCGGGCAGCAACTCACGGAAGCCGGTCGCCTTCCAGCGATCATCAAAATACGGTTTGGCCTGAAAGTCTTCTGGGTTGGTGCAGCGCTCCCAGTCGCGTAACTTGATGCCCTGCTCGGCGTACCAGTCACGCGCCAGTGTCCAGCAGTCATGCACCGCCCACACCCACTCGCGGCCAATCAATGGCGCCTTATACCCGCATGGCTTGCATTCGCCCCAGACTTCTAGGTTGGGGTTGACGATGTGCCAAGGCACGCCGCTGGCTTCACATGCGGCGCGGTCTGCTGGTGATGGATGCGGCGGTGTGCTTGGGTGGCTGTGGACGATGGCCAACACCTCGCCTTGATCCTCGGCTGCGGCGTAATCCTCAGTTGACAGCACAAACATCTGATCTGGTGCTGCTGCTTGATTGCGGCATGGGATGTAATGCTCGCGGCCTTTGATGACCACCAACAACCCACAGGCCTCGCGGGGCTGTTCCGCCTTGGCGTGCTCCAGTGCTGCGTCGCGCCAGGTCATTGTCATCCGCTGACTGTACCAACGCCAGGGAAGCCACCAAACGGTAGTTCAGCATTCTGCCCGAACCGCAGGTGGCAGCTATTTAGTCGCTTGCCGCATACGTCACCGCTGGCACTCAGCACCGACTGGTCTGCAGCATCGAAATAATTGGTCCCGGTGTAGCCGCACTCAGCGGAGCGGTAGGTCCATGGGCACAGGTTGGCGATGCACTGCCGCTTGGGTGCCCGCACACCAGCAAGGTCAAAGCTGGCTGCCAGCTCAAACTCAACAAGGTTGCGGTTTTCTGCGCTTTTGCGGTCGATGTAATAAATCTCTCGCGGAAATTCGGCGCTGGTATCTTCTGTTGGATTGGTTGGCTCCAGCAAGAAATGGCCACCATCTTCCATCAATAGGATGTCGCCATCTTCCAGCAACAGCACATCACCACTAACCGGAAAATTAACCGCATCGAGATATTTGGCCAGCGTGCGGATGCGCGTTACCTTGGCGCCTTCTAAGCCAACCGGCAGGCTGAGGATGATGGCCGTAACCGTGCCAAAAATGTTGCTAACGCGAATCCTTGGCCGCGGCAGTGACCCCTGTCCACTGTATTCAAACCCATCTGCTTCAATCGGAAACTTTAAATAGCTATTGCCACGCCAAACCACATCACCGTTGTTGACTAAATTGGTGCCCGAATGGAAACGATAAACCTCGTTGCTGCCATGGATGGCAGTGACCAGCTCCAGCTCAAATAGCTCGATGATTGCGCTGGGGTTAGATGTCTGGAAGTCACCTGACAGAATGGTGACCGCCATCCATGTGACGGTGCCATCAACCGTGACATTGCCAATTGTTGTTGGCCAAAATGGCTCGACGGCACTTGTCGTTCCAGCAACTGTGCAACGGAAAAAGAAGCCGCTAGCTGGCGGGATCGTTGCCTGTACAACATCACCGACGTTGTAGGCGTAACTAGCTTGCCACAGTGCGGGTGCAGTCATCAGGGTTCAAATACTTCGCGGAATGTGGCTTGCACTTGGTTGTTATTGCAGTTGCTTAACGTCACCTGCCATTCTTCGCAAATGTATTTCCCGGCGCTGCCGCGGGGTGGAGTCCAATCAAAAGATTCAACGCCACCACGCGCTTCTAAAAATGAAACTATGTTTTCCCGCTCGGCATCTGTCCGGTTGGCAAAGCTCAACGTCCACTCTTTTGGGTCAGGGTTAAGCCCAAAAGTAACTCGTTGCTCGTAGCCGTCACCTGCCTGGAAACGCCGGACCCGTGGCTTGCTTGCCTCGGTTGCTTCAAAGCTTGGAGTGTAGGTAAAAGTTGCCATGGGTTAAGCCGCCAGCAATCCGCCGGGTCGCCGTTGTTTAATCAATTCTGCCTGCACTGCCTGCGAAATGGCGCGGCCAAGTTTTTCACCTTGGCCAGCGTTCCCCTGCACCTGGCTGCCCTTGGCATCCACGCTCACGTTGACGGTGGTATTACCGCCGCCACCGCCCTGCATCGCCACCGGAATCCGCCGGCCGTCGGGGAGGGGCACATAGGCCTCAGTCTTGCTTCCTTCGCCGTAAAGCGCCACCTGCGGAGAATTGGCGATGCCGCCGCGGGCGTACTTCTTCAGCGGCACCGGGCCGTCGTTAGTCATGATGCCGCCCATGGCAAAGCCTGCGCCAGGAAAAATTGCCTTGATTGTGTTTACAATGGCAAGACGAAGCGCCAACTTGGCCAGATCGGAAAGAACGCTGGCAATAAACTCCTTAAACTTGAGCTTGCCGGTGGTGACAAACTCCAGCAATCGATCTTCAAGGTTGGTAAGTGCATCGACAGCAATGCTGCCCAAAGCACCGCCAAGATCCTTCACGCTGTCGGTGTAGCCCTTGACTTTTTCCTTAAATGATTCCCCAAAGGTTTTATCGCCTTTTGCATTTGAGGCATCCAAGGCCGCGGCTCTTTCGCGCAACAGGCGAATCTGTTCGGTCAAGGCGGGATTGCTTAATGCCAAAGCTTCAAGGTTTAATAGTTCAATCTGCAGGTTTAGCTTTTGAACTTCGGTAAGGCCCTCAATGCCAAGTTTCTTGTTTTGCAGTAACAAAGCAGATTCTTTAATCTGGCGGTTGTAGTCAATTTCCTTGGGTAGCAAATCAATCAATCCTTGGGTGTAGGCATTGCTCGCCTCTTGGCTGCGAGCATTTCTAAGCGCCTCGCCTAGCTCCTTTGCTGCGGCGATGCGTGCGTCGAGATCTTTCGTGGAAATACCTTTAGCAGCAGCTTCATTGCGTTGCTTTTCTAGCTCTCCAATTTTGCGCACTTGTTCGCCATATTCGCGCGCAGCAGTCAATTCAGCTCTTAATCGTTGCACGCCAAGCGCATCGGTGGCATTAACACCAATGCCAATCATGTTGAGGTTTACGTCCTGAAGCTGTTCCATCAAAGTGCGCGTGACATCTGAACCAGTTTTTACAGCGCTGTTGTACTGCTCAATCGCTCGCTTGGCTTCATCGGCGCTTTTCTTTGCGCCGTCGCCGCTTTGTAATGCAGACAAATCTGGCGTAAACGAAGCGGGTTCTGGCTCATCCTTGCCTTGTTTTTTATCACGTCGCTGCGGCCCCATTTGCCCAGCCCGAACACCAACGTCTACCAAGTAGCCGACGGGTGTGTTCTTAAATGTTTGCACTGCAATCTTGCCGGCCTGCCCAAGTGCCTTGCGGATTGGCTCGGGCAAGTTGTTCCAAAGAGTTGCGATTGCACGTTGAACTTTGCCAAATGCTTGCTGCGCTGCGTTAGCAATAAAACCAAACGGTCCGGCAAAGGCGTTGCCGATTGCGTTGGCTGCTGAACGCGTGACGCCTGTTAAGAAGTTCCAGCCTTTGACGATGCCTTGCCAAGTGTTCCGGGCAAGGTCGCCCATTGTTTTCATTGCATTGCCAAAGTCGCTAGCAATAATTGAACCGACATTGTTGACCCAACTAGCAAAAGCGTCGTTGTTGTCATAGAGACCCTTTGCAAGCGCCGCCAATGCGGTGACACCAGCAATTGCCCAGCCCCATCCGGGGATTGCCAAGATGGCCACCCGAACGGCTTGAAGGCCACCAGCCAGCAGAGGCATCACACCACCAGCCAGCGCCGTCTGGTAGCGAAGAATTTCCATGCCATTGGCCAGGACCTTGACCGCGCCAGTGCCTGCGCTAAACAAACCTGTCAGCGGACCCCATGCCAATGCAAGGCCTGCCGTTGCCACGGTTGCGTTTTGGATGGGCGCAGGCAACGCACTGAAACCGCTGATCACTGCCGTCAGCGCATCGGTGATTTGAGTGAGCGCCGGGAGAAGCGCAATGGTGAGATCTATTCCCAGCGCCCGCACCTTGCCACCAAGCACTGCGAGCTTGTCTTGATAGTCGTCCGCCTTTTGCGCAAAGGCAGCATTCATTTTGGTGCTCAATTTGTCGATGGCATCGCCGCCCATATTGAGCAGCGGCACCAACTCAGCACCAGACCGGCCAAACAACCGCAACGCCAGTGCGGTCTTTTCTGGGCCATCAGCCATCGCCTTGAAGCGATTGGCGATTTCCAGCAAAACGGTGTCAGATGATTTGATCTGCCCGTTCGCGTCACGGACGTTGATGCCTAACGCCTCAAAGGTGGCAGCCGATGCCTTGCCGCCAGTGGCCGCATCGACCATGGCTTTGGAGAGCTTGACCAAGCCCTTGCTCACACCATCCAAGTCGGTGCCACTGACGGCCGCCGCCTTGTTGAAACGGGCTAACGCTTCAACAGAAACGCCAGTTGACTGCGACAAGTCATACATTTTGTCGCCAGCTTCTATGGCGCCCTTCACCAGCCCTGTGAGGCCCACCACGCTCAGCAGTGGCGTCAGGCTGCCCAGCGCACCGGAGAGCCCGGCAGACGCGCCTGTGAGCCCACGCATGGCGCCCGTCAGGGTCTTGGCGCTGCGCTCAACCGTGTTCAGTCCACGGTTCAATGCGACGATCTTGTTCTGTCCGTCTACATCAGCTCGGATGCGAAGCAGAGCGTCCATGTTCATTGCCATGGCTCAACCTCCCTGCTTTGCAAATGCGGCCAGGACAGCGGCTTCCATGATCTGCAGATCCTCTAGCAAAGCTCGCTGATCCTTCACTCTATGCAGTCTAAACAACCAGGCAACAGCTCCATAGTCGAGGCCAATCACCCCGCCCATGCCAGCCGTGCGCCATTGGGTTTGACAACGCAGAAACATCTGCACCACCTCCCAGTTTTCTGGCCACACCTCAAAGTCTTCATCGGCTGAAACATCATCCACAATGATGATGCCCAACACTGATGCGTCGTCGGGTGTTTCGTCTTTGATGCCGCCGCTAACCCAATGGCAGGCGGCATCCATCAGTTTTTTGCCTTTACCCCTGCAACGCTGTTGAAGTAAGCCAGCACCATGGCGCTAGCCAACGTTGGCACATCCAGCACTTGATCAAGTGCTTTCTGGCTAAACGGCACCTCCTTGCCGGCGTCGTCGGTGATGCCAGACCAACCCAGCACCACCTCCCGCGCTACGTCCACATCAAACACCTCATCGGCGTCGATCTTTTTGGCGATGTCACGAATCCATTTCTGCGGCATCCGTTTGAATTGAACATCAAACGTCTGTTTTTCGTGGCGGCCACCATCGACAGGAATATCGAAGGTGACCGGCCAGACGTAGGTATCGGATTGCTTAAGGACAAACGCCATGCAGGAAGCTCCTTTAGGTAAAGGCGAGGCTTAACTCATCATTGCCGGCCGTGGTCGGCACCGCAACGTAGGGGATGTTAAGCATTTGCACGCCATCTTGGTCCCCGTAGGTCGGGTTAGTGATGTCGCACTGGCCAGCTGTAAGGGTGACACGGTTGCCAGCCGTGGTGCCGTGCAGGAATGTGAGGTTCCCGGTGGTCTCGGTTTGGGCGATGCTGAAATAATCCTTAGTAGCCAGCGCCGGAGCCTCAATCATCACAGTGCCGCTGGGGGCGCGGTCAGTGATGAGGATTTCCTTGGTGCAGCCAACCAGCTCGCGGTAAACCGTTTCATTGGCGATATCCAAGCTAACCGACTGAAGGCAGCCGGCATAGCTGAAGAATTGGAAGCTGGACGTGTTGCCCTGCTTGAAGATCAACGGGCTGGCTTGAGCGCTGTAGGTAACGGAAGGCAGCGCCGTGTCTGTCGGGGCGTTGTAAACGCCAATCATCGTGAAGTCGATTGTGGGAATCTGACCGACTTCGGCGTTCAAAACAAACGTGCCCCGGCAGCCGGTCAGGATGTGGCGGATGCCGTCGTTGTTGAAATAAATTGTCGCAGAACTCAAAGAGCTGCTAACCGGCGCATAGGTGACGCTGGTGGCAGCCACGATGGTCTCTGACAATCCACACGCCTGTAGAACGGCGCCATAGCGAGGCGCAGTGCCAGCCGTGCCGGAACCAGCCAGTTCGACCTGAAACGTAATGCTGACGCGCGTGTTAGCCAGCAACTGAGGGCTGTTGCCAAAGTAAGGACGGATCAGATCGCGGCTGACTACATCAGCCTCAATAGGCGTGATTTCCAGGTTCCGCACCAAGAGGGCATCGGTCCCAGTCGGAGTGCTGTCCGTCCCGTAGGTGGATTCCTTTTTAACCTGGATCAGTCTTTTGCGTGTCAGAGCCATCGCTCAGTTCCTCGATTTGGGGTTCGGGAGGCTTTGCTGGCTCAGTCCGCTCGACGAGCGTTCTCTTGCCAGTTTTGGGATTGAGTAGGTAGGACCCACCCATGCCGTAGTGTTCATCCATCATCGTAGCTGCTAGGGACTCAAGGCCAAGTTAGTCACCTGTGTTCGATACTTCACTGCAAAATCGCAAGAGATCACCCCAGATGGCTGGTCTGCTTCTTGCAAGTCAAAGCTAACCGATACCGGCTGAACGTCATAAGCAAAGCCATTGCAAGTCAGGTCAGCCATAATCTTGGCGTGAAGCGACTCAATGATCGGGTCTGCCACTTGATCTGGCACGTCACCCCGAACAATCACCGCGATCCGCACGGTCATTGTCCAATCCAGCGTTGGCAGTGCCGTTAGCTGCTGGCAGACATCGCTGATCGGTTCAACGACAATTGCCGGCAGCTCACCGCGTTGCAACGGTTCAACCCTGCTGCGATAGATCCGCGTACTGACACCCGTGGTGCCCGTCAGGTTGGTGCGGATTCTGGCCAGGATTGACTCGCGATGAGTAGTCATGATGATGCCACCTGAACCACTGTGCAGATAATGCCAGGAATGCTGGGACGGGTAGGACTGCTTCCAGCGGGTTCCGCGTGGATGTAGGCCGCGACGTTAGTGGTTGACCATATCAGCTCAATGTAGTCTTCGGCGTTCAGGCCTAAGACGAAATTGACTGTGCCGATTACGTTACCAGCGATTCCTCCGTGGCTGCTAATAATGCTGAACTTGCTGTCGCTGGCGGGCACGTCCCCACTGCTGCCAGCATTATTCTTGCGCAACCAAACATTGGTGTCGTGAATAGAGCTGTCAGTGTTGCTGAATTGAATTGAAAAGGTGATGCTATAAACGCCTGGATGATCAACCGTTAGGCGCGTTTCTGAGATGACCTTTACGCCACGGCTTGCCGTGTCAACCTGCCGCAGCTTGACCGAATAGGCCGTGTTTGCCAATGCAGCCACTTGAGATGTCCCATCCCAAAACGATCCCCAATATCCAGGGCAACCAAAATATGGCAATTCAGACCATGGCGTTTTGCCGTCGCCAATTTTTAAATTCTCAGTTTCTTTTTCGACGCCAGGTTCTCCTGCCATCAGCACTGGATTGAGTGCCGACCACTGGCTACGAGTGTTGATCTTGAAGGGACCGCTCATGTCTTCTGGATCCCAAGTTGAACAAACTTGCCGTCATCGAGCAACATGGTTTCTCGGACGGTGTAAGCAGTCCCATCCACGGTGATTGAATCGCCGCGAATGAGACTGCCAAAAGCGGAGGTCCTAGCGGTCAACGTGTAATCGGTGGTGAGCACCATTCCATCGCTGATCACTTGACTGGGCATATCCAGAATTCCTTGAGCGGCAGTGGCGCCAGCCGTACAGCTAACGCCAAAGTCCGCCAAGAAAATATCCAGGTCCTCCGCAAACGCCATGATCAGCTGTACTTCGCGGAAGCAAGACCAATCACAGCCACGGCGCCAGCGCCAGTGCCACCAGCAACGGTGGTAGAGACTTTCACAAAGCGCTTCAAAGAAGTCACGTTGACGAAAATCTTTTGCAGCGATGCAGTGTTAGCGGTGGTGGTGGTGAAAGCGCCGCCGCTCACGTCGGTGTAAGAACCGCCGGAAGTGTCGGATTCGGTCAGCTTGACGGCATAGGTGATGCTGGCACCGCCGGCTTCGGCGTCCAACAGCACAGCCATGTCGCCCTCGTAGCCCTGCAGGTCAATAGCAGAGCCGGTCCCGGTTGCGGTCACAACGTCGTTGCGCAGCAGACCGAGAACCGTGGTTTTAGAACCAAGGTTGTGGATGGTCATGATTTAGTCCTCCGTCGAGAGGTAGATGGTTTAGGTGTTGGCTCAGTGAAAACCTGAACCGCTTCAGCCACTTTGTCAGCGGCTGCCACTGCTTTGCCAATGCCGATCAACAGTTTGGCGTCTGAGGGGGAAGCCTCAAGGACTTCCCCAACTCGGACCACCAGACCCGCCAACATTGTCTGTCGCAGGATCTCGATCCTCATGATCAGAGGGTGTTGTTGCCGCGGCTGAAGGATTCAGGATGGCGAATCGCAATGTCGCAATCCTGCATGGCCACCACGCGCACAGTCCCGGAGGTGCTGTGGGTGTAGGGGTCAACCATCAGGTCGAGGCCAGAGAAGTAACCAATGATCAGATCGGCAAAGTTGCCAAACCACAGATCGTTGGATGCCACTTGGTTAGAAAGCACGCCGCGGTAGCCGTTGACTTCACCGCCTTCCATGATGAAGATGCCGGAGCCGGCGTCTTTCTTCGTGGTCTTCAGATTGCCGCGCATTGC
>Ga0315909_10005945_pt1 | contig 13880 bp, 22 predicted proteins | sample LakEriMetagenome_11_FD_203527 | JGI IMG/M metagenome (GOLD analysis project Ga0315909, IMG submission 203527) | Freshwater fungal communities from buoy surface, Lake Erie, Ohio, United States - Buoy 2 MA125 | ecosystem: Environmental > Aquatic > Freshwater > Lake | place: USA: Lake Erie, Ohio...
TTCGGCTTTCGCTGAATACACTGTGTGATCTTGAGCAATGTCTCCACCCATGTGGTCGTTCATCACATCGCCCATAGTCCTCACAAACACCTCGTAGTCCATAGCCTTGGTCATCACCTCGGTCGTGTCATAGAAACTTGTGTAACCAGCCAGTAAGTCTTTACCCACCTTGCGATCAACCTTCTTACCAATGACTGTGATTGGCTTGGTTGGTTGCATACTTTCACAATTGACACGCATGCCTTGATAGATCGGGTATGCACCACGAGTCCCATTACCATGAAGTCTTCCTGTCCATATCATCCCACCCATGCGTGAGTTAGTACATAACTCACCATGCCCATAGGTAGACAAGATGCCTCGATCGCCCTGTCCGTAGCTTGTGCTAGTGAACTCGAACGTATTGTCAGGTCGCACAACGCCAAGAATGTTTGGCGACACCTCGTAGGTGTAGTACTCCCATGTCCCATCACCATGCTGATAACTGCGCAGTTTGGTTGAGCCTTGCTTGGCAAGATTGTCATGCTCTGCCTTCGTCAAAGTAATATGCTTCCAACGCTGACCATGAACGATGTCGAACACGCGTTGTCCATCTTCCTCTCGCACGAGAAAGTATTTGGTGTTATGTCTACGGCTAGCAATAGGGAATCTATTTACAGACCCACGATAGGGTGAGACGCTATTTGAGATGCTATTGAGCCTTACGTAATTCAGTCCTTGCATTGTTACTCTCCTTTATCTTTTGCTTCTGCTGTTTGTTTTCTAATCCACCACAACCAAGTGGTCTCGTCTTTATCTTCTAAGGCTTCTTCAAATGCCCACTGCACATTCCTTGCTAGGTCTTGCAGTTGGTCATGGCGTATCACTTCAAACGCCTCGTTAGGGCGACATTTTTCTGCCGCTTCCCATACTTTCTTCCAACCCTCATCCCAGTCGGTCATGTCAAACCATCCAAGGTAGCCATGCACTCCTTCTTCAAACCCAATTAAATAGAACCGCACCATGCCGTTCTTGTGTGGGATACCACCTTCTTCATTCATCCAATCACTATTCGCGCTCATGTTTCTCTCCTTGCAGTTTGTCTAATTCAACTAACACTTGTCGCCACATCTCGGTCTGTAATTCACCGACTGTGTTAATTCTCTCTAGCGCATACAGATGCGCAGAGTTCGGCAGGTTCTCTAAGAGACTTCTAGCTATCTCATCGACATAGCGGTATTTCAATTTCTCTTGTCCTTTCTTCTCTGCCACCATGTATGCGGTTGAAGTTACCGTCAACCATAGTTGATCAATCATCTCCGAACATAACCTTCTTACCCACAGGCGGTTCAAAGTCACGGCGCTGAGTAACCATCCACAGTGTTGGGTCAGTAATCTTCCAGTTGATGTCGTTCTCTACATACCCGTCAGTGAACACGAGAACACACTCGGCTTTGAGTTTGTTCTTAACTACGTAGTCACTGACACATGAGACCGTAGTTCCGCCACCGCCCAAGGGCTTGAGCATCTTGGCAATGTCGGAGTAGTTGTCTTTAAAGACTTGTTCGCCATGGACTTGGGTATCCCACCAAAGAACACGCACCGCTTCGGGCTGACAGACCTCGCAAATTGAAACCAGTTCGGTAGCGAACTCGGTTATCTCTGCACCGCCTATCGAGCCTGATGTGTCAATGGCTACGATGATCTCGCCAATGCTCTCATTGATCACGCTTGGCAAGTAAATGTCATTAGCCATCTGACGCTTGTTCATGCGACGCCATGTGAACTCATCGTTACCCTTGGTTGATGCGGATACAAACTCACGCAAGGCTTCACGCCAGTCGATCTTGGGTTCCAACAAGTCAGAGATAACTCTAGGAATCTTTGCACCCATACGACCTGCAAGCATCCCGCCTTCACGCAACGCTTTGTCGATACCATCCATTACATCCTTGGCTTCCTCGGGTGACAACTCACGACCAATGAAGTCATGCTCGTCTGACTGAGAGATGTCATAGGTCTTGCCGTTGACTGTGATCGTGTCCTCATCGCCAAAGACTTCGTTACCGTCATCGTCGTTAGATTGTTTCCCACCCGATGGTGGGGGATTACCTTGACCTTTATTGCCTTGACCACCACCGCCTTTGCAATGCTTCTTGAGATAGTTGTATACCTCACGCATCGACCAGTCGTGGAACATTGGGTCATACACAGAGCCTTCGGTTGGCAACGCTACGAGTCGCTCACTTGTGCCTGCGACAGTCCCATCAATACTGACGATGATGTCGTTCACAACAAAGTCAGCCGCGATGTTGGCTAGCTTATGATTCTCTCTAAACATGGCAGAGCCAAACACCACATGCTTCAAGGCTACGTGAAGATTCTCATGCAGGATGAGACCACGCACATTGGGTTCACCTGCGAGACTCTCCAAGAACTTACGACCATATCTCTTGTTGATACCGTCGGTGTATGCAGTTTGCACATTCTCCTCGACAGAGGATGTTCCCATCAACATCACGCCTGAGTAAAGCGCAGTGGATGGATGCTTCATAAGCGTGATGTGTCCACGCTTGATTCGGGTTTCTTGCTTGCTCATCATGGTCTCCAGTAAAACAAATCTAACAATAAAACAATCATTCCTAACAGGAACAACACTCTCTCGAACTTCTCGTATCTAGTGAACATCACTCGACCTCCTTGAACTCAATGAAGTCATCGGTCTCGGTCACCTTGATAGTGCCTTTGGCAATCTTGACCAACAAATCACAGGTCACCATGCGGTGATGCTTTAACTCACCACGCAGATAGCCATAGCCAAGTGAAGCACCGATCGCCCACGCCAATAGAAACAACTCAGCAATACTGAATGTCATAGAACCTCCTGAAGATTAAGAACCCACGTTGTCGTGGGATTAAGTTTTAGAACAACTCGTGGTTGTTCTTAGCCCACTCAGCGATCTTGGCATTGTTGCGAGCCAAGCGGATGGACTTCGTATTGCGCATCATCATTGTGAAGAACACGCCTTGCACCTCGGATGAGGGAATACGCTCAACAAACATCATGAACTTAGTCAACTGATCTTGTGTCTCCAATACATCTACTGCTTGAAACATGATCATCAACTGCGCACTGATGTCCTTGGGCATGGGGATGCTCTCGGGAGACTTGACGATGTCCTTCACATCGATCAATGATTTCTCCATTGATATAAAAGCAGCCATGTCGCCTGCGAATGACGCACCCACTGTGCCTGCCAACGCTACCTTCGTGCCGTTCTCACCGATCGCATCACGATTGCGCACGATCACGTCAGCCTTCGCCAACGAACGAGGGGACACAAACGATAAGGAACTCATAGATGGTTTGAAGATGTATGGGTTATCGTTCTGATCGCCAGTCGTGTACGATGCCAAGCAACGAGGGAACATTGCAACAGATGCACGAATGACACGAGAGATACCATTCTCTGATGCCCATTGCAACCACTCGTTCACATTGGGCTTCGCCATGCGCATGATGCAAACACGATTGCCTGCGTGGGCAAGCATGGAGTCACCCACACCATCGCCTGCATTGTTCGATGTTGCAAAAACTAGAGACCCACGTGGCAGTGGCTTGTCACCTGCCATACGCTCAAGAAACAACCTAGTGAAAACTACCTGCAATAGCTTAGGCGACTTCATGAACTCGTCAGCCAAGATAACCTTAGGCTTTGGGTCGTTCAGATTGAACAAGCTGGAGACGTAATACTCAAGGGTCTGAGTCGTGTGGTTGGGGATAGTCATGCCAATGTCTGACATATCTTTGACAGGGCAGTCGATGTAGATGTAGTCGTACTTGTCGCCTGCGATGCTCATACCATCGGCAGGGCTACGCCACTTGTCGCCATTGTCCTCTGCAATCATAGCCAACAGGGAAGTCTTGCCACAACCAGGTTCGGACTGTATGACAGGCGTGATCTCTGAAGCTATTAGGGGAATGATTCTGCGCAGTTCGTTGATAGAAACTGTCTCGATCGTTTGTACTTTTGACATGATGTATTACTTTCTTTACTGAATGGTTACTAGACGGATTAATTATTACTTACACACACTTGAACGAACTAAATTTACCGAGGATGTCGTCAATGTCCTCCTTCACTGCGTGACGCACCGCATCGGACTCACGAATGTCCTCTGCCGTTACACCACTCAATGCTCTCTCCAATGATGCCCGCGCTTCTTCGAGCTGGGGATCACCGCTTAGATTGAAACCCTTGAATGTATCGCACATCTCTTTGGCTTTCAATATGGTCGTGTCGTAGATCTTGCGCTTCTTGGTCTTGGTTTCGCCAGTGTTGTCGTCAATGCCAACATCGTCTACACCACAGCAATGGCTGATCGACTTCATAACTTCGATGAACCTTGATTGCTGTTCCACCATCACGTGAGATACTATTTCCTGTGCTTGTTGGCTATAAGTGGCAAACAAATCCTCTGCGATGTCTGACGCTATGCCACATCTGAAATCTGACATGGGAACTTCCGACACGAAAAGCTGGACACCGAACTTAGATACCAGTTGCTCTTTGGCGGGGTAGTCATTGCGGTCGAACATATCGCCTTGCTTGAACGCCATGTCCGAGACAATACTATCGTAGGCAAGGATGAAGTCCGAGAGCAGGGTATTGAACGCACGCTGATGCTCATGATATTCTTGCTTGAACTTGGGCATATCCACTGACGGCAACAAGTCCTGTGAGTTGTTCCATCTATAAGTCCTGCGCTTGACCCAGTTATAGATAGTCTGACGATAGTTGACGATCGCCTTGTGACGTGGGTGATCTGCCAAGAGGTTCTTGACGTAGCGCCCCGCGCTCTTGTCTGCATTCTTTGATGCAGTAACTTCATTGCTGATGATGCGGTCTTGCTTCGTCGCTGACCATACATTGACATCCACGCTCACGAGGACTGCTGATGAGGCAAGGCTGATGAGGTGATCGGGTTTATGTAATTCCATAACTCTCTCCTTTGGTTGAAAACAAATCCCACGCTTACGTGGGTCTCTAAACAGTGGGGTAGCTGATCTGCTCTCCCCACTAGCTATAAGTATAACACAACTTGACCTTTGAGTCAAGGGTTTTACTCAAGTTTTTTCTACGACCAGTCTGTGATGATCTGTCTGCTGATCTGTATCCATGACCACTCATAGTCTCCGTTGGCGCGCTCCTCTGTGTCAGTTGTATCCTCACCCACGCGCATGAAGATAACTCCAAGCCTGCAATGAAGTGTCCCTTCGCACACCTGCCTGACCCAATCCTCCGCTAGTCCGACCAACGCCATGTGACTGTCTACATCGGCATAACTCTCATACCACTTCACATCCTCGGCATTGAAGTTGATCTCTTGCCTGCCCTCGATTATTGCCACCTCCTTCAAGGCAAGGGCGTACTTGGGGTTGCTCTTAGCTTCCGCTAAGAATGTATAAAACGATTGCTCGTTGTTGGTGTCGTGGTCATCCACGAACCGAATCGTGTATGCCACATCTGATCTATAGCCCATCTGTATCTCCTTCTTCCTCCACATAGGGAGTGCCTCCTGCAACTATCTTTGCTAACAAGAGCATTAGGTCTTCATCTGTCAGGCGACCATGTGGCTCATCCATGTTCACCGACACCTCGTATGGCGCATCGGGCTCACAGTAGAACATTGACCCACTGATGACCGACACCTCCATCACCCCATCCTTTCGTGGGATGCTATATCTAGCATGGTAATGATGCTCATAGTCCATGCTACCGCGCACGATCTGATGTTGCCCATGCTCAGTGATGTACTCGCTGAACGGCAAGGCAGGCTTGTCCCTGTCTATGGGCATGAACACCGCCCTCATGTGGGCGAATCTGCGATCTTGATTTCTCATCGGTGTAGCCCTCCCTTGTTGTTGATACCTTTGAGATCTTCCATGTCGGTGATCATCATGTAGTTGCTCTTGTGCATAGGCACGATGGTGCGCACTGCGTCATGCGAGAGTTTCTCCCCACATGGCATACAGTGTTTGTAACCAAGCTTCCACCTGTCCGTGGCATACTCTTCATCGCAGTTACGGCAATGGGGTTTGTAGCTTTTCATAGCGCCATCCTTCCAATAAAATCTTCTTCCTGCAATGGAGGCAGGGTGATTGCCTCGTTGATCATGTGCCATACATCCTTGAGTGACTCCATGTCCTCTGAGCCTGTGCTTGGGTTGCAGTAGGCGTAAGGCTTGTTCTCCTTGTCGTAATAAACTTCTTGGAGACAGAACCAATCTTCACCACCGTTCTCTGTCTTTGTGTTTACGATGCGATAGTTCCAATGCATGATTAGTTCTCCTCGTATGAGTGGGTGACTACGCCCATGGTCTTGATGCGGTACTTGTTCTCGTATCCCTCATGAGTGTCGCCTTGGATGCAGATGTGCATCTCGTACTCGGCAGTGTCCCGATGGTCATACAACGCCAAGGGTTTGCCGTTGCACAGAAGCAGATACATACTGCGTACTGTTGGCTCTTGTTGTTGACGTGCAGGCTCGAAGTCGAGCGGTGCGTATTGAACTTTAACTTTTCCCATAATGATCTCCTTGGTGAATGAGCAGTTGCGCAACAGTTGCGCGCAACTCCCTAGTGGTTTGTGTGATTAAAGAATGTCGTAGCCAGTCAAGTACTGGAACGCCTCGACCTCGTTCATAGGCTCGGTGATGGTCAAGCCTTCATGCTCGTCATCGATATCACCGAACTCATCGAAGCCATACTCACGATCAAGGAACTCAAGGTTCTGTGTGTGGTATGTATCGATACGGCAGTCAACGGCTAAATAGTCATCCACGCCATCGTGGGTATTGACATTGCATTGACGGGACTTGGTAAGACGCAAAGTCTTGCGCACTGAACGAGGCATAGCCTGCATCCAGTCTGACGAGTTTGCTTTCTTCTCAGGTAATGCTGTAACAAATGAAACTATCATGATCTCTCCTTGGTTCCTGCAAAGGACACCGATTGGTTGAAACAAAACCCACGCATACGTGGGATGCTGATTAGGGTCGCTTACTACTTACCTCCCGACCCAGACTCCAGTATAACATAACTTGACATATGAGTCAAGCAGTTAATAAAAAAAGTAGTTTTGTACGGCAGTTGGAGGCAGGGAAACTGTGCGCTGAGTTTTGTTCTAATGTTCTAGCTTGTTCTACTTTTCGTACTATGCTTATAGAACGGATTTTGGGGGGTACGTGTTCTCTAAGTTGTTGTTTTTATTAATTATTTTATAAAAAAATATATAGTTGTTCTAATGTTCTACGGAAAATGGGTATATGCCTCCCTTTTTCGGATTTTTCGCTTTTTGAGTTGCATTGGCTGAGAAGCCTTTGCTTTCTGCACTTTTTGCCGAATCTACCCATCCCATCCAAAAAACGTAGAACATTAGAACAAAACCTCCGCAACCCGCATGGATCCTCACTTTTCTTGTTCTAACTATGCTTATAAAAATAGAACATGTTCTACTTTTTTGTAGAACGAAGCCTTCACACTGTCATTTCTGAGAACGGTAGGCGATGCAAAGCAATTCCACGTATGCGTGGGACGCTAATTAAGAGCCTTGTTCACGCCATGCGCGCCCTCTCGCGCGCGTCGAAAAATAACTGGTCTCAAAATAGCAGGCACAAAAAAAGCCCACATGGCAAAAACCATGTGGGCTTGGGTCACAACATCATTTGTTGTATGTCGTCCAAAATGCTTTTACAGCAAGTGCATACTTGGCGCTGTTCGCTGTTGTGTCGCGTTTTGCCTCTTTCACTTTCACCGATTTCGTTTGTGCATCGAATATTTTGGTCATCGATTCTGTGAAATCTAATGTGGTGCGTGATGTTGTCCTGCCGTTCCTTTTATCGAGTATGCGTTTGCAAGCTCGTTTTAGGTCACCTAATCGATTAGAACAGTAATCACCCACATCGTCACGGATCGTTTTTATGATCCCATGCAAAGCTGGGTTTGTGTTTTTCAGTTTACCGAATTCTTGGCTTGAATAGGCAAACGCATAAGCCACACCGATCTCGATCTTTTCAACCTTTGCATTTTTGATCTGCTCGGGTGTTGCGAGAATGTAATGGTCATTGACCACAGCATAGACCTTGGCAGGGTGACGTTCGTTGTGTCGCATACGATAACCGTCATACAACATTTCCTTTGCTTCGCTTGGGATGTCCTCGGGAAACCCTGCGATGTGCGCCAAGGCATATTCACCCTGTGCGTCTAAACTGTCACCTGTACCTGCCTGTTGATAACCGAGATCTTTCAATGATGAAATGGTAGACATAATGTCCTCCTAAAAAGTTAATGAAACATCACCTAGTTGTTTTCTAAGTGATGATGTATCTTGGCATAGTGTGGGTGCTTAAGTAAAGTTCCACAGGGGAATGGGACACTATTTAAGGGTTTTGTGAGCCACGCACGCACTCCCGCGCGCGACAGAAAATAACTGGTCTCAAATAGCACAGGCGTAAAAAAACCCCGCAGACCTTGCGATCTGCGGGGTTGGTCAGCTAAGACTTACTTAGCTTCTGAGTGTTTCCACTTCACCATAAAGGCGACTTTAGCTTCATTGAACCGCTTGTCGTCGGCTGACTTGTCTCCACGATTTTTCGCAGACACTAGGCGGTCAGGGGCGGTCTCTTTGAACCACGCTTCGACAAACTCAGCGAAGTCTTTATTGACTCCACGCTGTCTCTCTTTGCCCTCATTGAGAATCTTCGTGGCGGCTCTTTTCAAGTCGCCCAGTCGATTAGAGCAATAGGTAGAACACTTCTCTCTGATCTCTTTAACAAGAGCGTGGAGAGCGGGGTTGGTGTTTGCCAGTTTGCCAAACTCTTGCGCTGAGTAAGAGTAAGCATATGGGACACCAATTTCAACCTTCTCTACATTGTCAGCCTTGATATGCTCAGGCGTGGCACGAATGTAGTGATCGTTGATAACCGCATACATGACTGCGGGTTGAAGCGCATTGAACTTCATGCGATAGCCTTCATACAGTTGGTCTTTAGCTTCGACTGGGACTTCTTTGGGGAAGTCTTTGATCTGAGTAAGAGCAAAGCGGGCGACTGACTCTAAGGTCTGGTGCGCACCAGCTTGTTGGAAGGCTGAGTCTTTCAAAGAAGTGAAAGAAACTTGCGTAGCGGACTCTACGGCTTTAACGGCTGATTTTGCCATGTTCAAATCTCCATAAGAATGAACGATTAAGAAAACACTGGGGGCTGAATTGCTGACCCAGTGATATAACAATACTCTAGTGGAGGGTCTTAAGTAAAGTTTCATGGGGGAGTGGGTCTCTATCTAGCGACCTTGTGACTCGCACGCACTCATACGCGCGACGGAAAATAACTGGTATCACTCGCGCACTATTACTATATGTGGGACAAAGTGATGGCACAAAAAAAGGGAGCCGAAGCTCCCTTGGTCACCGCTTGAAGTAGTCGACAGGCAACTTACTGAACGGGATGTCATCAAACTTAGCGCAGAACATTGCACGCATCACTTGATTGTTAACCGCCATCTTAAACATCCGATGGTTCTGAAGGAGACTGAACTGCCGCTTCTCCTTCACCGCTTCCCATGTAGCGTGGCGGACCCAAGTCCGCCACACATTCGATTGACCGATGGTCACTCGTCGTCCTTACTTTCTATCCTAGGTAAGATCAATGTGATCAATACCGTACTGATTACCAAGCCTATTAACCCAAGCCACATACCTTGTGGTATCAACATGGATAACGATAGGGCGAATGTGATCGTACTGACCACCAAAGCTAAACCGTAATACATACCATCTCCTTAAGATGGGGGATGCTGTCACCATCCCCCTTGTTGCTTAGCGTTTGTACCGCACTGCAACTGTACGACCAAACAGGTTGGTCACCTTTGCAAACACATCCTTGTTAGGATATGCATACATCCACTGCTTAGCACCGCTAAGTGTCCAAGCCTTGTGAGTCTTTACCAACTCACCCCAACGTACATTTACTGTGTACATGTCAGTCTCCCTTCAGAGAATCTGCAACCACAACCGTGTTGCATTGGGTATAGATTAGCGTGGAAGGGGGGCATAAGTAAAGTTTGGGAGGGGACACCCCCCATCCCCCCACCCCCCAAGGCTGTCAATGGGTCCCCCCGCATACCCCATACCCCCTAACACGCACAAATAACTCCACATTTTTCCCAAACTCCTCACGAATTACACAGGGGCACGCATCCATAATTGTTGAAAAATCCCGTCCATCCTGTCCAATTACACACCCCGGGTACGCAGAAAAATATTTATAAGTAAAGCTAGTTGCACAATTGACTGTTGCGTGTAATTCGTGAAACCCAGTATCCATGCGGGTTCCCAGCCATTAGGTACGTCTCGCCGCCACACCCCATTGCCGATTTCGATCCCCATCTGAAGTACCCCCACCCCCTCTTCATTTCTCCGCTTTTTCTCCGCTTTTTCTCCGCTTTTTCTCCACAGAAACACCCCCCATCATGGGACCCAAACCTCCCCTTGCACAAAGATATATTTTTCTGTTACATTTAGAACAACTGCCGAAGGAGCCTTCGCTGACATGGATGAATTAGTACCGCACATCGAGGAAAACATTCCTCTGCCACAGAACGCCAAAGACGCGTTCCCTGAGTTGTCGCCTGCTGAAGAATTGCAGATGCGAGCCAACGTCATCAAATTAATGTCTGACCTTACGGGTCAGCAGATATCCCCTACCAAAGATAACGCCGCGCAAGCTACAGAGTTAGCTCGTCAGATGGCCGCTGACCCTAAACATAGACCTGAGTTTGCTAACTACCCTAACGAAACATTGGCGTTTCTTGCAGGTATGGTCGCGCAGATGAACGTATCTATTGTTGAAGAACTATCAGATTTCAAACTGTATGTAGTTAACAAACTTGTATTCGAGATAGAACACGCAAAAGACGCCAAAGCACGCCTTACTGCCATAAGAAATTTAGGTGAAGTAGATGGTGTAGACGCGTTTAAGAAACGTACAGAAGTTACGCATAAGATTTTATCTGCCGAAGAGGTAGAAAAAGAACTTTTGGAGACCTTACAGAGTCTTGAAGGTAAGGTCATCGACGTAGAAGCCCGCGAAGTAATAAAGAACGATGCAAAAACTGACGCCTGAAGCTATTTTTAAGCTGCGGCAAGCCTTGCCAGCCATGCCTGACAAGCAGAAAAGACGCACGCTTGACTTGTTGAAACAGTACGATGCGCAGATGACCCAGACTTTGGGTAAGGAGAGCTTCCTTGACTTCATCAACCACGTCTATCCCGGCTATAAAGTCGGACCTCACCATCTTAAACTTATTCAAATCTTTGAAGATATTGCTGCTGGCAAGAAAAAACGCGTCATTGTTAATATTGCTCCACGACATGGTAAGTCTGAACTCATATCTTATCTTGCACCAGCATGGTTCTTGGGTAAGTATCCTCAGAAAAAAATTATCATGGGGTCTCACACGGCAGATCTGGCTGTTAACTTTGGCCGTCGTGTGCGTAACCTCGTTGGATCGGAAGCTTATAAAGGTATATTTCCGCAAGTAGAGCTTCAGTCTGACTCTAAATCTGCCTCACGGTGGGGTACTAACTTCAATGGAGAATATTTTGCTATTGGTGTCGGAGGTGCTCTTGCTGGTCGTGGCGCTGATCTATTTATTATTGACGACCCTCATTCGGAACAAGAAGCTAAGACTGGGAGACCGGACGTTTTCCTTCCTGCTTGGGAGTGGTTTCAGTCTGGCCCTCTCCAGCGTCTTATGCCGGGTGGCGCTATCATTATCGTGATGACCAGATGGTCTAAATTGGACCTGACGGGCATGATTGTTCAGCAAACTGAACGAAATGAAGACGTAGATCCGTGGGAAGTGGTCGAATTTCCTGCAATTAAAGACGATGGACAGGCACTTTGGCCAGAATTTTGGGATGTTGAGGAGTTATTAGCCAAAAAAGCAGCCCTGGACATCCGTTATTGGAACGCGCAGTACATGCAGAAGCCTACTTCTGAGGAAGGAGCGCTAATTAAACGCGAATGGTGGCAAATTTGGGAAAAGGAAGACCCTCCCGAATGCGAGTTTATCATTATGTCGCTTGATGCTGCACAAGAAGCCACTAATAGGGCTGACTATAACGCTTTGACGACGTGGGGTGTGTTTTATAACGAGGAAACACAAAACTTTGCCATCATCTTGCTCAATGCCATCAAGAAAAGGATGGAGTACCCAGAGCTTAAGAAGCTGGTGCTAGAAGAATATAGAGAGTGGCAGCCAGATGCGTTCATGGTAGAGAAGAAATCCAACGGATCGGCGCTCTATCAGGAGTTTAGGCGCATGGGCGTGCCTGTAGGGGAGTTTACTCCGGGCAAAGGACAAGACAAAATAGCGCGTGTGAACGCAGTGTCTGACTTATTTGCATCCGGCATTGTGTTTGCGCCAGACCACCGGTGGGCTAAGGAAGTAATAGAAGAGTGCAACGACTTTCCAGCTGGCACCAACGACGACTTGGTGGACTCGACAACGCTTGCGCTGTTAAGATTCCGGCAGGGTGGGTTTTTACGACTTCCGACAGACGAGCCGGAAGATAATTTTTTAAAACAGTATCGCAAAAAGGCTGCGTACTACTAAGGATACATCATGGCGACAAATATGGACAAGGCTCTGTACGAGGCTCCTCAAGGACTGGATCAGTTGGGGGCAACAGAAGAACCAATCGAGATCGAGATTGAAGACCCTGAGTCAGTACGCATCGGTATGGGCGATGTAGAGATTGAGATTGAGCCAACAGAAGACGATGATGAGTTTAGCAAGAACTTGGCTGAAGACATCCCTGATGATGTTCTTGCCGCACTTGCCACTGAGTTGATTGGCGACTACGAGTCTGACGTGTCTGCTCGCAAAGATTGGGTACAGACTTATGTAGATGGTCTAGAGCTTCTAGGCTTGAAGATAGAAGAAAGAACAGAACCTTGGCCCGGTGCTTGTGGTGTGTACCACCCACTCTTGACTGAAGCAGTTGTGAAGTTCCAAGCTGAGACCATGATGGAGACATTCCCTGCGGCGGGACCTGTCAAGACTAAGATCATCGGCAAAGAAACCCCAGAGAAGAAAGACGCAGCGGAGCGAGTTCAAGAAGACATGAACTACCAGCTTACTGACGTGATGAAAGAGTACAGACCTGAGCATGAGCGCATGCTCTGGGGCTTGGGCCTTGCTGGTAACGCGTTCAAGAAAGTGTATTTCGATCCTGCCCTTGATCGTCAGGTGTCTATGTATGCGCCAGCGGAAGACGTGGTTGTGCCATACGGTGCTTCAAGTCTTGCTGATGCGGAACGTATCACGCATGTGATGCGTAAGAACAAAAATGATCTTAAGCGATTGCAGCATGAGGGTTTCTATCGTGATATTGACTTGGGTGAACCTACCCAGACGATGGACGAAGTAGAAAAACGTATTGCAGAAAAGATGGGCTTTCGTGCAACACAGGACGATCGTTATAAACTTTTGGAGATGCAGGTCGATCTTGACCTAAAAGGATATGAACACGAAGATGACGGCAAAAAAACGGGGATCGCGTTACCATACATCGTCACGATTGAAAAGGGCACAACGAACATCCTTGCGATCCGCCGCAACTGGGAACCAGACGACGAACTCTGCCAAAAGCGCACGCATTTCGTCCACTACGGTTACATTCCCGGGTTTGGTTTTTATAATTTTGGCCTTGTCCATCTTATTGGTTCTTTTGCTAAATCTGGTACTTCTATTCTTCGTCAGTTGGTGGACGCTGGAACTCTATCTAATCTACCCGGGGGATTTAAAACTCGAGGACTACGCACCAAAGGCGACGA
>Ga0315909_10005947_pt1 | contig 13879 bp, 15 predicted proteins | sample LakEriMetagenome_11_FD_203527 | JGI IMG/M metagenome (GOLD analysis project Ga0315909, IMG submission 203527) | Freshwater fungal communities from buoy surface, Lake Erie, Ohio, United States - Buoy 2 MA125 | ecosystem: Environmental > Aquatic > Freshwater > Lake | place: USA: Lake Erie, Ohio...
AGATGGTCGGCGCGTTTGGGGCTGGTGGGTCCAGCCTGTCCGGCTCTGCCATTGGCGCATTGAACGACCGCAACCGGCGCAACACGAACAATGCCTTTACGCAGTACGACAATGCTCTGGCAGGCATATCGAACACCGGCAGCGCAATCAGCATGAACCAAGGCGCGCAGGGCATGAACACTGCCAGCCAGATCGGCGCAAACAACCAGAACGCCGCAGCGGCTCGCGGGTCGAGCTACATGAACACAGCCAACGCGCTGAACAGCGGCTTGCAAAACGCGACGAACGTTTATGCTTACGGCAAAGGCAGCGGCTGGTTCGGCGGCGGCGGAACGCAAGGCGCAGCGCCACAGGGTTCGTTCGGCGGCACGCCTGTAAGCAATTACTACACTCGTCCGACATTTTAGGGGCAAACCATGTACAACGCACTTGAAAGCATTCAGGCATTCGAAGCTGGCAAGACGCAGCGCAAGGACCGCGAGCGCGAGACGGCCATGAAAAGCATCGGCAACGCCTTAGCCGGCGGTGACATTACAGGCGCCGCGTCTCAGGCGTTTGCAGTAGATCCGATGTACGGAATGCAGATCCAGCAATACGGCGACGGTCGCAACGCCCTCGCGCTCCGCAAGGACATTGGCGGCATGCTTGCCGGCGGAGACCGCAAAGGCGCAGCAGCCAAAGCCTACGGCGCGGGAGAATTTGAAATGGGCGCAAACATCGACGCACAGATTGCGCAGATGACGCAGCAGCAGCGCCAGGACGCGCTGTTCCTTTCGGGGGAACTTGGCAACGCAGCGCTGACCCTGCAAGGCATCACAGACCCGCAACAGCGCGCTGCTCAATGGCAACAGATGCAAGGCCGGTTCGTCAACGATTTCGGCATGGACCCGGCAGCGTTGGCACAGTTTGACCCGATGGATGACACTGCGCTGCAACGGGCAATTGGCGAGGCGCAAAGCTTTTCCGACCGCCTTGCAGGCCAGCGCGCGGATCAGATGTTTAATTACACCATGGGTCAGGACGAGCAGGCGCAGAGCAATTGGGAGCGGGCGTTCGCGGCAGATGAGGCGGCCCGTCGGGCGACGGCGGCGAGCGCTGGCAAGTTTGGCGTTACCCCGGTTTATGCCCGAGATGAAAAAACCGGCAAGCGCGTCATTTTGCAAACGAACAACGCAGGCGGCGTGTCGCAAGCCGACCTTCCAGAAGGCCTTGTTCTGGAGGACGATTACAGCCGGACGTTTGATCGAGAGACCGCAAAAGAAGACGCCAAAAAAGCCGCATACGAAAGCACGGCCGGCCGCGCCCTGTCCGCTTTCGAAACCAAGGCTGACTTGCTTGTCAACCAGATCGACACTGCAATCGATCAGACAAATCAATGGAACGCGGGCGTTCTTGGCCAGTTCATTGCGGCAGGCGATCTGGACGGCACGCTGGACGCCATCGGTGCCAAGGCCATGCTTAGCGAACTGATCGCCATCAAGGAGCAAGGCGGCACGATGGGCGCTCTGTCCGACTCTGAGGGCGCTGCGTTGCGGAATGCGGCTGTCAACGTTGCCCGTTCACAGAGCGAGAAACAGCTTGACGCCAACCTGCGGACCTACCGTCTGCAAGTTGAGAAGACTAAGATGACGATGAAGAAGGCGTTCGAAGACGAATACGTCAACGGGCCGAATGCGGTGCGAGGGCCGGCCGCGCCGGCTGCGCCAGCGGCAACCGCTCCGAACCTGTTCGAAAACCTGATGAACATGTACCTGCCGAAATGATCACTCCGGCGCGTACTTCCGAACGAGGGCGTCAATCTCTTCGGAAACCTCGTGGGCCTCTTCGACCTCTTGGGTGCGGACTTCTTCAAGGGATGCGACCCGCGCCGAAAGCCGGTCATTTTCACGCCACGCAAGCCAAGCGTTTGCAGCAAGGGCGAGCGACAGGAACAGCGCAACTGCACCAGTAAGGGAGCGCTGGTTTGCCAGCTTCTCAATCTCATAGGCCCACCCGTGAGGATCGGTCATGCGATCCGCCCGCGCCTTCGCCTTTAGCTTGTCAACCATGCCCATAAATTGCCCCTGATGCGGAATCGAAAACCGCATCGTACTGAGATTTGGAGTTGCTGTTAATGGCATACACGCGTGAACAGATCGGACAGGCGCTGAAGGCAGCGCACGAGGCGGGTGACGTGGAAGCGGCGCGCACGCTCGCCGTCGCTTATCGGGACTGGAAGCCTTCGACCCCTGATCCGGCTATGAACCGCGCCTCCGAGCGGGCAAACATGGCGTTCCGCGCTAACGAAAAAATTGCCCCCGCTGATCTCGCCCAACTTGGCCGCCCAGACTTCTCTAGCGCCGCAATGGCCCGTCTGCCGGCGCCTACCATGTCGGTTGCCGAATTGAACGCATTCGACGCGCAGAAGCGGCTGGAAAAGGAGCGGATGCGCGTCCCTGACAGCGACTTCAAGGAACGTTCAATCATTGCGCTGAACGTGCCAACGTTCGGCAGTGGCCCCCGGTTTGCTGCGGGAATGCAGACCCTTGGCGCTTTGGCCGCAACCCCGTTTGTAGAGGGTGACATCATTGACCGGGAAGGCATTTCCGGCGCGACAAGCCAGTTTCTCGATGAGGCGCGCATTCACCAGCGCCGCGCGCGGGAAGAGCGCCCGCTTGAAAGCATCGGCACCGAAGTCGGGCTTGGCCTGCTTCAAGGCAAAACGCTGATTGACACGTTCGGCAAGAAACTGATCCCGCAGGCCAACACGGTCGCCAACGTCGGCCGGGTCATTGGCGTCGGCACTGGCTATGGTGCCGCGTATGCCGGATCTCAGAACGAAAGCGGGACGCTGGAAGGCGTGGCCCAGGATGCTGCATTTGGCGGCGCTATAGGCGGCATCAGCGGCGGCGTTCTCAAAGGCGCAGAGGCCCCGGCGCGCGTCACCTATCGCGCGGGCAAGGAAGCCGCGGCGACTATCAGTGATGCCCTGTCTGACCTTCTCGGCAAGGCTGGCGGCGCGCGGGACAAGGTGGCGCAGGAAGTCGCCCTCGCCGCTGTGCGCCGGTCAATGGAACGCTCTGGCATGAACATCAACCAGATTATGGATCTGGTGAAAAAGTACGAGGGCAAGCCTGCGGTGCTGGCCGAAGTCATCGGGCAGGATGCGGTCAACGCGCTGACGGCCCTGACGCGCCGCCCAGGCTCTACGCCGCAGAAAGCCCAGGACCTCATTGAGGAGCGGTTCTATGGCCGCCCTGACCGTATGAAAGCAGACGTTGAGGAAGCGACAGGCATCCCCATCGGCCAGCTTGACGACACACTGGACGCGCAACTGATCGAGCGTCAACAGGCTGCAAAGCCCATCTATGACGCGCTTTACAAGCAATACAGCACCATCAAATCGTTCGGGGAAAGCCTGAAGCGGATTAACCGCCTTGCCCGCACCCCCGCCATGCAGAAGCACCTGAAACTGGCAGAGGAAGCGGTAAAGACGCAAGCCGCGATCCGTCAGGTTCCGGTCTCCAAGATGTCCAAGATGGAATATTGGGATCTGGTCAAGCGGTCGCTGGATGACGAGATCAACTCAGCCGTGGCAAAAGGCGAAGCGCGCACCAAGGTCGGCGCAAGTGTTGCGGACCTGACGCAGCTTAAGTCTGCCATTACAGACGAATTTGACCGGCTGACAGGCGGCGCATACGCCGCAGCGCGCGAAGCAGGCGGCGAGGCGCCAAGGCTTCGGGCTGCGGCTGCGGCTGGCCAGAAAGCCCTGCAAGCCCGCAACCCGCGCGATGTGGCAAAGACTGTTGCCGCCACGCTGTCACAAGACCTGCCCGCCCTTCGCGCTGGCATCGTTGACGACCTCGGCACCCGTATCGACAAGGGCATGACGCCGGGCCGTGTCCGCGTGCCTGACGTGGCCGGCAAGCTGCGCGCCGGGCTGGGCGACGAGTCGGCTAACAAGCTGATCAACCGCCTTGATGCAGAAGCAACCTTGAGCGAAACAGGCTCCCGCTGGGCGCCCCGCATGAACTCCGTGACCGGAACAGTCATGGAAAGCGGCGCCACGCAGATGGGCGACGACCTGATCAACGCAGGCATGAACCTGGCGACCGGCAACAAGGTCGGACTGGTTCGGCAAGCCATCAACTTCATGCGCCAGCGCGGTTTCTCCCAGCGCCAGATTGATGCGATTGGCGACCTGCTGTTGTCCAGCCCTGAAGAAGGCCTGAGACGCCTCAAGATGCTGGCGCCAGACGGCGCTCCGACAAATGCGCTTGCGCCGGCTACTGGCGCGGCAGGTGGCGCTATTACGCCGCCCCCCGCAGGCGGAACACCAGCGGCAAACGCGCTTGCCCAGAAACCCGGCAAGCTCGGCACCCGCACAGCAGACGCTGCCGCAATCGCCACGCTCGGCCTTCAGGGAGGCACTGCAGATGCAGACACGGGCGGTCTGTCGGCAGAGCTTCAGAAGGCAAACGAGCGGATCGCGCTTGCCGAAAAAACAGTGGCGGACACCCGAAGCGGCATAACCAAGCTGCAAAGCCAGCTCGAAATGCTCCAAGACCCAGATGGCGACCCGAAACAAAAGCAGCGCGTCCTGATTGCCCGTGGGCACAACCTCGGCACATATGGCGAAAAGGGCGATGGCGTTGACGGCGACCTGCGTCCGGGTGGCTATTCGTTCAACGCCATCAAGGCTGAAATGCAAAAGATCGAATCCGATCTGGCCCGCGAACAGGCCAGCTTGGAAAAGGCGCAGATCGCAGAAACAAAGGCGCTTGACGCTGCCAAGCAAGTCCGGATGCAAAAAATTCAGGCCGATGCTCAACCAGGCAAAAACACAGAACTGGCAAGGGAGTTCGGGCCTTATGGCGGTGTCGCTGCCGGCATTGCCGCTGCTTACCTTATGAGACGCGGCGCCGGACAAAAATTTGCTAAAGCATCACAAACTGCTGCGGACAGCGCCAATGCATTGCTTACGCGTGCGCCAATCAGTCTGCGCGCGGGCGTGCAGCATCCAAACAGCATAAACGTCCGGGCAACCAAGCTAAACGATTTCGCCCGGCAGGGAGGGGCGCCAAGTGGCACTACGCCGTTTGATGACAAGCAGACAGGCTCGTTTAGGCCGCGCGCTAAGAAGAACACTGTAGACCCGTCCGATCTGTATCCCAATCCGGGCTTTATGGCCTCACGCCTCCGCATCCCTGATTATGGCTGGTCAGCAACCGGCCTTATTGAAGCGCAAGTGGCGGGAGGGTTCCGCGCCAAGGAAGAAAAGAAGATTGCCGAATACGAAGCAGACGTTGAACGGTTTGCGGCAAAAGGCGACGAGGCAGGCCTTCAGAGAGCCAGCGCAAACCTGCAACAAGCCAAAAATATGTATGCCATCGCGTTGGCCTTTGAGCGTGCAGGATATGCCTATGCCGGGACGCGAATGCTTGCAGGCTTGAAAGACCCTTACAAGTTTGTCCGGCCAGACATTAAGGGTTATGAAGAAGAGGCTAGCTCACTTCGCACGGCGATGAACAAAAAATAGGGCTTCCGAAATCGCGCCAAACGCGATCATGGCCAGGCAGGCCCATAGCGGAAACATTAAACCGCCTTGCGAGTTGATGGGGATCAAACCCGTCACACCAATTACCAGCGCGCAAGTGCTCAAAAAATTCCAGACTTTAATCACGAAGGACACCCAATGGAAAACGAACAATTATTTGACCAAATGGTACAGCTTCTCGGAGAGCTTGTCACGACAGCCGGCCCCGAATGGACGCTCCAGTTCCTGCAAGCCGGGATCGAGGAAGCCGGTGCGGGCGGTCAAATGCAGCCCGAAATGATGTCCCAAGGTGGCCCGCAAGCCATGCCGATGCGCCCGCAGGCGCCGCGCAACGCCCTTTCGGGCCAGTAACCTACCCACCTACAATTCAACACTAGACGAGGTGCCAGATGGCAACTGCGATCCCTTTCGGCTGGCAGGTAGAGAATGCGGCTGGCACGCCTGTGTCCGGTGCAAAGATCTACTTCTACATCCCGACGACCCAGACGCTGCGAACGCCTTACAGCGATACCGCGCTAAGTGTGCCAACGGCCAACCCGGTCGAAGCGAACGCAGCGGGCTGGTTCTCGGTCTACCTGTCCGACGCGCTTTCGTATCAGATCGTAGTCAAATCAGCCGACGATTCGATCACCTATTACGACAAGGTACACGCTGCCGGCCAGACGGCCTCCAACGACGAGATCCTGCTGTCAGACTACGCAGCGACGCAGGCCGGGTTCGTGCTTGCTGCTGATGCGGCCATTGCGGCAGGTAAGTGGCTGAACGGCGAAGAAATCCCGATTACACTAACCAGCCTGATGACTGTAACGCTGACGGGTCCGCTGCGCTGGAAAAACGTCCGCCTCCAGAAGCTGACGCAATCGGCTGGTGATTATGAGTATTCGGTCACGGTCAACGGGCCGGACTTTGCGAACGTCACCACGCTGGGATCGAACGCAGCTATCGGGGCCTCCTCGCTTACCGTCTCCAGCGCAACGAACATTGTTGCAGATGGCAAGTACCTCCTGATTTCGACGGCGGACTATAACGCCGACCCTGGCGCCTATGGCAACGCCGTGGCGAAGAAGTCCGAATGGATCAGGGTTTCGCAGGGCTACACATCAGGCACTTCGGTTGCACTTCAGCAGGCGCTTCAGTCCAGCTACACCACAGCGACCACAGCGCGGATTTACCGCTTCCTTGAGACGGCGACCATCGAATGGGATAACGTGGTCATCACCGGCGGCGGAACAGGGCAGGCGCAGGGCGGGGTGCGGTTCAATCGCTGCGTGGTTAAGCGGTTCACGGATTGCGGTTCGGTTCGCAACGCTTACGCCGGGTTTACGTTTAACCTGTGCGGCTTCGAAAGCTACATTTCGGCAACCATCGAAAGCTCGCCATTGTCCGGGTACGGCTACGGCATCGAGGTTGTCGGGTGCGATGCGCCGTTGATTGACTGGGTATGGGGCGAGCATTGCCGGCACGTTGTCACGCGCGGGTCCAGCTTCTCCACGGTACTGCCATTTGCGGGCGGCACGGTGATCATCCTTGGCCGGGGCGGGGCTACGGGGTCGGTCATGGGCCTGCGGTCTACCGGATCGGTTGATGACGTGCACACCGGCCATGTGGGCCACAATATCGGAGAGGTATCCGGCGACATCGTTCCGGGCAACTCTCAAGAGGCCATCACCTGCGAAAGCCATGGCATCAGCTACGGGTCTGTCCGGGTCACAGGCGCAGACCTTCCGGTCACGGTGCTTTACTACGGCCACCCTTCAGACGAGGCATCGCCTGTCGTCAAATTCGGGTCTGCCGATGTCGGCTATGGCGGGTCGAGCAGTAACCAGGCATTCCTTGCCATCAACCGGGACGCACAAACCCGCAACACGTTCCATGTGCATGCGGATGTGATCGAGGGGCGCTATCCCGGCGGCATCAATGCCACGGCAACGCAAGGCCCGATATTCCTGACGGTGGACAAGGCCGTCCTGTTCAGCCGGACGACACACACGGTCAGCGCAATTTCGTCTGCCAACGGACAAGCGTTCATCACGATCCAGAACCCTTGGCTGATTGAGGACAGCGCAAACGCTTCGATCTACGCGGTCAACGCGGAAGGCGACCTGTATGAGGGGGCATTTCCGGGCGTGTTCGGGGCGATTGTCGAGCTTGGAAATGGCACCATCGGTGCGGACAATACGGCGTTCCGCGCCAATGATGCGCAGATCAGGGTCAACGGCACGCGGGGCACGGCTACGCAATCGCTGGCAGGGATTGGAACGGTACTTACACCGGGCGAGATCAAGTCCGCTGTTCTCGCGGTTGGCTCTGCTACATCGCTGACGACTGCCACGGCAAAGACCATCACATCGGTCAGCCTTGAACCGGGGGTGTGGAAAATCACCGGGGTTGTCGCTTACCGGCCTGACACATCCACATCGGTGACGCGGTTCATTACGGCAATCAGCTCGACAAACAACGCGCTGCCATCAACCTTGGGCGTGGACGAGACGCAAACCAATATGATCAGCGCTGCGTTTGTGCCTGGCATAATCAACATTACCCAAGCGACCGGCGAGGCCATTGTGACGCTGACGGCCACCACGACCTATTACCTCATCGGGCACGCAACGTTCACCGTTTCCACACTGACGGCGTTCGGCAAGATTCAAGCTGAAAGGATCGGCTAATGACCAAGATCACACTCCACGACAGCCAGGAACCTTTCACCCCTCGCCGCGACAGGTCGGAAGGCTTTTACCGTAAGGACGCGCCGGAGACTGTTCCGGTCGATGCCCCGCTGTTCCTTGAAGAACCGCAATTGCAATCTGATCCGGCTACGGATTACGAGGCCATTATTGCAAACCTTCAAGCCCAGCTTGCGGCAAAGCCCGCATTTGATCCGCACGCCGCCCCGGCAAACATTGTTGTGCCTGAGTTCCTGCATGAACCGGAGGCAATCCCGGCGGAACTGGCGGACCTGTTCGAGGTGGCCGACACGCCTGCCGAAAGCAACGAGAAACTGCTCGTCCGCCTGCGTGAGGTGCTTGGCCTGATTGGCCTTGCCGAAGACGCGGGCGGGCGGGCAGCGCCTGAACTCTATCGACGCAAGGACCGGCTGGAGAGCGGCATTCGCTGGAACCGCGGCCGAAGCGCTGAAGTGATCTAACCTTCGGGGGCTGGGATGGCAGACGAATACCACCGCGTCTTCGTTCGCATAGACGGCGAAGAAAAGCACATCATGATACACACGACCGACCTGAAACACGGGATGCAATCCATGTGGCTTTCGGACATGGACAAAGGCTGGACGCTGCTCGAAAGCCGCCTGCCTGCGCTGATGGCCGAAGCAATGGAAAAGCACGAGGCGGACAAAGCCCGCGCGCTGGCACTTGCCACGGCTGAATACCTTGAACGTCATCCTCCGGTCCCGGCTAATCCGCTCAAAGCGTTTATCGGCCGGAATTATGCATGGGTCGCGGGCATCCTCGCACTCGTGATGGTCCTGCGTCCTGACCTTATCAGGCACCTGGGCGTCTTTCTCTTCTAGGGCTGGGAGCCTTCCAATGACAAGCAAGATTGATTGGACCAGAGCGCTGCTCTGGATCCGAGACCAATTGCCTGCGCGCATCGCCACGTTCTGGATGATTGCGGCGTTCTATGCGCTGGGTGTCGGCCTAGTGCTGGCGTTCTTCCAGATCGACGCAGAGTTCTCCCGCCCGCTTGCCGGCGGCGTTGTCCCGCCCGAAGTCACGCAGCACCTTGCGTGGGCTGTGCGGGTGTTCTCGGTCATCGTGGGCATGGCGGCGATGTATTGCCATGTGAACGCAATGCCCCGGTTCCGGAACATGATGGCCGCCCTCGGCGCTGTGGCGGCGGTGCTGCTGTTCCTTCACGCGCTCGGCATCTCGGCGAAAATTATGGAAGGCCAGTATGGCCGGGCCGCTGCGATTGGCCAGATCGAGACCGCGACAACGGGCTCCAGCGCCACGCAGATCGCAGTATTGCAGACCCAGATCGACGGCATCCGTGCAGACCGGGACGGGCAGGTGACCCGATTGCAAGCCTCTATCAACGGCATCGTGAACGACGGGCTGAACAATGACGAACTGGCCGACGCCTACCGCGCAGACCAGATCGCCGCGGAAGATGATGCCCGCGCCCGCATTCGTCCGCTGGAAGACCAGATCACGGCGCTGACGCTGGCATCTGGCGCCACTGTCGTCCAAGCGACAGAAGCCAAGACCAAGGTCGATTCCTTCAATCCGCTGTTCACGTTCATGGCCCGCGTTGCAAGCTGGACATGGAATCCTGCGGTCATGCCATCCGACACGCTTCAGTTCGGGTTCGGGTTCCTGTTCCTGACGCTGTTTTTCGGGTTCGGCGAAGTGCTTATGATGGCCTGCTTCACCGTAGCGTATGGGATGCAGCTTGTCGTCGCACAGCGCCGCGAGGGGCTCACTGAAAGCATCTCTTCTGACGTTCCTGCCGGCACAGTCCGCATCGAGATGACAGACGAAGAATGGGCCGATTACGAACGCGCCATGGAAGTGCATCGATCCATCAAAGCAGGCGCCAAGAAGGGCGCCACGACCAAGAGGCGCGGCAATAAGATCGAGGCCAGCGACGCCTACTACCGGGACAAGATTGCTGACTGGATGGCAGCGCATAACCAGGGTGTTCCCACGGTCTCAATCGCCAACGGCTCCGGCATGACAGTCGCCCAGATGCGGACGACATATGGCCCGCACATGTCGATTGAAGAGCATGACGCGCTGTTCTACTCGGACATTCTCGCAAGCCTCGACAAGGCGGCGGCAGAGCCAGAAACCGAGCCCGAACCCGTTGCGCCGGAGCCCGAACAAGCAGACAATCCGCAGGCGGACGAGTTGGAAATACCTCCCGAACCCAAAGAATACGGCATCGCTCCCTACACCCCTCCGGCCAATGATGACCCACAGAAGGATGCTGCATGATGGCACAGTATTGGACCACAAGCCCGGCGGGCTATGAGCTGATCGAGCGTTTCGAGGGGCTGCACAAGGTGCGCCCTGATGGCATGATCGAGGCTTACAAGATTGCGCACGATCCTGTGACCATAGGAATCGGCCAGACCGGACGGATGCCTGATGGTCGCCCTGTTGTCATGGGCCTTGTCATCACCGAGAAAGAGGCCCGCGAGGCGCTGCAATATTTCGTTCGCAACGTAACCGAGCCGCTTGTCCGAAAGCACTTTGTTGCCCGCACACAGAGCGAGTTCGACGCGCTGGTATCCTGGACCTACAACATCTCAGCGGCCAAGCTGGAAGCAGGCAAGTATTCGCTGCCGGGCCTCGTGAACGTCAGGGACCGCGACATCGACGCCCTGATCGACAAGCTCCTGCAATACGTGAACCCCGGCACCATCTTTGAACAGGGGCTCTATAGAAGGCGCTTGGCAGAGGCTTGCGTATTCCTCGGCCTGCCGTGGCACTTCGCGCTCTCTGCCGTCCTGAGGCGCGCCAACGGCGTTATCGTCGAGCGCACTGATCCCGACTACATCCTGTCTCTGGCCGAAGCCGCAAAGCCCATCGCCTCGCTGCCAGACCCCCCGAAAGCCCCTGCGCCGGTGATCGAGGTGAAGGTCCAGCCGCTGCCGGAGATTGCGCCCAAGGTTGACCCAGCAAAACCGCTCAAGCCGATGGAAGAAAGCGACACGCACCGCGGACTGAGCAAAGCCGAAAGCGGCAAGGAAACAGCCATCGTTGGCGGTGTGCTGACAGGGCTTGGCGCGATGTTGCCAAACATTCAGGCGATCACGGCTTACCTCAACCAGTTCGACGGCGTCACAATCCTGACGACCATTGCGGTGATCGGCATGGGTGTGGCGGGTGTCGGCGGCTGGCGCTGGTGGCGTGGGCGGATCATTGCCTATGAAGGCCGGCAGCGCGCAACAGAGGCGAAAATCTGATGCCTCCGTTCTATGGTGTCTGGTTGTGGTTTCGCGCCAACCCCGCTGCTCAGTGGGTGGCGGGCATTGTTGCGGCTTACATCACGTTCAAGCTCTGGCTTGCCCGCAAAATCCGAAGCGAACGAAAAGACGCGGCAGAAGACGCAACCGAAGAAGTCATTGAACAGATCGAAAAGGAAACTGACGATGCCATCCAGCGTGTTGAAGATGAGCGTGCTGCTACTCGCGCTCTCAATGAGCAGCAGCTGCTCGACCTCGCCGCCAAAAGTCCAAACAACCGAGGCCGCCTGCACAGTCCTGAAGCCGATTGACTTCTATCTTTGCACAGACGGCCTGCCGGAAAACGAGCAAAACCAGTGCGACACTGAAATCACTGTGCTGGCGGTGGACGCCTATAACCGCGATCTGGCCGCGCTATGCCCACAAAGGTAACCCGCTCCGCCCGACACGCACCGAAGCCGAAAGGCCCGGTGTTCCCGATCCGCAAGCCTAAGCTGGTGACGGCTGCGCAGGCTCCGAACGTCGAGCCGATCAATGCCGGCAGCGTCAAGGCGCATTATGTAAGCCGCACGAGCTTCCACGCCATTGTCTGGGGCCAATATGTCGCGTTCAGCGCGTTGCTTCTGACAGCACTATGGGGCGCGTTCCTGATCCACCGGACGCTTGCGCTTGCGGAAGTGGGCGAACTGACCTGCTCGGCCGAGAACAGCTATATGTGGACAATGCCGACGCCGGACAGTGATGTTCCGGTGCTGAACGATAGCGTGATGCGGGCGTGCGCCAAGGCGTATAACCCGCTCGGATAACAACTGGCCCGCGTTCTGCGGGCCTTTTGCGTTTAGCCGTTGATGCTGACGACGTTCGCCGCATACCGCTCGCGGCGTTTGGCATTCTTGCGGGCCTTGGCGTGCGCCTCGATCTCCCGAAGGTGATGCTCGCGGGCGTCAATCAGTTCCTGCGTCTCGCGGGTCGAAGCATACAGCGCGCCCCGGACGAAGAACAGCGACAACTGGAACAGCGCCGCAATAGCGCAGACCGCCCAGAGTGGCAGCGCGGCCATGTTCATCGACTTCACGAGATACTGCACTGCATGGACCTGCAAGGCGCCGTCCACGAACATCAGCATGAGGACAATCACAAGCAGGGCAGACTGTGCGTTGCCGCCTTCCTGGCTCTCCCCGTGCGCCCGTGCGAGCGATATTGGCGCCATAGCCGTGCCAAACGCAAACGCGCTGGCGAGGCCTACAGCGGCCATCTTTGTCCAGCCGGACCAGTCAAGCGCCTCATGGACGTGATGCCCAAGGGCGAGCGCTGAGAGGGCGCCGGAGATGACTGTGACGCCAAACGTCACAAGGTGGCCTTCGACAAACGTGGCGGGCTTTTTCATGCTGCACCCCGCGCGAGGGCTTGCAGCTTGCGGAGTTCATGCATCGCGCGCCAGCGTTTGGTTTCGCACGGGCAGGCGGCAATGAGGCGGGCAGCGATCCGAACGGCCTGCGTGCCGGTCAGGATTTGCTGGTGGGCGAGGTGTTGGGTGAGCTGGAAAGTCATTCGGGTCTCCTGTGGCCGGTCTAGGATTTCCTAGAGCATTGCCATATAGGATTGCCAAGGTTAAGAAAACCTTATGGCCAAGACACCTGATTCCCAGCTTCGCGCGATCCGCAATTACGACGCCAAGCGCGGCGGCATAGCGGTCACGATCCGGTTCACGGATGCAGAAGCGGCTGAACTGGATGCAGCACGTGGCGAGCAGACCCGGCCAGGATTTGTGAAGGCAGTCGCGCTGCAAGCCATTAAGGAGCGGGCACGGTGAGCAATTGGCAGCCGATTGAGACAGCTCCGAAAGATGGCACGGCAGTTATTCTGTATGATCGGTTTACGCGCGATCAGGAGCACGCCCGCTTTGTTGGCAGATGGGTAGAGGATCACTATGCAGGCCCGTCATGGCTTACATACCCCAACGCAACCCGCAAAAAACCAACCCACTGGATGCCACTTCCCGACCCGCCTACCTGACGCCACATTTGCGCGCTAACACACTCAGGCCGGGAAAGCCCCCCAGCCCCTACCGGCAGAGCCTCGGTCGCATTGGTCCCTTGGACCGCGTGACCGGGGCTTTTCTGTTTCTGTTCCCCGGTTTAGCGCATAATGCGCGCCTCGATCCGCCTACGGACAATCCAGAAACCTACGCAATGCCTTGATTTTACTGGTGGGCGATGCAGGGTTCGAACCTGCGACCCCTGCCGTGTGAAGGCAGTGCTCCCGCTCGCCATAGCTGTCATTCTGCGTCTTTTGCAGGGGGTTCGGCGCCATCGGTGGTCAATGGTTGCGGCTCTGTTCCGGCAGGACGCGCATTATGCGCATTTTGCAGAAACACGGGGCGGGGCGGCATCATGGCCTCGCGGTCAATTATC